>ERZ780075.563-NODE-563-length-16844-cov-18.960033_pt1 | contig 16844 bp, 14 predicted proteins | sample MGYA00511839_ERZ780075 | MGnify/ENA primary metagenome ERZ780075 (study PRJEB29588, sample SAMEA2155953) | human gut metagenome | biome: human gut; feature: human-associated habitat; material: faeces | place: Denmark | collected 2008/2010 ...
CGCCGCACCACCATTTCGCATTTCTCATTTCTAATTTCTCATTCAAACGAGGCTTCAAACGTAATCAAAGGGCGGCACGCCCCACGGGCTAACCCTGACCCTGAGCCCCTTCTCACATCATATCCGGCGGCGGTTCCTGATTGGTGAGTTCATAGAAGAGCGTGAACTGGCCGGCGAAGAGGAGCTTCACCGTATCGACGGGGCCGTTACGGTTCTTGGCGAGGATGATCTCCGTCTCATTCTTCTGCGGATTGTCATCCTCCATGTCGCGGTCGTAGTACGCAGGACGGAAGAGGAAGGACACCATGTCCGCATCCTGCTCCAGAGAGCCGGATTCTCGCAGGTCAGAAAGGAGCGGGCGGTGGTCCTGACGGGCCTCGACGCTTCGGGAAAGCTGCGAAAGAGCGATGACCGGGACATTCAGCTCACGCGCCAGACTCTTCAGCGATCGGGAGATCTCGGAGATCTCCTGCTGGCGGTTATCTCCGTTTCGGAGCGTATTCTTCGCCTGCATGAGCTGAAGATAGTCGATCATGATGATGTCGAGCCCCTGCTCCGCCTTGAGGCGGCGGCACTTGGAGCGGATCTCCGAGACGGAGACGCCCGGCGTATCATCGATGAAGAGCGGCGCATCCATGAGGACGCTGGCCGCAGAGGCGAGCTGGTCCCACTCCTTCTGCGTGGAGATCCGCCCGGTGCGGAGCTTCGCGCTGTCGACGAGCGCGGTCGAGCACAGCAGTCTTTGCACGAGCTGCTCGCGTGACATTTCCAGCGAGAAGAAGGCGACGTGCTTGTGCGCCGAGGAAATGCTCATGTTCTTCGCGATATTCAGCACAAAAGCCGTCTTACCCATGGATGGGCGCGCCGCCACGATGATGAAGTCGCCCTTCTGGAAGCCGCTCGTCAGCGCATCAAGGGAAGGGAATCCGCTGGCAAGCCCTGTGATGGACTCCTTGTTCTTGAATTTCCGCGTGATCTCCTGCAGCTCATTCTGCACCGCCTCGCCGATCGAGGTAAAATCCGAACGGCGGTCATCCCGCGTCACGGCAAGGATCGTTTTCTCCGCATTGTCCGTGATATCCTCGACATCATCACGCTCCGAGTACGCCTCATCCGTGATGACGCCGGCTGCATCGATCAGCCGCCGGAGCTTCGCCTTGTTTGCGACGATGTCAGCGTGGCGGTCCACCATCTTCGTGGTGGCCACATTCGCCGGCAGATCATTGACATAGAGGACGCCCCCCACATCATCCAGACGCCCCATGCGCTTCAGCTCTTCCGTCACCGTCAGGATATCCGCCGGCTCGCCCTTGTGCGCCAGATTCAGGATCGCCTGAAATACGATCGCATTCGCTTCGCGGTAGAAATCCGCGGCCGTCAGCTTGTCCTCGGCCGTCATGATCGCGTCCTTGTCAAGCAGCATCGCCCCCAGGACGGACTTTTCCGCGTCTATATTCTGCGGCGGAATGCGCGTCACGATCATCGTATCCGTGTCCGGCTTCTTCCCCCAGCCCTCTTTCTTCCAATTTCCCTTCGGCTTGCTCTCGTTCTCTGCCATGGTATTCTCCTTTGCATCAATATTGGCTTTATTATACGGTTTCCCTAGTGAAGGAACAAGCGAACAGGTGTGAGTGGTGACTCATGACTAGTGACTAGTAGCCAGAGATTAGGGATTAGAAATCTCAAGTGACTAGTGACTGGGATCCCCCGTAACGTCATCCCGAGCGTAGCCGAGGGATCTCTACTGCACTGCGATAATCAGCACGTATGCACTGAGAAAAACCGATGGTCAGGTGCTGCCTCACATGTAGCAATGAGCGTTCTGCAAGGAGGATCTCTCGACTATGCTCGAGATGACGACAGCGCGAAGCGCTATCAAAATTCTGCGGCGCTTCATTATTTTTGCGCCGTACCACCATTTCGCATTTCTCATTTCGAATTTCTCATTCAAGCGAAGCTTTCATTCACAATTAAGTGGCAGCACGCCCCACGAGCTAACCCCTTTTCCTCATTTGATCCTCGTCACCCTGACACGCCCCGTATACATAGCGACTGTAATCTCCTTCTCATGCTTTCCATCCTTCGTCCGGAGCCGCATGGTATACTTCCCATTTCCTTCCGAGCCCGCGAAGCCATCCTTGCGGAAGACGACATAGAGCCTTCCCCCTGCACGGATATTGGCAGACAGCGTCCCCCGCGGCTGGATGAATTTCACCCCGCGCTTGGTGAGGTACGACACACGCCCCGCCTCCTCGTCGCAGTAGAAGGTGACCGACATCGCCGCCATGGTTATATCCTCATGACCGCTTTTCACCATCATCTGTGCCTCGCGGATCGCCGAAGCCACCTCCTCCGATGCAAGATCGAGCTCCCTCTCCTCCTGCCAGTCATAGAGCATCGGCACCGCTGCCGCAGAGGCGAGTGCAAAGAGGAAAAGGACGAGCAGCAGCTCAGAGAGAAGAAAGCCCGAGCGATGCGAGAAGGAAAGCCATTCCCACCGTTTCCTGCACCCCATACGCCAAAGCACCTCCGATCGCCAGGAAGGGCACGAAGCGGATCTCCGTCCTTCGCCCCAGCCGTCCCCGTAGAAGCAAAAACGCACACCATAAAAGGGCCGCCAGCGATGTCAGCCATAGAGAAAGAAGGCCATACATCGGCAGCAGCCAAAGCGAAGAGGCCGCGGCCAGAAACACATCCGCAAGCCCCAGAGATCGCCTAGAGATCAGATACAGCAGTCCATAGAGCGCCCCCATTCCTACGCCCGTCAAAAGACAGAGGAGAAACGCCCCCCGGGAGATCATCAGTAAAGCGCCGCACACCGAAAGAACGAGCGGCCAGCCATCCGACACATACCCCGTCCGCGCATCCTCCAGCGCCGGAAAGAGCAGGAAAAGCAGATAGACCCATCTCGCCCACGAGCCTCCCAGCGCAAGTATCACGCCAAAGCTAAGTCCCAGCGCCGCCACGACGCCCCATCCCCGCCGCCCCGCAAAGACCGCACCGCTCGTCAAAAGGTCGAACATTCGCATAGGGAGCTCCTTTCGATGTTTAGTGACTTGTGACTAGTGACTAGTAGCTAGAGATTAGGGATTAGGGATTAGGGACTAAATGCCACCTTCGGGCATCGCCATTATTTTTACTTGCGGCGCATTTCGTCATCCTGAGCGGAGTGAAATGTCGGATGTTCGATAATGTAAAGGCGGAACAGTGAGAACTGAGCCGAAGGATCTGGCGCCGCGCCACCATTTCGCATTTCTCATTTCTACTTTCTCATTCAAGCGAGGCTTTTATTCGCAATCAAAGGACGACCCGCCCTGTGGGCTAACCCTCATTCCTAATTTCACTCATATCCTCTCTTCTTCCGATAATTCAGCGCCATATCTGCCACGCCAAGATACACCGTGAAGAGCTGCAGGAGAGGGATCCAGATCGAAATGATGACAATGAGCAGACGCAGCCGCTTCACCACCGGATAGATATGCGGCAGCCACCAGAGCGTCGCGATCCCCTGGATCCACAGCACGAAGTAGCACACCGCGCCCACATTGTACGCAAGATCCTTCACCTGCTCGGTGAGCGGCATGTACTGCGTCCCTACAGACAGAAGAAGGAGCAGCAGTACCCAGCGCGGGAAATGCCAGCGCTCCAGCGGAGGAAACTGCGGAAAATCCGTCAGCCCCAGACGGCGGAAAACCACCTTCTCGATCTGCATCACCGCCCAGGCGAGCACCATCGGTGCCATCACCATCGCCGCCGGGATCATCTTTCGGATCGTTTTGATCATTTCCTCCGTCTGCTGATTCACCTGATCCAGCTGATCCCCGGACGCCATGAGCCCCGACATCTCCTTTGCCATCCCCTGCATCTGATCCAGCGTACTTCCATACACCTGATCCCAGGGCATCCCCATCATGACCACCGTACCCAGAAGATTCAAAAGCATCGCGAAAAACATCACGACCACGATCGTCCCAAAGGTGCGGAGCGCCGAGCAGTGCTTCTGATAGCAGTACGCCATCGCGATCCCTGCGAAGCCGAACATCACCACCAGAAAGAACGCCGTCGTGATCCCGAAGAACGCCGAGTCCAGGATCATGATCCCCGACGTCGCGATCACCGCCCACTTCACACCCTCACGGATCCCCATGTACGCAATCGGGAGAGGCAGCGAAAGTAGCGCCAGAAGAGAAATCCCCGGCACATAGAAGCCCACCATAGACAGCACCACGGCCAGCGCCGTACACATTCCCGCCAGGACGACCGCATTCGTGTCGCCCGCTTTGAACTGATTCATAACTACTCCTTTGTGAAATCCTTTTCATAAGACTGGTATATCACCATTCTATCATATTTGGGGGAAAATAAGGAAAAGGGTTAAAGGTTCAGGGTTAGCTCACAGGGCGTACTGCCTATAGATTGAGCAAAAGAGGTTCAGCGGGGTGGTGCGGCGCATTTCGTCATCCTGAGCGAATGCTATCCTCGCATCGTCAGCCTTCCCCTAGAGGGGAAGGTGCCCCGAAGGGGCGGATAGGGCACAGGCGGTATGAAAGACAGATGAGGAAAGCGGAACAGCGCGGCACATGCGGGGAAGCGTCGGTCCCTCGCCGCGAATGGCAAAGATTTCTCGCTTCGCTCGAAATGACAATGCGGGGGAATCTGATGTCTCCCAGTCCCTTCGTCTCATCACTTTTCTTCCCAGAACGGATTCACGAGGCGGATGATCCATTTCTCACCGCCGGTGAATTTGCTGTTGTACTTCCTTGCGTTATCCTCAAGGCGCTTTCTGAGCTCTGCTACCGCTTCCTCAAGAGTGTGGATGGTCTTCACCGCAGTATCCGAGCGCATGTCATCACCGCACACCGGACAGAGCGGCGGCTTTACGAAGTCCGCATTCACACGCGAATGGCAGTGCGTGCAGGTGATGAAGTCCCCCGCGAACTTTTTCTCATTCTGCGTCTTTTGATAGGCGGCGAGACGCTCTTCTTTTTCTTTGAGACGTTTCGCAAGAGCGATCATCTTGGGCGAAGGCTCGATACCGATCTTGTACTTCACCGCATACGAAGTCGGGACACTCTCTAAATACTCCAGCGCCTGGTTCTTCGTATTAAAGATCTTTTCCTTGAAGAAAAGCCCCTTGAATACTTTATTCGCCTCGCGCTTCATGAAGCCTTCGGCCACGAGCGCCTCCTTCATCGTGTCCTTGATATCCTGCGAGGGATGGGTGATGTCGAATTCCCAGACCTTTTCCCGCCAGCTGCCCCTTCCGGACGCGGCATTCCCCGGCTCACTCATTTCCTTCTCTTCCCTTTTTTTCGCTGCTTTTGGCTGCGGCGCGGCCTTCGAGGAAGCGGCCGACGCTTTCGGTGAAGCCTTCTTCACGCGAACCGGCTTCTTCTCTTGTGCCAATCCTTTTCCAAAGAGTGACGTTTCTTCCGAGATAGCCGCCTTCGCACGTTTTTGTTCCGAGGAAAGAGCCGCCTTCTTTGTACGCACTCTTCGCTTCTTCCCCGCCGGCTTTTCCATCATGAATGCAAAAATATCTGTCTGTTCATAATTGGGATCTTCCATCTGAGATCCTCCTTTATCATGGGTCTTCATAGTAAAAAATTTTCTCTATCATATCACAGGGGACGGGGGATGACTAGACCAGTGACTAGTGACTTGTGACTGGTATTGCGTTTTCTAAACAACTGGCATTTAAGTCAACTTCCGAATAAAGTTAGGAGTGAGGAGTTAGGAGTGAGGAGTGAAGGTACGGCGCATAAAATTAGGAAGCGCCGTAGCGTTTTATATAAAATAATGGACAAACTATTTTATATGATGAGTGGTATTGGGGCACTATATGAATGGTGTGTCCCTTCCAGCACTTCTCACTTCTAACTATAACTAGAAGTAGCCTATATCTAGTTTATATGAAAACGCAATACCAGTCACTCATTCCTGCTTTCCCATTTATACTTTCCCATTTATACTTTCGACCACAATCCAGTTTAATTATTTTCTATATATGACCTATTCCCAGCCGGAACAAGGAGTGGTATAATCCATTATATAAACAAAGTATAAATCGGGACTTTAGAATTTGGCGTCTACCGTTTAGGACTCACAGGGGCTTATAAGAAATCCCCCCCAAGCGCATCTGGAGTTCCTCTTTTAGACCGCATGTATATTTGCAAACAATTGTTTACCCCCCCCGAAAAATTTCACCTTTAGATGGGTGGGCGGCGTACCGTAAACCCGAAAGAAACGGATTTCCGCTTCCTCATCGGAAATACTGACTCTTTTGAAAACATGCACCATGGATTTGTTTCCTGCAATCAGTATTTCCTTAGGAGCCTCTACAATGAATGCGCGGAGGTTCTCTTAGAAAGGTTTGATGATTCATGCTCCAAATGTCCCATTGTCTCCGCTCTCTCGATGACATAGAAAGTTGCATCCGTCTTTTTGCAGCCTCCTATGTCCCGGGAAAACAGTCGATCCTGATCTCCATATATACGCACTGGAATAAGCCGGAAACGATCCGCGAGATGACCCGGCTCTTTTGTGCTGCCTTCCCCGAGGCAGAGATCGCCGGCATGACGACCGCCGGCGGCATCGATAATGGGTGCATGCGTCTCCGTCAGACTGTCGTCACCATTCAGTTCTTTGAAAAGAGTGACGTATACACCGCCATCTATGACTTTTCCCAAGAGCCCATGGGCGAGCTCGGGGAAAAAGCACGAAGCTTCTGCCAAAGGCAGAAAGACCTCTCTGCGCTCCTTCTGCTGATGACACAGCGCTACTACGACTTCGAGCCCTTTTTGACCGCGCTCGACAAGCTGGGAAAGGACATCCCCATATGCGGCGGGTATGCCCATACCTATCGGAATGAAGATGGCATCTACGTCTTCACCAAGGATGCCATCCTTTCCCGCGGTATCCTTCTTGTCACCTTTTCCGGTGACGTAAATGTCATGACAACGAGCGTCATGGGCTGGCAGCCCCTCGGACGCACCATGACCATCACAGCGATAGACAGCCCGCTCGTCATCCGCTCCCTCGATCACAAGCCCGCAGCCTATTTTTATCAGAAATATCTTCACAGCACGGATTTCGGGAAAAGCGAGCTGCTCTTCCCTCTCGTCAGAAGCAGGCATCAGGTCCAGTTCTCCATTCTCCCGCTCGAGTCACGAAGCGACGGCGCGCTTCAGACAAATGTTTTCAGCCACGTCGGCAATCAGGTGCAGATGGCTTACGGCGACCCCGATCAGGTCATCCTCTCCAGCCGCGAAGCGCTTGGCCGTATCGAGCGCTTTGCCCCCGAAGGGATGCTCCTCATCTCCTGTGTCACACGGCGTTACTACCTGAAGGAAGATGTCAATCAGATCTTGTCTGCCTACAGCGACTTCTGTGTCGCGCCCGGCGGGTACGTGAATGGCGAGCTCATCCGCATCGATGGAAAAACACAGGCGACCAATATGACCCTCATCTCCGTCTGCTTCCGCGAAGGCGAGGCGCCCCTCGTGGCTGCGACGAGAAAGCCGCATGCCCCGTCGTCCTTGGTGAAGCGCTCTCTACGATCCAGCGGCTTGCGACCTTCGTCACGGAAACCACGAAAGAACTCGCAGAGACGCAGAAACAGCTTTCCTTCGCTGCCAGCCACGACAGCTTCACCGGTCTCCTCAATCGTGGCTCGATCGAGGAAATGCTCTGCCGCTGCCATAAAGATACCCGTGCGCGAAGGCTCACCTTCTCCGCGCTCATGATCGACCTCGACACCTTCAAGCATATCAATGATACCTTCGGTCACGCCAAAGGGGATGAGGTGATCTGCGAAGTCGCAAGTATCCTGAAACACATGATCCGTCCGACCGACTTTGCCGGCCGCTGGGGCGGGGACGAATTCGTCATCCTCCTCCCCGGCACCACACCCCCCAGCGCACTCATCGTAGCGAGCCGTCTGCAGAAGGCCTTCCGGCGTATCCAGCTCCCCGACCGCTCCTTCCTCACTGCCAGCATCGGCTGCACCACCGCCTCGCCGGAGGAGACCGAGGCGGGCTTCTACAAGCGCATGGACGATGCCCTCTACCTCGCCAAAGAAGGCGGCAGAAACCGCATCATTCTCCTCGATGCCGAGCATCAGGTGAAAGAGGTGACGCAGGACTAGTGACTAGGGACTGAGGACTAGGGATTAGGGATTAGGGATTAGACTAAGAGACTGGGAGACTAGGAGACATCAGACTTCAGACTTCTGATGTCTTACTTCTAACGCCTCAAGCGGGCATCGCCCCATATATATTCACGGCGAAGCTGCCACCAACATTTCTCATTTTTCGTTACCCCAAAACAAAAACCGTCAGGCTCTAATCCTGACGGTTTTTACTTGCTATAGGATTACCAGTTTCTGAACTTAGCCGGTGGGTTGTAAAGACCGCCGGACCAGTCCACAAGATCCTTCATATTCTTGGCAGCGAGGAGGTCGCGTGTCGCCTGAGACGGATCGATCCCAAAATCTTCCGGCAGCTTAACGATGCCTTCTTTTCTGAGCTTCTTGGTGATCTCTGGATCTTCGAGCTTGCCGACTTCCGTCTTGCCTGCTACCGCACGGATCGCATTCATGCGTTCTTCCATGTTGTGGCACTTGTGGAGGTAAGCGATGCCGACTTCGGAAACGATGTGGGTGAGGTCATCGGAGTAGATCATGATCGGTTCGAGATCAAGGTTTGCATTCTTCTTCAGAGCGACGGCGTCGAGCTGATCGACGAAGCCCGGGAAGCCTTTTTCAGAGACAGTCGTGATCATCTGGACGACGAGCTTCTTGCCGCGGTTGCGGTCGCCCATGAGTTCGTAGCGGTTCGCCACTTCTTCGCCCGCTTTTTTCCATGCCGGAGTGACATGACGGCGGCCTTTGGCATCGCAGCCCATGTTCGGAGCGCCGCCGAAGCCTGCGACATTGTTCTTGGTCGCCGTGGAAGAGTTGCCAAAGCGGTCGATCTGCATGGTGGAGCCGATGAACATATCAGCGGCATAGTGACCGGCAGCCTGGCAGAAGGCACGGTTTGAACGCATGGTGCCATCCGGGCCGACAGCGAAAACGTCGCTTCTGGCTTTGATGTATTCTTCCATGCCGACTTCCGAGCCGAAGGAGTAGATGGCCTGCGCCCAGCCGGTCTCAATGGCCGGGATCAGGGTCGGATGCGGGTTCAGTACCCAATGGGTGCAGATCTTGCCGCGCAGTCCCAGGGATTCACCGAAGGTCGGGAGCAGCAGCTCGACAGCAGCGGTATCGTAGCCGACGCCGTGGTTCAGGACTTTGACGCCATATTCTTCGTAAATGCCGCGGATCGCCATCATAGCCTTGAGGATACGTTCATTCGAGATCTTTGCCGGATCTCTGGTAAAGAGCGGATTCAGCATGTATGGTGTCGGGCTTTCGACGACGAAGTCGACCCAGTCCGCCGGGATGTCGACACGCGGGAGCTTGTCAACGATCTGATTGACCTGGAAAATGACGATGCCCTGATTGAATTTCGTCGCTTCGACGATCGCCGGGGTGTCTTCGGTGGAAAAGCCGGTGTAAATGTTGCCGGCTGCATCCGCATAGTCAGCGCAGACGAGGGAAACTCTCGGCACGAGGTCGATGAAGTAGCGGGAATACATTTCGAGGTAGGTATGGATCGCGCCGAGTTCGACACCATCATTCTGGACCATCTGCGCCAGACGCTTGCCCTGGCTGCCTGCATAAGCGAAGTCGAGCTTTCTGGCGATGCCTTTATCAAAGACATCCAGATGCTCCGGAATGGAGAGGGTGGACTGGATCATGTGAAGATCATGCACTTTGGACGGATCCACCTTGCAGAGCTCTTTCGCGAGGAAATCCGCCTGTTTCTGGTTATCGCCTTCGATATTGACTTTATCGCCCGGGCGAAGGACTGCTTCAAGGACTTTGACGGTATTGGCTGCGTCAACGATTTTGCCATCTGCATACGGAGCGGCAGCTGCAATGCGTGCTGCGGTATCGTCTCCTCTGGTGTGCCAGTTCTTATTGCATGGTTTGATTTCTAACATGAATGGACTTCCTTTCAATAAAAATAGGGTTGTACAGAAATAAGTATATAAGTATACAGGTTTTCATTATTATTGTTGTTGTTTCTTCCCTATCATAACAAATAGGGGCGGTAAGAGGAATGGGAGATTGGGAGCTAGTGACTGGTGACTAGGGATTAGGGATTAGACTAGGAGCCATCAGATATCAGACGCCAGACATCTGAATCTATCCTCCGGCTTTCGGGCATCGCCCCATATATACGCGGCGAAGCCGCCACCTTCATTCTTCATTCCTCATTCCTAATTTCTCATGCAAGCGAATCTTTCATCCGCGATCTATGGGCGAGCTCCCATGGGCTGACCCTGGATCTTTTTAGAAGATCATCGCTGTAGCGAAGTAGAAGACAGAGGGGAAGAGAAGGCAGCCGAGACCGGTGAAGAAGGTCGCGGTCATCGCGCAGTAGGGAACGAGCTTCGGATTGACCGCTGCGATGCCTGCGGCAGTGCCGGAAGTGGTGCCCATGATGCCGCCGAAAGCCATGGCAGACTGCGGATTATTGATGGAGAGCGGTTTAGCAACGAATGGGGTGACGACCATGACGAGAACGGATTTCACAACGCCGGCAGCGATGGAGATAGCGATGACTTCAGAGGACGCACCGAGAGCCGCGCCGGTGACAGGTCCGACAACGAAGGTCGCAACGCCTGCCCCGATGGTGACCATATCGACCACACTGGTATAGCCGAGCGGATACGCAACAGCGATGCCTGCGACGAGGCAGATGAATTCACCGATGAAGAGGGAGGCGACACCTCTCCAGCCCACCTTTTTGATCTCGCGAAGATCCGCGCCAAAAGCGGTGGAAACGATAGCAAAGTCACGGAACATAGCGCCGCCGACCAGACCCATGCCGGCAAAGAGCGGGACATCTGCGATCCCCTTGCTGCCGCCGGTCATTTCACCGCCGATGTATGCGAGGACAAGCCCCAGGAAAATGGCGATGGCGCTGCCATGGACACGTCCCTTGGTGAGCGCGCCCAGCTTGAATGAAACATACATAATGACGCCGAGAAGCATGAAGCCGAAGATCATGCCGTTCTTGACGAAAAGTTTGGTAATCATTGCTGCGATATCCATGATGAAATTATCTCCTTATTTCTAAGCGTCCACGAAGCCCTTGCGTGCTGCATACATTTTTTGTGACTAGTGACTAGTGACTGGTGACTAGTCACTGGGGATTCGGAATCCGCTCCTTACTCCCAACTTCTCACTTGCTATGTGCCAAGCTGTCTTCTGCCACAGTTTCCTTCTGTTTCTTACCAGAGAGGACAGGGATCATGAGGAAGCCGATCGCAACAGCCAGAAGACCGCCGAGGATGGCGACCACACCGCCGGAAAGGGCAGCTGCTACGTTCTGGATGGAGCTCATCGCTACAACGACCGGGATGTACATCGCAGACCACCATTTGATGCCCTGTTCTTCCGGCGCTTTCATGATGCCTTTCTGCTGCGCCCATGCGGAAATGATGATGAGGAACAACATCGCAAAGCCGACGCCGCCGATGTTTGCCTTGACGCCCAGAAGCGCGCCCAGTATATCGCCGATCACATTGCCTGCCATATAGCAGCCTGCCAGAAGTGCTACGCCGTAAATAACCATAATACTCTTCCTTTCTTTTGCTGAAACCACTTGTCTCTATCAAAAGCTTCCTTCCATTCACGAGCAGAAGGAGCTTAGTACAGCTCATACCAGGGAATCTCCCCCTCCTTCTTGTCATTTGTTATAATAGAGGGGGTATACGGATCTCCTGTTCATCTTCCTTTCGCCATTAGTATACCCGACAGCTTTTCCGAAAAGAAATTTTTAAGGGTAAGATGCAAATGGCAACGGGTATCATGCATTCCAAATGAATGTATTCTACGATTCATTTATTGCATGTTATCATTCATATTTCTTTTATAGATCATTCTGTATCAATGCATGACAGATCACGGAGCGCCGCATCACCGGCTCTCACAGCCGACGAGCGCCCCGAAAACTTTTGGCACAAGCGATCAGAAAGCAGACCTCTGAGCTCTCCCTCCTCACATTCCCGGCAAAGCGAGGTGCCCTATGAATACATCCTGGATCATCGGCGTACAGCACGTCTGGTTTGGTATCTCCATCTTCCTCCTGCTGCTCCTTCTTGTCAGCCGCACGCTCTTTTTCCGCGAAGCGATCCTTGCCAAGCAGTTCAGCCGGAGGCATCTCGTTCTCTTCATCGTGATCTTCTCCCTGATGGCACTCTGCGGCTCGTACTGGAATGTCTCAGCGGGCGGCGGCATCATGAATTTCCGTGCTGTCGGCATCATGCTCGGCGGCTTCGTCGGCGGTCCGATCGTCGGCACCATTGTCGGATGTATCGCAGGCATCCATCGCGCCCTCTTCTTCGACACGGACGCGGCCTTCATCCACGGCGGGCTCTCCATCATTCAGGGCATCGCCGCCGGTTATCTGGCGAACCCACTGAAAAGCCACCATCACAATCTCTGGTCATGGAGCTTCTTCTATGCCGGCATTTTGGAGATCCTCTTCTGGCTCTTCTTCGCCTTCTTCAACTGGCCGAAGACCGTCGCGCATCCGAATGATTTCTTCGACCTGTCGCTGCCGATCATCATCACGAATACCATCGCTGTCAGTCTTTTCTACATGGTGCTTGAATTCTACACACATCAGCGCGATACAGAAAAATCAGAAACGACCAAGACGACCTTCGAAGCCGTAAATACCCTTTTCTCCGCACTCCACGATGGTTTCAACGGCTTCAATGTATCAAAAGCCACAGAGATCGTGACGGCATCTCTCCCCTCCCTCATCTGGACCGCCATCATATATAAAGATCAGATCTATACGCGCACGGCATACAAAACCGAAGCAGACCGCAATCAGGGCGATGCGGAGATCGCCATCCTGCAGCTGCAGAAATCCCTTCCGCCCATGCCGCATCTCACCTCCCTTCCCATCTGCTACAAGGGAGAGACCGTCGGCACCCTCATCGCCGCTAAAAGTAAAGGGGAAAACTTCACGCACATGGGCAATGAATTCCTCTCCGGCATCTGTCACCTGCTCGAAGCCATCTATGAGTACGACAAGATGAAGGAAGAGGAAAATCTTCTCGCCGAAGCCGAGATCCGCGCTCTTCAGGCGCAGATCAATCCACACTTCCTCTATAATACGCTGAATACCATCAGCTACTACGTCCGAAGCGATCCGGACAATGCGAGAAAGCTCATCAGCTATCTCTCCGACTATTTCCGCCACAGCCTGAACAACCCGTCGAAATTCATCCCGCTCTCCGAAGAGCTGCACGTCATCGAGTGCTACACCGAGCTTGAGCGCGCCCGTTTCGGCGACCGCCTCTCCATCACCTATGATTTCCCCAAGGACAAGCTGGAAGAGATCCAGGTCCCGCCGCTTCTCCTCCAGCCGCTCGTCGAGAACGCCATCGTCCACGGCATCTTCAAGCGTCCTGAGGGCGGCCGCATCAAGACCGGCCTCATCGAGCACAAGGACTATTTCAAGGTCTACGTCTACGACACCGGTATCGGCATCCCCAAAAGCAAGCTGAAAAAGCTGCTTATCGATCACAAGAGACGCGACCACATCGGTCTCATCAATGTCCACCAGCGCCTGCTCTCCCTCTTCGGAGAAAAGAGCGGCCTCCATATCGTCAGCCGTGAAAATAAAGGCACACTTGTCTTCACCAACATTCCGAAGATAGAAAGCAGGAGACCCGCTCCCCCCGCCATAGAAAAAGTCGCTGCGACAGGACAGACGATCCGTATCACAAATGCGTGAGCGGGCGGCTGGTGACTATGAATTAGTAGCTAGGGATTAGTAGCTAGGGATTAGGAATCTCAAGTGACTGGTGACTAGTGACTGGAATGCCAGCTCATGGCATCGCCATTATTTATGCTTCGCGGCGCATTTCGTCATCCTGAGCGGAGTGAAATGTCGGATGTTCGATCATGTAAAGGAGAAACAGTGAGAACTGAGTCGAAGGATCTGGCACCACACCTCCATTTCGCATTTCTTATTTTTAATTTCTCATTCAAGTGAGGCTTTCAAACGTAATCAAAGGGCAGTACGCCCCAAGGGCTAAGTTTGAAAGCAGGGATGAGTAGTTAGTAGCTAGTGACTAGAGTGACTAAATACCACCTTCGGGCATCGCCCCGTTTCGTCATCCTGAGCGGCGAGAAACGTCGTATGTGAGATAACGAATGCCAGAACAGCTGCGACCTGAGTCGAAGGATCTCGGCGAAGCCGCCACCTTCATTCCTAATTCCTCATTCGAGCAAAGCATTCATTCACAATCAAGGGACAGCACGTCCCGCGGCTAACCCTGAATCCTGAACCTTGAACCCTGAACCTTAAACCCCAACCCATTTCCCCAAAAGGAGGATCCCATGAAAGAAATCCGTGCTCTTGTCGCCGACGACGAACTGCCGGCCCGCGGCGAGCTGACCTATGAGCTCTCGAACATCCCCGGCGTCAAAGTCATCGGTGAATGCGGAAACGGACGCGAAGTCCTCGCCTTTCTGAAAACGCATCCGAATGTCGACATCCTTTTCCTCGATATCGAGATGCCTCTCATGAACGGGCTCGAATGTGCGAAGGAGATCGTCCGCATGGACCTTTCCGTGAAGGTCGTCTTTGCGACAGGCTACTCGCAATTCGCCGTCAAGGCCTTCGATCTCGAAGCCTTCGACTACATTCTGAAGCCCTACGACGAAGCCCGCATCGCGCGCACCATCTCCCGACTAGCCGACAGCCTCGCTCTGATGGAAAAGGAACGAGCGCCGGGCGAGATCGTCTCCACCTCACAGAAGATCTCCCTCCAGACGCAGGGCAAGACCATCATGATCTCCCCCGCGCAGGAAATCGTCCTGATTTCCACCGAGAAATCCGACCGCTCTCTCTTCTATACGACGAGCGGGATCATCGAGTCGAAGATGACGCTCCGCGACATCGAGTCTCTCCTCTCCCCTCTGGGCTTCTTCCGCACGCACAAGGGCTACATCGTGAATCTTTCCATGATCCAGGAGATCCAGAACCAGGACAATGGCACCCTTCTCCTGACGCTCTCCCATTACCCCAAAGAAAAAGTGCCTGTCTCCAGACACTATATCAAAGACTTCAAGAATACACTGCACCTCGTATGAAAAAACGGCTGGCGAAACGTTTTCGTTTCGCCAGCCGTTTGTGGCTTACCATATAAGGCCAATGACCCATCAACGGTCACTATTCACGGACTTCCTCATTCGTAAAGCGATCTACGATGGTCGCACAGGCTGCGTCACCGGTGATATTGACTGCGGTACGGAGCATATCAAAAATACGGTCAACACCGAAGAGGATCGGCAGCGCATCGATCGGGATACCCGCAGATACCAAAACAGCGACAACAAGAAGCGTCGGTCCCGGCACGCCTGCCTGTCCGACTGCGCCCAAGGTGCTCGTCACGATGATCGCGATATACTGGCCCATCGTAAGCTCCATGCCATACATCTGCGCGATGAAAATGGCTGCCATCGCATAATACGCCGCGTTGCCATTCATATTGATTGTCGCACCCAGCGGAAGCGCGAAAGAGGTGGTTCCTTTCGATACATGCAGTTCTCTTTCCGTGACCGCCATATTGAGCGGAAGCGCTGCCATAGAGGATGCCGTGGAGAAAGCCAGTATCTGCACCTTCCACATCGCCTTGAAGAATTCCACGTATCCCGTGCATTTCGAGAACAATGCGACAGAGCCGCCGATCATCACATAGGTGACAAGGAAAAGTACGCAGATATAAAGTCCGATGAGGTAAATGATTTTCATAAGCACATCATAGCCGAAGCTCCCCGTCGCGTCCGCCATCAGGCAGAAGACACCGACCGGCGCAAGCATCATGACCGCCATCATGATCTTGATACAGATTTTCGTGCAGTTATCCACGATGCGGCTCATGAACTCTTTCTCTTCTGCGGGCAGCATCGCCAGTGCGAAGCCGACAAAAAGAGAGAAGGTGATGATCTGCAGGATATTGCCATCCGTCAGGGCTTTCACCGGATTCGCCGGTACGAAGCCGATGATCGTTTCCCAGAAACCAGGAAGCGCGCCCGCTTTGGAAAGGTCGCCTACCTGCACAGCCGCACCGCTGATCGCCGCCATGTCGATGCCGCTGCCAGGCTGAAAGAAAACGCTGAAGGCCAATCCTAAAATCACGGCAACCGCTGTCGTCGCGCCGTAATACAGAAATGTCACTATACCGACCTTGCCAGCGCCCTTGGATTTTCCCAGCGCCGCTGCCCCGCCGACCAGCGAGAAGAAGACCATCGGTACGACGATCATCTTGATGAGCTGCATGAAAAGGTCGCCGATCGGTGCCAGCATGTGTGCGCTCTTGCCCAGAAAGAGCCCAACGACGGCGCCAAGTACCGTGGCTATGACGATCCACGTACCCAGATCTCTCAAAATACTTTGACCACTTTTTTTCGCTTCCATAAAAACCCCCATTGGAACCTTGCGAGGATCCCTTCCACCGGATCTCACGCAATGAAATAGACAGGCGCTTCAAACGGCCTGTCATCTACTTTTGTTATTATACCATTCTTTAATAAGATATACCATCCTTGGCGGTATACCGATTATGCATGCATTTTGCAAAAACATATGCAATTAGGGAATAAGCAGCCCGCAACCAGGAGAAAAAGGGGAATGGCTGGCTATCCACATGGAAAGGCGATGTGAAATAACGATCATCTCATTTTCGCGTTCCATCTGCCGCGGGGG
>ERZ780075.564-NODE-564-length-16800-cov-2.164945_pt1 | contig 16800 bp, 11 predicted proteins | sample MGYA00511839_ERZ780075 | MGnify/ENA primary metagenome ERZ780075 (study PRJEB29588, sample SAMEA2155953) | human gut metagenome | biome: human gut; feature: human-associated habitat; material: faeces | place: Denmark | collected 2008/2010 ...
GTCTTGCTATTTTAATCGCCTCCTTTTGCAACCTTGTTCCAATTTGGAATAAGGTCACATATCGTATTCGTCCTCATCCTCGAATTCTTCATTTTCGGCATACTCCATACAGCAGTAATCAATGTTATCAAAAAGATGTTTTTGTTCATCTGAAACATAGCTTTTCATATTCTCACGAACCTCTCTTAAATCACCAAGAAAACCCCAACAACTGTCGATTTCTTCTCCATTTTCTTCAAGAATAAAACCGTAACATTCGCCGCGCAAATAACTGTCATAGGTTTCCACATCACCAATCATCCGGGTTTCGGCTTTTTCTATCGTGTCTGCCGACAGAGTGCCGTACTCTTTTTCAATCTCATTATAACTTGCATAAATCCACCCGACCTGTCCGCTGTCCCAACGGTCGTTATAAGGGTATGTATGACTGCAAGACATTGTGATTCCGCTGTGGTCATAAAGGTAAAGCGGCAGCATTATATTTTTTCTCTCTGCAAGCTCTTTAAGTGAATTTATGGACAAAAACTCCAGCACACAATCTTTTGCCTCATCTGAATTTTTTAATTCATTAGGCGTAAATGTATATTCTGTGAACCATTTACCGTTATACTCGTCCTGAAGCTCCCATTCACGCTCTGAACGGTTATATATCAACCGTACATCATCAAGTTTGGACTTTTTGACATAATCAATGACTTCATCAGCAGATAGAGTATCTCTTATCATCTGCTTTAACAGTTCCGGCGGGTCATCAAAAACGTGTTCATCACCGAGATTATAGTTACGATGCCAGCAAGCCATATGTGCAAAATTATCATAGTCCTTGCGCGGATTTATCGGTTCATCATCGTATTCGACTTTCAGCCTATATTCCGGTTTTTGTTTTAATACCGCAGGCATATAAACACCTCCTCGTGCATAAAATTAACCTTGTTCCAAATTGGAATAAGGTCACATTTCAAATTCCTCATCTTCACTTGCAGGCAACAAACCCTGTGTTTCTCTTTCTTCATCAATGTACTCCGTACCGCTGTTGTTAAGCACAAGTCCGTAATCTTCGGGCGAGCACTCTCTGACAGAGAATGCCATATCCATTGCTTCTTTAGAGCCTCCCGCCGGGATATTTTCATATGTTATTTCACCACCCTGATATGTGCGCTCTCCAACATTGTACCCAATATCCTCGTCAGCCCAGCTATGTTCTAACCGTACTTCCGGATATTTTTCGGAAATCGTCTGCAAAATACTGTGCGGTGCTGACCATGCCGTATTAAAATATATTGTTTTATCTTTATCATAGTCAAAATCATAGGCGTTCCATTTTGTATCCCAATTATTTATCGACCATTCATACCAAGTCGGCGCACCGTAATTCCGGATATTTTCAAAGGCTTGCTTTCCCAAATCGAACAGTTTTTTATCTTCCTCCGGCATACCATTTATTTCTTTTTCAAGTTCCTTTTTTGCCTTAACAGCAAACATAAATTTTTCGGAATCCGGGGTGGTTTTGAGTATATGCATCAGTTTCTCATATTTTTCTCTCATATCGGAAAACATTTCAAGTCATTTGCGTGTACTTGAACCGCACTCAATATTAAGTGTTTCCGGCATGGGTATCAGCTTGTTAAAATCAATGCTTCCGATTCCTTTTTCATCATTTTTGATTGCGTCTAATATTTCTGTAATTTTTGCTTTATCCGCTTCAATTACAATAATATTCCTTACATGATTCGGCATTACATATCACCTGTCCTTTCCGAACCTTATTCCAATTTGGAACAAGGTTACATTTCTAAAATTTCATCATTTTCATTTGCCGCCTGTTCACTTAAATACATTTGTAAATCGTTATTATAGTCTTTGGTTACAGGCAAATCCACAAAAACTTCATACCCCAAGCCTTCATATTTTTTCTTATAGCTTTCTATGGTCTGTTCACCTTTTTCCTCATCATATACGCCGTATATTCTGTTTTTTCCGGCTTCGTCATTATCAAGGCAAAAATGTATTTTCTTTATGTACGGGTGCATTTTTAAATAATGCTCCAACGCCAAATCGGATAACCCACCCATTGATACACGGCTGTCCTGTTTCCAATCAAGCCCCTCAAGCTTAAAAAGAGTTGCGTGACTCATTGCGTCAATCGGAGCTTCAAATACAAATAATTCATCACTCGTGCTGTCCATAGAAAAACCATACTGCTTATCCGATCCGGCGGCGTCTTGTCTGAATTTTGAGTTTTGGTTTACGCTCCGCATAGCAGCATATTTCATTTGACCTGATTCATCATAACCACAGAATACGCAGTTATTAACACTTGATATATTCTTAAAAATTCCGCTTTTCTTATACGGTGCAAGGCTGTCATAGCTGATGTTTTCAACACCTATGTATTTGAGTTTGTTTTCATCATTAAAACCAAGCTTTAAACCGTCTTTTTCCACACAGCGGTCTATCAGGTTATATTGCGGTAATTTTTCAAAATCCGCAAAAGGTATAATCTTTGCAACCTCACCGTTTATATCTGCTTTTGCAAAATACTCCAAGCTTTCATATATTTTCTTTTGGTGCATGAGCTCGGATATGATTTCATTATCAATTTTTCTTGTCTTTGACAAGTATGCAAATGCGTGTCTTGCGTGTGAATTTTCCTGCGGCACCATGAGCTTTTTGGGTTTAGGCGGTTCTTCGGCAAGCTTCTCAATCGGTTTTCTGCTGCCGTCGTATTCCTCGCCGCAAAGGTATAAAACAGCGTTCACAAAATCCATACCCTCAACCTTTGAAAGATAATCTATTGCGGTGCCGCCAATACCTCTTGCAAACCAATTCCATAGATTGTTATTGACTACAAAACCGCCGTGAACACCCTTTGCCTTATACGATCCGCCTGTCTTTTTAAACTCATAACCTCTCTCCTGCAAGAACTTCAAAACATCTGTGCTTGCCGCCTTTTCATACTGCTCTTGAGTAAATCTCGGTTTCGGTTCATATACTTTTCTCATAAGCTGCTCCTGTTCTTTAATACGGTATCCCTATAAAATCACACACCGTTTTGTAATCGAGCTTTTCAAAAAAATAATTATACAAAGCCGGGTGGGTAATTTTAAGCATTTGTAAACGGTTCGGTTCTTCATCATAATGACAGCCGTAAAGACATCCCACGCAGCCTGTTCTCTGATAGCCTGAAAACTTTAATTGTCCGTCAAACGTTGTAATAATATCTCCGTAAAGGTTGCAATACGGAATTTTAGTTAGATTCAAATATTGTAAAATATCCTGTGCGGTCCAGAATGACAGCGGTGTTGATTTCGGTTCTGCCGCATTAAAGGCATTGCAGCCTTGCTTCAGCCACGCCTGACGCCTAATCTGACTTTCCTCTGCCAATGTCCCTACTATCATTTTTTTACCCGTTTCCCTGCAAAATCTGTGAATCGGTGCTTTTTTCAAATGATAGCAGCAGCGGTCATTTATTTTAAACGGCGCTTTTATAAGATACTGCCATTGCTTTGGAATACAATATTTTGATTTCGGCATTATTCCCGTTTTCAAAAACTCTGCCGCCGTTTTCTTTGAAAATCCGAACATACACTTCATAAACGAAAACGGAATGTCCGAGAAATTATCTCTCAGCCATTCCGCAGATTTTAAGTGCAGTTGATTATCGTATGCTTCCATACAGCCGTCATAGTTTTTCATTCGATAAATATAATTGGAAATTTCCTTTGATATAACCGGATAACCGTATTCCTTAATAACATTCGCATAGGTTGTTTTCGGGGTTAATACGGTTATATTTTCATGGGATTTCACAAATTTGATTATTTCGGGAAATTCCATTGTAGTGTTTACAAACACAGCCTCTATATGCGGATAAATTCTTCTTGCCAAATCAAGCAATACCGTAGAATCGGCGCCGCCCGAAAAAGATACCGCAGCATTGCCTTTGTAGTGCATATACCATTCCATAATTCTTGTTTGCGTTACCCGTATCTTTCTTTCAAGCGGCCACGCCTACATTGTCTGCAAATCTTTATTTGTATAAATTATTCTCACTCCTTCCAAAAAGATATAACCTTATTCCAAAGCGGAACAAGGTTATATCTCAGCCTCGTCACATTCTTCATCGGCTTCATTTCGTGTATATTCCTCATATCCGACTTTCATTATGTCGTTAAGCGTGGAATAAAAGGACTCGTCCAAATCCTTTTTCAAGCTCGGGCTGTACATTTTCGGATTGTCAGCGTCATATACACATTCATATTTCCCCAAACTGTCTAATTGCCATTCAAGGATTCGTACCGCTTCGTTTTCGTTATCAAATTTGAATGTGTATTCGGGATCTCGCATAACATCGCCGTTTTGCAAGTGAAACAGACAAAGCGCCAAAGTGTTGCCGCCAATATTTTCGATATACATATCATCATAATATTCCTGCCTGAATTTCATATAGCTGCACTTTCCGTTAAGCATTTCCGGAAACATCGCCCGAATCAGCCTGTAATTCTGTTTTTCAAGAGCAGAGTACGGCATATCATCCAAAGCCGACACCTGTTCTGCGTTGCTGCTTTGCTTATTAATCTCATTTGCCTGCACTGATTCGTCCTCCTCACTGTTTTCATCATTTCCTTCAACCACATCGTCTTTTTTATCCAAATCAAGTTCACTGTTAAGAAACATAAGCCTTTCGGATTTTTCCTTTAATTCATCTTCATAAGCAAACGGTTTTTCATACTCTATCTTTGCATTTTCAAGATTTTTTCTGTCCGTTTCAAGCTTGCCTTGTGTTTCTGTTATTTTTTTATTTATGGTTTCAAACAAGTGCTCAAGCCTTATCGTATTTCCCTGTGCGCTGTCCGACATTTCCGCCTTATATGTCAGGTTGCCGACAAGGCGCAAAAAGTAGAAAACACCGCCAAACTCTTTCATTTTTTCAACTTCAAGATTAAATCCGCAAAAGCTGCCGATATTCTTTTTTTCGTCCACCTGCAATGATTTTGCCATAGCTATAAATATCTCACCGGCTTTTTCACGCTCATCAATAACCTGTCCTGCTACCGTAACGCAGAAATTTTCAGACCTGTTTTGCTCAAAAACCTCTTTATCTTCCGTAAGCTTTTCAAGCATTTTTTCGTGTTCCGCTATTGCTCTCGGATATTTTGTTGTAAACTGATCCTGCAAGGAATATCTCTGATTATCATAATTGGATTTTAGCATTTTCAAGCGATTTACCTGTAAATCCAAATCCATCTTTTCTTTAATACGCTCATCACCCGTTGCGATAGCTTTAACCTCTGCAAAGGTAAGCACCGTTTCATCTATGTCCTCGCAGGTTCTGTCTACCATTCTGCCGGACTTAATTTGTGATATAAAGCGCTGTTTATTTTCCACTATTTGCCACATGTACGCATCAAATGTGTTCTGCGTTACATATGTATAAACAGCAACCTCATCATTCATATTGCCTTGCCGAAGTCCTCTGCCCAAACGCTGTTCAATATCACTCGGACGATACGGACAATCCAAATTGTGAAGTGCGACTATTCTGTTTTGAATATTTGTTCCTACGCCCAGCTTGCTTGTTGAGCCGATAATAACCCTTTTTTCGCCGCTTCGCATTAGGGCAAACAGTTCTTCTCTTTGTGCGTCTGTTTTGGCGTCGTGTATAAAGCAAATTTCACCTTCGGGAATACCCTTTAATATTAAATCCGCTTTTAAGCCGTCATAGACATTATATATTCCATCCGCTTTCGGTGTTCCTATATCGCAAAATACAATCTGTGTTCCCTTAATATCAGCGCTCTTTTCATATTCCCGGTACACATTTTCCGCACACATACTCACCTTTGAATCCGCCGTATGCTCTGCAATAGGATCAATCAATCTCGAATCGGTTGCCAGAAGTCTTGCCTCATTCGTGATTTTTAGCATATTATCCTCTGAGCTTGATACCATTCCGTTATGGATTGCATTTGCTCTTTCAACAAACTCCATCATTTGCATTACTACAAAATCACTCGGTTCGCTGTTAATTACAATCGGCTTACCGCCCCGCATTTTGGGTATAGGCAAGTTCAAGTCCTCATCGGTTACAACATCCGCAAAATTGTGATACATTGATAAAAGCTCCGGCATATTCTTAAATTTTGCAAACCTTGTGCGGTATCTGTATCCCGTGCCTTCGGGGGCAAGCTCAAGAGAGGTTACACATTCTCCGTATTGTGCCGCCCATGCGTCAAAGTGCATCATATGCCTTTTTTCAAGCTCCTTCGGATCTAAGTACCTCTGCATAACAAACATTTCCGTCATTGAATTTGAAATCGGTGTTCCTGTTGCAAACACGATGCCCTTACCTTCGTTTACCTCCTGCATATACCGGCACTTCATAAGCATATCCGTTGCTTTTTTCGCTTTGGTCTGTGCAATTCCGGCAACATTACGCATTTTGGAAAATACGGCACAGTTTTTGAAATAATGAGCCTCGTCAACAAACATATAATCAATCCCCAAGCTTTCAAATGTAATTAAATCATCCTTTTTGCTGTCGTCCGCAAGCTCCTGAATTTGAGTATTCAGGTCGGTTTTCATCTTCTCCATTTGCTTTATGGTAATTCTGTCACCGCTTTCGGCTTTTGCTATCGCAACGGCCTCAACTATTTCATTAACCTGTTTTTCCAGCATCATAATCTGCCGTTCTTTTGACATTGAAATCTTTTCAAACTGACTGTGACCAATAATAACAGCGTCCCAATCACCTGTTGCAATTTTGCTGACAAACCGTAGTCGGTTTTTCTTTTCAAAATCCTTTTTGGTAGTCACAAGTATATTTGCAAACGGATACAGTCTTAAAAATTCAGCGCCCATCTGCCCGGTTAAGTGGTTCGGTACAACAAATATGCTTTTGTTTGCAAGCCCCAGCCTTTTCAGTTCCATACAGCTTGCAACCATAACAAAGGATTTTCCCGCGCCAACCTTATGATCCAAAAGCTCGTTTGTGTTTGAAAACAACGCTCTTGCTACGGCATTTTTCTGATGCTCTCTCATAATGATGTCATTTGTCATACCCGGAAAGGTCAAAAAGCTGCCGTCATATTTTCTGAGTCTTATGTTATTAAAATTCTCGTTATAATAATCAACATACTTTTTTCTTCGTTCCGGCTCCTCAAAAATCCAGCTTCTGAAGGCTTCTTCAATAAGATACTGCTTTTCTCTTGCAAGCATACTTTCTTTCTGATTTACGGGGTATGTCGTCTTGCCGTCCTTTTCAACCGCATCGTGAACGGTAGCGCTTCTCATATTAAGGCTCGCCTCAAATATTTCGTATGCGTTCATTCGGTTTGTACCGTAAGTTTGAGTTACTGTTACAGAGCTTCCGTCATAGCTTTTATTTCTCACAGCAAAGGCATTTGTAAATCTGTTATATTCAACGGTTATTGCATTACTTCCATACTGTGCATATGACGGGGTATTAAATTTTTCATACATAAATTGCGTATAATCCTCTTTACTAATCCATGTTAGTCCCGTACTTACGGCAATTTCAGCAGCAGTTAAAAGCGGCGGCTGCACTTCTTTAAGTGCCGACACATTATCCGAAAACAGTTCCGGATGTCCTTCCGCCGAAAATCTTGCCATTTTCAGCTTTTGCCGCACATCTCCCGACAGGTATTCATCTGCCGTTTCAATACATTTGTGTTTATCTCCGTATATATTGAAATATCCCTCAATCGTCAAGTTCGGCGGCAATCCCTCATTGATTTTTTCGGGGTTTAGGTATATCTGCCCCTTTAATTCATCAAAAACAACGCTGTGGGATTTATGATACAATCTGCACATATAGTCCAAATTTACACGCCCGTATTCCGATAGTGATAGTTTTAGTGCGTCAAGAGCATTATCAACACTCTCCGGCTTTTTTTCAGGCTTTATTGTTCGCTTACTGAAAATATCAGCTTTTGAATAGGTCTTGGTTTCATCATCAAACTTTTCAAGAGAACAAAGCAGGGGATAATCGCTGTCATCCCGAAAAACACGCTCGTTTGCAGAAATGCTGATATTTCCGTATTTTTTTACAAACAAATCATATCTTTTGTTAAGCTCGGCTTGATAGGCGCCGATAACCTCATCGGGTTCTTCATCTGTCTGTACTTCAATCAAGCTGCGGGTAATGTCACGGATTTCGCACAAGTTCTTGATTCTTTCAAGAGCCTTGCCCTCATATTCCATTCTTCGCATAACGGAATTTTCACGGTAGAAAAAGCTGATATCAACAAAAGCATATGTAAAATTACGGACATTCGGATCGGCAGGAATAGTTTCTCCGCTGTCCGCTTCCTCAGTCCTTTCATATTCGGTTATATGTCCCTCTATTGCACTTAAAGCTGCCTGTAAATCTCTTTTTAAATCAAAATCATCTGCCGCTTTTAAATATGTCATACTGTTTGTTCCGAACCGATTATCGTATTGCATACTGCCGAGCAGCATAAACGGATTTTGTTCAAAATATGCGTTTACCGGAATACCCTCGGCATCAATGCCAAGCTTTGTCCAATACGGCTCGGCAGAAACGATTCTTTTCCGTTTTTGCAGAAATATGATATCTGCCGTTACCTCGGTGTTCGCCATTTTCCTGAAAGTATTGTTCGGCATACGAACAGCGCCGAGCAGCTCCGCACGGTTTCCGACATATTTTCTCAAACTGTCATTTTCCTTATCCAATGTACCTTTTGAGGATATGAAGGCGATAATACCGCCGGGGCGAACCTTTTCAAGCGTTTTGGCTATAAAGTAATCATGAATCAGAAATTTATATTTATTGAATTTAGGATCGAACAGCTTATAATCTCCGAACGGGATATTTCCGACGGCAATATCAAAAAAGTTATCAGGTTCTTCATTTGTTTCATAGCCCTGTATTTTTATATTTGCCGTCTGCGTAAGCTGCTTTGCAATCCTGCCGGAAACATCGTCAATCTCATAGCCGTATAATTTACTGTTTTTCTTCATCTCCTCCGGCATTGCCGCAAAGAACAAGCCTGTTCCCATTGCAGGGTCAAGGACGTTTCCACCCTTAAATCCCATTCTTTCAATCGTTGCATAAATATTTTCAATAATTTCGGGCGGCGTATAATGCGCACATAAAACCGATGCCAAAGCGCTTTTATATTCATCATCAGTCAAAAGTCCTTTAAGCTCCGCATATTCCGAACTCCAAGACGAATTATTTTCATCAAAAGCCTCCGATAGACCGCCCCAGCCCACATATTTACAAAGTATCCGCTGTTCGTCAGTCGTTGCAAGTCTGTTTTCACTCTCAATTTGATTGAGCAATTTAATCGCTTCAATATTTGCTTTGAATTTTGCTTTCGGGCCTCCTGCGTCTATATTGTCATCGGGCGAGTATGTGTAATCAATTCTGTTTTCGATAACAGGTGCAACGACTTCTTCAGCATCAACGGTTTTTCCCAATGCTTTCTCGGTGGAAATAACCCTGAGTACCTTGTTATTTTCAGCTATCAGAGCGACATCATAACCCTTATCATTCAGAGCGTTCATATATTGCTCCAAAATATGATTCGGAAAACCGCACATATCATAGTTTCTGCCGTCAACCACCTTATTTGTCGGATGCAAGTCAAGCTCCTCTGCAAGATTTTTTGCATCGTCACCATATGCCTCATAAAAATCGCCTATGGGGAATAGCGCTATAGTCTTGCCGTTATCCTCCGAATGTATTTTTTCAAATAACTCTGCGACCGACAACTCTGAATTTTCATTTACTGTCGACAACGGCTGTGTTTCTGTTTCTTCAACAGGTGTGTTCAGCACCTCATCTGCTTTTGGAATATCAGATACAGGCACAAAGGTTTCCGTCAGCTTATCATATTCTTCTGCCTGCATCAGTCCCGTTTCAACACAAGCCTCCTTATCCGAATATCCCATAACATCACTCAGGTAATTTCTGAACGCTCTGCGCTGTCCGCTTTCGACCTCTTTTTCTGTCCATTCCGTATTGTCAACGGTATAGTCCATATAAATGACGGCATTTTTGAGATACAAATAACCATATGTATATACTGTTTCTTCATCGCCCTCACCAAAGGTAACATTGATAAAATCAACAGGGGCATTTAAGAAATCCTGAAGCTCAACATTTTTTAAATCCTTTATCGCCTGTGTTCTGCGGTAAACAAACGGAATATCAAAAATTTCGTAAAGCGGCAGATTTTCTTCATTGCGGTTCGTAATATCACGAACCAACACCTCTTGTTTGTTTTGGTCAAAGTTTAAAACCTCGTACTGCCTGTCGGCGACAGAAAATTGATCTTCTATGTTGACCTTGTAATCATCTGAATAATGCTTGTCATATCCGTCCTCTGTCATAATTTCAGCCTCTGCCAATGCCTCTTTATGACTATATCCGAGGTGATCCATTAAATAATCCTTATATGCGTTTTTCCGTCCGTCTGTAAGCTCTTGTTCCGTCCATTCTTCCTTTGGTGCAAAATTCAATAAAAATCTGCCCGAATGAACTATTGCATAAGGGAAATAGAAAGTTCTGCCGTCATATTCCTTTGACAGCATTTCAACTTCACTGTTAAAAAACTCCTCTTTGGTATAGGTTCTTTCAAGGTCTGTATTTCTTAAAGCCTCACGAATATCATAAATCGGTGCTTCTATAAATGTTGATTTACTTGTCCAAAGCTGCGGATGCAAATTGCCTTTATATGTTTCATCGAGCAAATGTACATGATCCTCGTCAATTCTTGTAATCATATATTTGCGGTTTTGATATTCCACATAATCGTTAACATGAATTTCCGGCAATGCCTTTTCAGGCGTTTTGACAAGCTCGGCTGTTTTAAAATCCTCCCACGGTGTTGCCTCAACCAGAACATATGTATGCGGCGATACATAAAACTGTATGTCACCCAAATCCGTAGTCTGTTCTTTCTCATCGCTGTCAAGCACTTCAAATATATCGCCGTTAAGAGAAATGAAATCACCGTATTTGAAATCGGGTTTTATGTTTTCGGCTTCATCTGCCGATTCGGTTTCTTGTATTTCAGCCTTCGGTTCGGGAATATAATATGTACCTTCATTTATTGCCTCCTGAACATATTTCGCAAAGCTGTTCCAAGTAATACGCTTTTTATTATCGGTATTTTCCCTTGCGTGATACTCGATTCCTTTTCCGTCCGCCATCCACGAATAATACTTATCGTCGACCGTTACGGACGCTCCGCATATTCCGTATTCATTTTTCAGAAAATTTGCTCTGTCTTTCCAGCCTGTATTGCTCTGAAAAAACTCATATATTCTCTGTTTTCCGCCTGCAATCAAGCTACCGTAAGAAGCAATGCTTTTTATAACATCATCGCTGATTTCGTCACTTTCACTGCTAACATTAACTGTTTCGGCAGTTTCTTCATCATTGCCGAAAATACTTAATTGTGCAGGGCTCACCTCTGCGGTTTTTTCTGCACCTTTTCGGATATTCTCCGATATACGCCTTTTTGCGGAAGCGGGCGGTGCTATTTGAGGTTCGGTATTATTCTTTTTACTGATGGCTTGCCCACGGCGTTCCTTTGCAAGCTGATTTAAGCTTGTTGCACACTCGCTTAAAAAATCTCTTGCAATAATTGTTGCACAGTTTCCCATACGATACAAAAGGGATTTATTATTAAAATCCGAAATATCCTCAAACTGTCCGTCAAGTCCGCTTGTATCAAAGCCGCATCTTGAATACATCATATATACGGAGCTGTTCCACACCATAACATTAACCTTAGATTTTAATTCGTCGTCCTCAATTTCAAACAGCGGCGAGCCTTCGGTATTTCTTTTAATGCCGTCATAAAAGCCGGGGCGAATCTCATTAACTCTGCGTACAACTTCAAACCCGATATATTCCTCAATTGTATCTGCGTCTGCCGGGTGCTGTTTTTTGAGTCTTTCCAAAAGCGGCTGCGAATTTTCAGGTGTGAGCCGCCACAGCCGAGGATATGTTTTTTCATCACCACTTGTATCGGATATATCAATCAAATAGCGAAGCTGCGGCTTTGCTGACATAACATCGAATATGGCTATATTTGTATGCTCTTTATTTATTGTTCTGCCGATACGATTTTCCCATATTTCTCTTTCAGCAAGCATAGTTGCGTCCCTATTCTGTCCGTAAATCTGCAAAGCATTATCGAAATTATATTTATATATTCGTGATGCAAATTTCAGATAATCCGCCCACTCTTTGCCGTTTCTTGATACCTCACGGCTCGCCTCGTCAAACAGTTCCCAAACGGCTTTTATTTTGCTCATTTATGTTCCTCCTTCCGCAGAAAACAAACAAAAAGCCGCAAAATACCGGATTTCTCTGATATTCTGCGGCTTATCTTAATCTGCTTTCATATAATTTTTTAGGTATTGTAGGCGCTGACACCTTTCGAGGCCGGCTTGCAACATTCCAGCTCCCTCCGCAATTTGTGTAAGCGTAATTCCAACCGCTTGCACTAAGACTTGTTCCCGGTTCCGTTTCAAGAATATATGTGATTATTCTTTCATAGCCCAAAGCCTTTGCGGCTCGTCTGCAAGCAGCATATAGCATACTGCAAGCATTTTTTGTTCCGTCCGTGCAGCATCGCAACACCTCAACTGTGCTGTGTTGGTCTATTCTTCTTGCGATCGGTCTGCCGACTATGGCAACACCGACTAATTTACTGCCCGAAAAACAGCCGATTGAAAATCTATGCCCGACAACAGGCTTATGATGTCTGTGATGCAAGCCCACAAATTCGTTTGCCTCTTTCAATTCGATATGCTTTATCTCTAACACATTCTTATTTCTCCTCCGGATTCTGCTTTTTATCTCTGCTTTTATACACATTGTATCGGTTTTTACACGCCTTTGAACAAAAAGTCTGATTAGGTCTTGCACAGATATATACACTGCGGCAATATCTGCAATATCTGATCGGTTTCTTTTTATCCGTCAGCTTTAATGCCAATATCATTCGGAGCATTGTCAGCAGCGAACGGCCTTCCCATCTGATAACAGGTCTGTCCGTAAGCTTGATATAGTATGCCGGAGACATTTTTTCAAAATTGCCGATACAGTCCGCATAAAAGTCTTTTTCCGGCGCACTCAGCGTATTATACTTCTCATAAAATACGGTCAGCCTATGAAAAGTAACGGCAAAATCCGAAAATATATGCTTTAGCCAATCGTATCGCTCCGCATATATAAATGTACATTCCAGAGTTTCCGACAGTTCCTCGCCGGATCGTCCGAAAATATTGATCCTGAACTCGCCGTCAAAGCTTAAATATCCCTTTTCTTTCAAGCAGTTGCCATCCAATTTATCAAATGGGGTAAAATATTTTATATATTCGGGCGTTTTCATTTTTCCTTTGCTTATGAACGGATTTGTTATAAGAAAAACTTCGTCGTATTTGATAAATGCGGGTGTTGTCACAATATCGGTCATAATCCCCAACAGTCCGTATTTACTTACGAAACACATTATTTTCTCTTTAATGTCATTGTCATTTTTGCTTTCAAGACACTCTGCGCCTAAATTTAATGCGTCAGCAATAATCTTATCCGCAATTCCGAATATATTGTAATATTCACTTTCCGTGTCCGGCTTTGCGGTTATATACAAAATCCCGGCTTCGTCCTCCTTAAATCTGTAGCCGGAATGTTTTTCAATATAGCACTCTGATTTGTCAATCAGGTCGTTCATTTTCAATCACTCGCTTTCAAATTCTGATATTGCACCCCATACCCTCCGGCGGAGGATATTTCTTCAAGTCCTCTATAAACTGTCTGCGTGTTTTATAAAACGGGCATTTTCTCGTTTTGCAAAGCATTTCGGTCAATGCCATACATCGTCTTGTCCTGTACGCAAAACAGTCTTTTTTACCTTTATAATTTTCCATATTCACCTTGTCCTTATTTTCCGATGATAAAACAAAAACCGCCCCGAAGGGCGGCATTGAAGATTTGTCTGCAATTCATTTTACATTTAATATCAGCTTTCTTGCAACGGTGAAGTAGCTTCCGCAAACAGACGGAATATCTCTGTAACAAGTGTCAAGCTCCAACTGTGCGTCATAATCAAATGACCTATCTGCTGTCTGATATATTTTTTCATACGCTTTTTTGATTGCCGTATTTTTATCCGTTGTCCCGTTTGCATATTCTGCAATAATATCGGTGAGCAGCGGTTTTAACCATTCCTCTGCGTTTTGGTAAAAGTCCGGGCGCATATACATCTCACGATACTGAAATACCGCATTTCTTGTAATATCGGCAAGTACACCGTAACCATAGCCGTTTGTTTCATTGTTCAGCACGGCATTTAAAATTCTGCTGTTTGCTTTATTTACCGCATCGGCATATCCAAGTCCGTTTTTAACCTCATCTAAAATATCGGATATATGGCTTTCCGCAATTATCACACTTTCATCATTCACATAAAAGGGAAGTGATTCCGTCGGAATTTCGGCTGCATTTGCCGTACTCATTCCCATAACCATTGCAAAGATAACTGCCATAACTATATTTTTCTTCATATTATTCAGTCCTCCTGTCTTTGTTTTATCATCAGTTATATTTTTATCTCGGCTGATATACAAACTCGTTTAATACTATGCTTTCCGCTTCTGCCTGACAGGTATTATATATTCTCGTCCTTGCCATCGTATCTGATTTATCGAATTGTTCTTTTTTCATCAGCTTTTCCGTAAGGTCTTTTACCTGTCTGTAAGCTTCTTCATTTACTTCGTGCATAAGCGGCATTAAATCTCCGCTCATTCTAAGCTCGGCATATCTGTCAGGGTATTCCTCTTTAATGAAGTTTAAGCATATTTGTCCGTATTTTCCGAGCGGTATTCTATCAGCTTCGGGGTTCTTAGATATTTGCAGTTCGGGGTATTTAGCTCCGTCCACATCTCTATACTTAATATCCAATGCCTTCATAACAATGCTCCTCCTTACTCAATTTCTCCGCATTGAGTGTATTCATCATCTTCATCGGCTGTGTTTTCTTCCATATGCTCAAAATACATCTCCAATGCTTTTTCAATGGTTTGTTCTATATACTCTGAATCTCTTACACCGCTGAAATACTTTGAAAACTTTGTTATTTTAATGGATGTTATCGGCTTATGTTTTTTATCTTCGCTTTCAAATATATCATCAAGCGAACCAAAATTTAAGCTGTTGGTATTAAACGCTTTAACAATTTCATCTGCACCGGTTCCTTTAATTTTGCAACGTGTTTGTTCAAGATAGTTTGCAACAACAGCCTGTGCATTTTCGTCAAGCGCTGTCAATTTTACGGCAGCGTCAAGAGCTATCCTGTTAGAACCTGTTGCCGTAATTAAAGCATCAGATAATTCCGCAGTTCTGATATACCGATACATCTGTGTTCGTGAACCGCCGTATTTCTTTGCAAGAATATCCAGACTGTCAACCTTTTCTCCGTCAGCTTGCAAGTCACTTCGTTCACCCGACTTCTTTTTCATAACATCATATTGCTGTCGATATGCAATAACCCGTTCTCTGAAAGATACATCACGATTTATGAGATTAGCCTCTGTCAGAAGCATAATTGCATCTTCCTCGCTGCACTCTCTGATCTCGGCAGGAACGCTTTCAAGCCCTGCCTCTCTTGCACATCGCCAACGATTTTCGCCCGATATGATTTCATATATATCCGATGTTTCCGTTTTTCTCAGTGTAAGCGGTGTAATAATACCGTTTTCTATAATGCTGTCTATCATAGCCTGTTTCTTTTCGCCTGTGTACGGTTCAAACCTGTTGTGCTGTGACGGTCTGATATTATCAAGCGAAATTTCCGAGATTGATTGCTGATTTTGCTTATCATCTATCTGCGGCGTATCAAATATTGACGCTATTTCCGATTGTTCATCAGATGTCATTTCCTCAAAAATCGGATTATCCGCATCCATTTGCAATTTCTTTAAGCTCATACAGTTCCATTACCTCCTTTGCAAGTTTTTCGTAGTCAACCGCAGCTTTATTGTTCGGCTTGTACTGAAACAATGTTTTTCGCACTGCCGGGGTTTCGGCAACAGTGGTTGATAATCGGATTTTTGTTTTTAATATGGGTACTGCTTTAATACTCTCAACCTGTTCACATACAACCTTTGCAATATTTGTGACGGGTGAGTAATATGTCAGCAGGATTCCGGCTACGCTCAAATTCGGATTTATCTGCGATTTGGTCAGTTTAATATATTTTATCAGTTCGGCAAATCCGTCGAGTGATGAAAAATCATTTGATTTTATCGGTATTATAACCCCGTCTGCCGCTGAAAGTGCATTAAGCGTCATCAACCCTACGCTCGGCGGGCAGTCTATCACTATGTAATCATAATCGTTCTGCACATCAACCAAAAGCCTTTTCAGAATTGTTTCCCGAAATGACATTCCAGCCATTGCAATTTCCGTATTGGTAAGCCTGTTGCTGCTGCCTATGAAGTCAATGCCTTCATCGGATTTGCATATGCACTCGGATACATCTGCCTCCATAGAATTTTCCATAAGGTCACTGATTGTTTTGGTAAGCGTTATACCTTTGGGCGTAAGTATCTGTGTCGCATTATGCTGTGAGTCAAGATCAAGCACCAAAACCTTCTTGCCGGCTCTCGTTAAAGCCGACGATAAATTAACCGCCGTAGCCGTCTTTCCGACACCACCCTTTTGATTTGTAATTGCAATAATACGTCCCATACCTCTATCCTTTCCGCAGGTCAGCTCTACCTATTTTATCGTTA
>ERZ780075.565-NODE-565-length-16796-cov-3.203154_pt1 | contig 16796 bp, 8 predicted proteins | sample MGYA00511839_ERZ780075 | MGnify/ENA primary metagenome ERZ780075 (study PRJEB29588, sample SAMEA2155953) | human gut metagenome | biome: human gut; feature: human-associated habitat; material: faeces | place: Denmark | collected 2008/2010 ...
CTGTCTATCAACAACTTCTGCTTATGCATTCGCTCGTATGAAGTTTGCAGGTAAGACAGTTCTTTTAAACGGTATGTTAATTTTCCAGATGTTCCCAGCAGTGCTAGCATTGGTTGCTATCTATGCTTTGTTCGATAAGATCGGTGATTACATCCCATGGTTAGGTTTAAATACTAATGGTGGTTTGATCCTGTCTTATATGGGTGGTATTGCTCTGCATATTTGGACAATTAAAGGTTATTTTGAAACCATCGACTCATCTTTAGAAGAAGCTGCTGCTATCGATGGTGCTACACCATGGCAGGCATTTAGATTGATTCTATTACCTCTATCAGTACCAATTCTTGCTGTGGTATTCATTCTGGCATTCATCGGTACCATCACTGAGGTTCCAGTAGCATCAGTTCTACTTTTAGACATGAACGAGTTAACACTAGCTGTAGGTTCTCAGCAGTATCTGTATCCACAGAATTACCTGTGGGGCGATTTCGCAGCTGCTGCAGTTCTATCAGGTCTGCCAATTACCATCGTGTTCTTATTAGCACAGCGTTGGTTAGTAGGTGGTTTGACAGCTGGTGGTGTAAAGGGTTAATTATAAGCTTATAGCTTTAGTAAACGATTTTTAAAAGAGAGTAAATCATGGCAGACGTATTATTAAGTAAAGTTAGAAAGAACTACAATCCTGCAATCTTAAAGGATACTTTACGTAACATTAACTTAGATATTAAAGACGGTGACTTCATCGTTTTCGTAGGTCCATCAGGATGTGGTAAATCAACACTTTTACGTATGATTGCAGGTCTTGAGGAGATTTCTTCAGGAGAGCTTATCATCGACGGAAAGGTTATGAATGACGTAGAGCCAAAGGATCGTGATATCGCAATGGTATTCCAGAACTACGCTCTTTACCCACATATGACAGTATTTGACAACATGGCATTTGGACTTAAGCTTAGAAAAGTTCCAAAGGATGAGATTAAGGCAAAAGTTGAGGAGGCAGCAAGAATCCTTGACCTTGAGAAATTATTAGACCGTAAGCCAAAGGCTCTTTCAGGTGGACAGAGACAGCGAGTTGCCATGGGTCGTGCAATCGTTCGTAATCCTAAGGTATTCCTTATGGATGAGCCTTTATCAAACCTTGATGCAAAGCTTCGTGTACAGATGAGATCTGAGATTTCTTCATTACATAACAGATTAGGTGCAACAATCATCTACGTTACACATGATCAGACAGAGGCTATGACACTTGGAACAAGAATCGTTGTTCTTAAAGATGGTGTTATCATGCAGGTAGACAGCCCACAGAAGCTTTACAATCAGCCAAACAACCTGTTCGTTGCAGGATTCATTGGATCACCACAGATGAACTTTATAGATGCTCAGTGTGTTGTTGAGGGAGCAAAGGCATTCCTTAAATTCGATAAATACCAGGTTGAGCTTCCAGAGGCAAAGGCTAAGAAGCTTATCGATGGCGGTTATGCAGGAAAGAACGTAGTATTCGGTATCAGACCTGAGGATATCTACGATTCAGCAGAGCATCTTGATAAATTTGCTACATGCAAGATTGATTCAGATGTTACAGGATATGAGTTACTTGGTGCAGAGGTATTATTATACTTCACAGTTGCAGGCGCAAATATGTCAGCAAGAGTTGATTCAGATACACCGGCTCGTTACGGTGATCACATTGAGCTTGCATTTGATCCACACAAGATTCATGTATTTGATAAAGAAACTGAATTGACAATTACCAACTAGTTCGTTAAAATTAAATAGTTGTAAATTGACAGACCGGGTGTATAATTTACACCCGGTTTTCTTTTGCGAATGTATGTGAGGTTCTGAAAAGTTAAGTTACGGTGTTAAATTATAGCAGGGTTACAGCTTATGACTTGTGGAAGCTTTTTACTTGCCTGCGTCAGAACAGTAATGAGAGGATAAGAATATGATTACGAATCAGAAACTGAAAAAATCACTTGAGGAAATAAAAAATATTACTTCGTTTGATGCGATTTTATACTCAGCCAAGGGAAAGCATCTGACAGGTACGGTGGAAGAGCCGGAACATAGCGACATTTTTGTGAAGGAGTTTATAGTATCCGAAGAGGATGTTAGGGAAAAAAATGATGCAATAGCATTTGCGGTTGAAATTGATTCAGAGCTTGAGTATGTGCTCGTAATATTCTGCCCGTATACGAGTGAGAATCTTGTAATAGGCAGGATGGCAGTTTGTCAGCTTCGGACACTTGTGCTCGGTGAGTCAGAGCGATATGACAGAAATAATTTTATTCAGAATATTCTTCTTGGCAATATGCTTGGTTCTGATATAATAAACCGTGCCAAGAAATTACATATAGAAAACAGAAAACGAGTAGTATATGTTATAGATACCGGAAAGAACAGCAATGAGATAGCAGTTGAGCTTGTAAAGAATCTGGCTGATATCAGAAGCGGTGATTTTGTGGTGGCGATGGATGAGCATAATGTAGTGCTGGTAAAGGATGTTGAGGACATAGATCCGGCTAAGCTTCAGGAAAAGCTTTCATCTATTGCAGGAAGTCTGGTTGACAATCTGCTTGCAGAGGCTATGATTAAGGTACGGGTGGGCTATGGCAATCCGACGGATGTTCTTCCAAAGATTGCAGAGTCTTATCAGGAGGCAAAAATGGCGCTTGAGGTCGGCAGGCTGTTTTATGTGGAAAAGGAAATTATGGCATATGACAGGCTGGGCATAGGAAGACTTATTTATCAGCTTCCAATGAGTCTGTGTGAGATGTTTATCCGTGAGGTTTTTGGGGATGAAGTGCCACAGATACTTGATGACGAGGAGGCAATGTCTACAATCTCCAAGTTCTTCGAGAACAATCTGAACATTTCAGAGACTGCAAGACAGCTTTATGTGCATAGAAATACGCTTGTTTACAGACTTGAGCGTATTGAGAAGGCGATAGGTCTTGATATCAGAACCTTTGATGATGCTATGATATTTAAAATAGCTACGATGGTGTTAGCGCATATCAAGGATAGCAGGCAGGGCAGATAATATAATTATTACGCAATTTAAAGAAGTAGGAGACAAGTATGGCCAAGAAGCAAACATACGATGAGAAGAGCATAGCAATTTTAGATGGACTTGAAGCGGTCAGAAAAAGACCGGGTATGTATATAGGAAGTGTCACAACAAAGGGACTAAACCATCTGATATATGAGATTGTGGACAACTCCGTAGATGAGCATCTGGCAGGTGCCTGTGATACCATAAGGGTAACTCTTGAGAAAAACGGTTCGTGTACGGTGGAGGATAACGGACGTGGAATACCTGTAGGTATGCATGCTAAGGGTGTATCTGCGGCGCGTGTTGTATTCTCGACACTGCACGCAGGAGGTAAATTTGACAATTCTGTATACAAGACAAGCGGAGGTCTGCACGGAGTTGGTTCGTCGGTTGTAAATGCACTATCCACATATATGGATGTGGAGATAAGCAGAGATGGCTTTATCCACCATGACAGATATGAAAAGGGTGTTCCTGTTGTGGAGCTTGAAAATGGCCTGCTTCCTACTATAGGTAAAACCAAAAAGACAGGAACAAGGATTAATTTTCTGCCTGACCCGGAGATTTTTGAGAAGACAAGATTCAAGGAAGAGGATGTAAAGAACAGACTGAAGGAGACTGCATATCTCAATCCGAAGCTTACCATCATATACGAGGATAAACGAGGCGATGCGACAGAGCATATTGAGTATCATGAGCCTGAGGGTATTATCGGTTTTGTAAAGGATTTAAATAAAAATATAGAAAAGCTGCATGATGTCATTTACTTTACAGGAGAGAGTGAGAATATAAAGGTTGAGGTGGCTTTTCAGTATACAAGCGAGTTCCATGAAAATATACTTGGTTTTTGCAACAATATATACAATTCTGAGGGTGGAGCGCATATCACAGGTTTTAAGACAGCCTTTACAGGTATTATCAATTCATATGCCAGAGAGCTTGGTATATTAAAGGACAAGGATGCGAATTTCAACGGAGCAGATGTCAGAAACGGCATGACTGCTGTAGTGTCAGTAAAGCATCCTGACCCTAGATTCGAGGGTCAGACAAAGACAAAGCTTGACAATCAGGATGCAAACCGTGCAACTGCCAAGGTGACAAATGACGAGGTACCGCTTTATTTTGACAAGAATCTTGAGGTCTTAAAGACGGTAATATCATGTGCTGAGAAGGCCGCAAAGATTAGAAAAGCTGAGGAGAAGGCAAAGACCAATCTGCTCACAAAGCAGAAGTTTTCCTTTGATTCAAACGGAAAGCTTGCAAACTGTGAGAGCAGGGATGCTTCTAAGTGCGAGATTTTCATAGTCGAGGGAGATTCGGCCGGAGGCTCGGCAAAGATGGCAAGAAACCGTATGTTTCAGGCAATCATGCCGATTCGAGGCAAGATTTTGAATGTTGAAAAGGCAAGTATTGATAAGGTACTGGCAAACGCTGAAATAAAGACAATGATAAATGCGTTTGGCTGCGGATTTTCGGAAGGGTATGGAAATGATTTTGATATAACAAAGCTTCGCTATGACAAAATCATCATTATGGCCGATGCTGATGTGGACGGAGCTCATATCTCCACACTGCTTTTGACTCTGTTCTTCAGGTTTATGCCTGAGCTTATTTTAGAGGGACATGTATATGTTGCCATGCCTCCGCTTTACAAGGCTATTCCGTCAAAGGGCGAGGAAAAATATTTGTATGACGATGCGGAGCTTGACAAGTACAGAAAGACACATACAGGCAAGTTTACGTTGCAAAGATATAAGGGTCTTGGAGAGATGGATGCGGATCAGCTCTGGGATACCACACTAAATCCCGCAACAAGGATGCTAAAGCGTATTGAAATAGAGGATGGGCGCCTGGCAAATGATGTGACATCACTGCTTATGGGTAGTGATGTGCCACCGAGAAAAGAGTTCATATACGAGCATGCGCATGACGCGGAGCTGGATGTGTAAGCATGACGCTTCTGCTTTTGGTTCTCAGTGGTTCTGAATAGTGTAAGCAGTATTTATAATCGGAGAAAGACATGGATAGAAATATAGATAACAATGTAGACAACAATATAATTCAGACCGAATATTCGGAGCTGATGCAGAAATCATATATTGACTATGCGATGAGTGTCATTATAGCAAGAGCCCTGCCGGATGTGCGCGATGGGCTTAAGCCTGTACAAAGGCGTACACTTTATGATATGCATGAGCTGGGCATCAGGTACGACAAGCCATACCGAAAGAGTGCGCGTATAGTCGGTGATACAATGGGTAAATATCATCCACACGGCGATTCATCAATCTATGATGCGATGGTTGTTTTGGCACAGGACTTCAAAAAGGGCATGCCGCTTATCGATGGACACGGTAATTTTGGTTCAATCGAAGGAGACGGAGCCGCTGCCATGCGTTATACTGAGGCAAGACTTCAAAAAATCACACAGGAAGCATATCTTGCTGATCTTGACAAAAATGTGGTTGATTTCATTCCAAACTACGACGAGACAGAAAAAGAGCCAGAGGTGCTTCCGGTCAAGGTGCCGAACCTTTTGATAAATGGAGCTGAGGGTATAGCAGTCGGCATGGCGACAAGCATTCCGCCACACAATTTTGGTGAGGTGGTGGACGGTGTGATTGCTTATATGAAAAATCCTGATATCACCACAGCCGAGATGATGCAGTATATAAAGGGGCCTGATTTTCCGACAGGAGGCATTGTTGCAAATCAGGATGATCTTGCAGCAATATATGAGACCGGACAGGGAAAGATAAAAATCCGTGGAAGAATCGAAATAGAGAAGGGCAAGGCAGGAAAGGACAAGCTTGTCATTACGGAAATTCCATACACAATGATTGGTGCCAATATAGGAAAATTCTTAAATGATGTCTATTCACTTGTCGAGTCAAAAGCGACAACGGATATTGTGGATATAACCAACCAGTCATCGAAAGAGGGAATAAGAATTGTCTTAGAGCTTAAAAAAGGTGCTGATGTTGAGGCACTTAAGAACCTTTTGTATAAAAAGACAAAGCTGGAGGACACTTTCGGTGTAAATATGCTGGCCGTCGCAAATGGAAGACCTGAGACGCTTGGTCTTGTACCCATCATAAGGCATCATGTCAATTTCCAGTATGAGATTGCAAAAAGAAAGTATGAGACTCTTCTTGCAAAGGAGCAGGAGAAAGAAGAAATACAGCAGGGACTCATAAAGGCCTGCAACGTGATAGATCTGATTATTGAAATATTAAGAGGAAGCCGTGACCAGAAAATGGCAAAGGCATGTCTCATAAACGGAGAGACAGAGGGGATTAAATTCAAGTCAAAGGCTTCAGAAGCCATGGCAGCCCAGCTTTGCTTTACTGAGCGTCAGGCAGCTGCTATCCTTGAAATGCGTCTGTACAAGCTGATTGGACTCGAAATTGAGGCTCTGATTAAGGAGCACGAGGAGACCAGGGCAAAGATTGCAGAGTACAGCGATATTTTAGAGCATCGCTCGTCCATGGCAAAGGTCATTATGAAGGAGCTTAAAGCGTTCCGCAAGGAGTATGCAAGGGACAGACGCACGGAGCTTGACAATCTCGAGGAAGCTGTTGTGGTCAAAAAAGAGCTTGAGGTATCGGATGTAGTGCTGCTTATGGACCGCTTCGGCTATGTGAAGACAGTAGATACTTCAACCTATGATAGAAACAAAGATACAGCTGACGCAGAGAACAAGCTGATATTAAAGGTCAAAAATATAGATAAGCTGTGCATTTTCACAAACAACGGAAACATGCATCTTGTCAAGGTATTAGACCTGCCTTACGGCAAATTCCGTGACAAGGGCACACCTATTGACAATGTAAGCAACTATGACAGCAGTAAGGAGGATATAGTATTTATTGCACCTCTTATGGATGTTGAAAAGCACAAGCTTATATTTGGAACGAAGTCAGCCATGATAAAGCTCGTGGATGGTACTGAGTTTGTGGTGACACGAAAGACTTCGCAGGCCACAAAGCTCATGGATGATGATGAGCTGTTATTTGTTGACATGCTTTCAGAGAATGCTACAATGGTAATGCGTTCAAAGAAGGAGATGTTCCTTCGAATCGACTGTGGCACTATTCCTGAAAAGAAAAAGGCAGCAGTAGGTGTCAGGGGAATGAGGCTTGACAGAGAGGATGAGCTTACTGACATTTATCTGCTTAATGACCAGGAGGAAAAAGAGGTCGAGGTAAAGGGTAAGCAGGTGGCGCTTCACAGGCTGCACATTGCAAACCGTGACACCAAGGGCGTGAAGAAATAATGTATCGCATGACAATATAACGTAAAGCATAAACTGTGTAAGGTTTTGAGTATGTATGGCCTATAACAGTTAAAATATCTGACATGAAAGGAAGCGATGAGCTTGTTGGACAAATTAAGAGAGCTTGGCATTTCAGAAAATCTGATTAAGGAAATTGAAAAGTTTCGCTCGCAGTATCCGGTGGACAAGGAGTATGAGTCAAGAATCCCCGTGCCTACACAGTTTTATTACGGAAGCGATGTGTGGGAGCAGGCTATAACAGCTGTTTTGTGTGGAGAAAATCTGCTTTTAGTAGGAGAAAAGGCCACAGGAAAGAATCTTTTCGCAGAGAATCTGGCAGGTGTATTTAACAGACCACGCTGGGATGTGTCATTTCACGTAAATATGGATGCAGCATCACTTATCGGAACCGATACTTTTCGCGCCGGAGAAGTAACCTTCAGGCCGGGACCTGTGTATACAGCCGCAAAAACCGGCGGCTTTGCGGTGCTTGACGAGATAAATATGGCAAAAAGTGAGGCTATGGCAGTGCTTCATGCCACACTTGATTTCAGACGTACAATAGATGTGCCGGGCTATGATAGGTTGTCGCTTCATCCGGCAACAAGATTTATTGCCACGATGAATTACGGCTAAACAGGCACAAAGGAGCTGAATGAGGCTCTTGTATCACGTTTTGCGGTAATCCGGATGCCTATGATTTCAAAAGAGAGCCTTGTGAAGCTCATAAAGGAGCATTATCCTGCAATACGTGAAGCGGGAGCAAATGAGCTTGCGGAGGTATTTCTTGAACTGCATACCAAGTGCAAAAATGGCGAAATATCATCAAAGGCACTTGATCTGCGTGGTCTCATCGGTTCAATTGGTATGATGGAAAAGGGCTTAAATATATATACAGCTCTGGATATGGGAATAACAAACAAGAGCTTTGATGAATATGAGCAGACGCTTATACGTGATACAATCCGTGCAAGAATCTCAAGGAAGATGAGCAGAGAGCAGCTGTTTTGTTGATATGAGCTTGTGACATATGAAGGAATGGAACATATGGAAGAACAGGATATAAAGGAAGCAAAAAGAGCAAGAAACTTCATATGGATGGCGGCCTGTGATTATGACATAGAGCCGCTTTTTCTGGCATTTGCACCGGATGGCACTGCGGATATTTACCTTAATCTGATTATTGGGCTTGAATACAAGTGGTATGAGCATGACAAGATAGATGACTTATTCAATCAGCTGACAGGAAAAAACGCTATGCTTTATGAGGGTCTTTTATGGATAGGTTTGGAAAATGCCCTGTATGAAAAGGAGAGACAAACGAGGCCTGCCTTATATGATTTAAGGCTTGAGTACGCGAAAAAGAGCCTTGCAGGAGTCAATAAAAACAGGGAGTATTCGAGGATTGATATAATCAGAAATGCACATTGCAGAAGGATACTTGGAAAACCCTTAGGTCTTTGCAAGGAGGATGAAGAGATACTGCATGCTTTTTGTTTTACACCTGATATGACAACGGATGAGATTATAGTGAAAACGAGAGAAAATCTGTGGAAGTATTTCTCGTATAAGCCGATAAAGGTGGCAAAGCCACAGGGCATATATTTTTTACAGAAGGTAGCAGGAGCATTTCACTCAATAGGAAAAGTCAGCACACAGTATGTCAGAGCGAATAGCTTTTATGATAAAAATATGGCCTCGGACACAGCAGCTTTGTCTATGGAGCATTCAAAGAGATATCTGCTGCAGTTTGCACTGCAGAAAGATCCAATAGAAGCGAAGCGGTATGTGACAGCCTGCTTTGGAAAAAGCATGTATTCTGACAGGCAGCAGGCCGAGATGGAGAAAAAGCTCTGTGTAGGAAATCACAAAAACTGTCACTTGCTTTTTACCAGAGGTATTTCATCGGAGAAAAAGCAGACTGTACCTGATGAGATTGACAACAAAAGAGAGCGCAGGGAAATTCTTGCATTTAAAAAAGAGACAGCCATGCAATACGACAAGAATAAAGAGCATTTTGAAAAAAACATGGCAGTGTATCAAAACAGTATAAGGAGACTTACAGAAAGCCTTAGAATGCACCTGGAGACAGCAGATGAGACATTTATGGATGCTTCAACACACGGCCGTATAAAGCCTGCGAGAGTATGGAAGGCCCTGTACTTGGACAATCCGCGTGTTTTTGAGCGAAAAGATGAGGTGGAGACGCCGGGCTTTTCTGTCGACATACTGATGGATGCGTCTTCTTCCAGAAAACAGATGCAGCAGAAAATAGCGGCACAGGCATATGTACTGTCAAAGAGCCTGACTAATTGTGGCATACCGGTGCAGATTTACTCATACTGCAGTATAAGAGGCTACACGGTGATGCATATTTTTAAGGAATATGATGATTATGGTGTGGAGGATGAGCTGTTTCATTTTGTTGCGGCAGGAAATAACAGGGATGGCCTTGCTCTGCGCGCGGCATCACATCTGATGGAGCTAAGTCCAAAGCCCAGGAAGTTACTTTTCATGTTTTCGGATGCAAGTCCCCAGGATGATCAGATAGCAGGGGAGGGAGCCTTTTATAAGGACCGGGAGTACACTGATGCTCTTGCTGTTAAGGACACCGTAAATGAGGTGCAGAGGCTTAAAAACCATGGAATAGACGTAATTGGCATCTTCATGGGAAGTGCGCATGACAGTGAGCTTGCAACAAAGATATTCGGCAGAAGTCTCGTGAAGATAAAGAGTATCAACGAGTTTGCCGATGCTGTCGGACGAGTGTTAAATGAGATACTGACCTAGCATTTTAATTAAAAATACAATAAATTTAAAGCAATGGAGATAACAAATGAAAGCAATATTATTTGATTTGGACGGAACGCTGATTGACTCATCAGAGGGCATCACAAAGTCGGCACAATATGCACTTTCACACTTTGGCATAGATGAGCCTGACAGAAACAGCCTGTTTTTCTTTATAGGACCGCCGCTCATAAACACATTTATGGAGCATTACGGATTTACTAAGGAGAGAGCACTTGAAGCGGTCAAAAAGTACAGAGAGCGCTATAACAAAATAGGTATATTTGAATGTTCGCTTTTTCCGGGAGTAAAGGAATGCATAGAGGCGCTTAAAGCAGCCGGCTATAGGATAGGACTTGCATCATCGAAGCCGGAAAAATCATGTGAGCGTATTTTGGAGCATTTTGGAATACTTGATATGTTTGATGAGGTGGTCGGAGCTACATTTGACGGCAGGATAGATACAAAGGAAGAAGTACTTAACGAGGTGATGCGCCGGTGGTCAGACATTCCAAGGGATGAGATGTGTTTAATCGGAGATACTATGTTTGATATCGAGGGAGCAAACCGTGTCAATGTGCCAAGCATAGCGGTAAGCTTTGGATTTGGAGATGTTAACGAGATGGTGAGTGCCGGTGCAAAAGCTGTGATAGATGATTTAAGGCAGCTTCCGGATGTGATTTCCAAGCTTTTCGATTAGCTTTTATGAAAATGCAATACATTGAGACCTGAGGTTATAAACAGTAGATAGGAATGGGATTTCATGAATAAGAATTTAAAATTAAGAGCGATAGTGTGGGAGATAATTGTCCCGATTGTGCTTTACTACATTGTTTTTCTGAGCGCAATGTACTTTATTTTTGCGTTTATCGGACACGCAGCTTCGACATACATGATAGCGCAGATAATATCTGCAGCAATTACAATACCATTTATGTATTTTGCAAGCTATAAGCCGACACAGCAGATGTTTGTTAAAAAACCAAAGATAGACAGGGCACTTTTTATAAATGTGCTTTGGGTGATTGTGATTACACTTTTCATTTCATTTGCGCTCAATAATATCATCACCATGTCACCGCTTATCGGGCTCTCAGAAGGATATGCCAGGGCGAATGAGAGCTTTTATGCAAGCACTCTTGTAATTGAGCTGATTGGCTCGGCAATTCTTTCTCCGATTATGGAGGAGCTTGTTTTCAGAGGCATTGTATTTGGAAATATGCGCAAAATAATGAATGTGCCACAGGCTGTATTTTTGTCGGCGCTTTTGTTTGGACTCATTCATTTTAATATAGTGCAGTTTGTTTATGCGTTTTTACTTGGCCTTGTGCTTGCAGCTTTTATGTATAAGTCAGGGCATGTGTATGCGGCTATGATTGGTCATATTACCGCAAATGCGTTTGCAGTCATAAGGACAGAGACCGGTATTTTGAAGTGGACTGTTGATGGCAGTGTAATGGCATGGGTGGTATCTGTCATGTGCCTTGGTGTTGGTGCTGTGATATTTTATTATTATGCGAAGCACACAGAAGGAACTGTTTAGCATGGACCGAAATGGAGCGCAGACAAAATACGAGTATCGTGCAGTTTTACGAATATGAGCAATGCGATTTAGGATAGTTACCGGATGTTTATAAAAATCAGCTATACATTCAAAGTATAGCTGATTTTTTTATAATATAAGACATGAAAAGCTACTGTAACACATACACAATTCAGACACAATTTGCTGAAACAGTGTTTTATGCCTTGCTTTATTGAAAAAAGTTTTGGGATTTTAAAAAGTAAATTGTGTGTATACCCTTATAAAAAAGATAAAAATGCGACTATAGTCAGAAAAATAACTTTATAATATTAAGTTATCAAATAATCAGACAATAGCGAGAAAAAAACTATTTACATTGGGCTTTCATCGTTGTAAAATCATAAACAGGAAATGATTCACTTCTTAATAAGTTATCCGTTAACAAATTTACACTAGGAAAGGAAGAACCTATGAGTAAACAATGGAATGAAAGCACAGCCACAGCTAAGGGATTATATGATCCACGCTATGAGCATGATAACTGTGGAATTGGTGCAGTAGTAAATATCAAAGGTATCAAAACACATGAGACAGTCGAGAATGCTTTAAAGATTGTTGAGAACTTAAAGCACAGAGCCGGAAAAGACGCTGATGGTAAGACGGGAGACGGTGTCGGCATCCTGCTTCAGATTTCTCATAAGTTTTTTAAGAAGGTTACAAAGCCACTTGGAATAGATCTTGGAGACGAAAGAGATTACGGTGTGGGAATGTTTTTCTTCCCTAATGATGAGTTCAAGACTATTCAGGCAAAGAAGATGCTTGAGGTTATCGTGGAGAAGGAAGGCCTTGAATTTCTCGGATGGAGAGAAGTGCCTACAGAGCCTGATAAGCTTTCTAAAAAAGCCAGAGACTGTATGCCATGCATCATGCAGTGCTTTGTAAAAAGACCTGAGGATGTTGAGAGAGGACTTGAGTTTGACAGAAAGCTGTATGTTGCAAGACGTGTTTTCGAGCAGTCAAACGACAATACATATGTGGTTTCATTCTCAAGCAGAACAATCGTATATAAGGGAATGTTCCTTGTAGAGCAGCTCAGACAGTTCTTCATGGATTTACAGGATCCTGATTATGAGTCAGCAATCGCCACAGTACATTCAAGATTCTCTACAAATACAAATCCAAGCTGGGAGAGATCTCATCCAAACAGATTTATCGTGCACAATGGTGAGATTAACACTATTCTTGGAAACTCTGACAAGATGTCAGCACGTGAGGAGAACATGGAGTCTCCTAAGCTTAAAAAAGAGTTCCAGAAGGTTTTGCCAGTTATCAATGCGGCAGGATCTGACTCAGCAATGCTTGATAATGCGCTTGAATTCCTGGTAATGAGTGGTATGGAGCTTCCACTTGCCGTTATGATAATGATTCCTGAGCCATGGGCAAACAATTCAATCATGACTCAGAAGAAGAAGGATTTCTACCAGTATTACGCTACAATGATGGAGCCATGGGATGGTCCGGCTTCAATCGTATTCTCAGATGGTGATTTAGTCGGAGCAGTGCTTGACAGAAACGGACTTCGTCCATCACGTTACTATGTGACAGATGATGATTATCTTATCCTTTCATCTGAGGTCGGAGTACTTGAGATTGACCCTACAAAGATTGTGAAAAAGGATCGTCTCCGTCCGGGAAAGATGCTCCTTGTGGATACTGTTGCAGGAAAAATCATAGATGATGATGAGCTCAAGGAGAGATATGCAGACAAGCAGCCTTATGGTGAGTGGATTGACAGATACATGGTAAATCTTAAGGATTTAAAGATTCCTAACCAGAGAGTACCTGAGTATACAAAGGAAGAGCGCCAGAGAATGCAGAGAGCCTTCGGTTACACATATGAGTCACTCAAGGATTCAATCCTTCCGATGGCTAAAAATGGTGTTGAGGGCACAGCAGCAATGGGTACTGATACACCGCTTGCAGCTTTATCCGGTAACAGGGAGCCATTATTCAACTACTTTAAGCAGCGCTTCGCACAGGTAACAAATCCGCCTATCGATTCAATCCGTGAGGAGGTTGTCACATCAACCACACTCTATATCGGTGAGGCCGGAAACGTGCTTGAGGAAAAGCCGGAAAACTGCCGTGTACTTAAGATTAACAACCCAATCCTTACAAACACTGACCTTATGAAGATTAAGAATTTAAAGGCCGATGGCTTTAAGGTAGAGGTTTTACCTATTATATATTACAAGAACACAAGTCTTGAGAAAGCAGTAGACAGACTTTATATAGAGGCTGACCGTGCATACAGGGACGGAGCCAACATTATTATCCTCTCAGACAGGGGTGTTGATGAGAACCACGTTGCAATTCCTTCACTGCTTGCAGTTGCTGCATTGCAGCAGTATCTTGTAAAGACAAAAAAGAGAACATCGCTTTCGCTCATTCTTGAGTCAGGAGAGCCAAGAGAGGTTCATCATTTTGCTACACTGCTTGGCTTTGGTGCAAGTGCAATCAACCCTTATCTGGCACAGGATACAGTTAAGCAGCTTGTTGACGAGCATATGCTTGACAAGGATTATTATGCAGCAATCGATGATTACAACCATGCAATCATCACAGGTATCGTAAAAATTGCAGCAAAGATGGGTATTTCAACCATTCAGTCATATCAGGGCTCAAAGATTTTTGAGGCAATCGGTATTGACAAGAGTGTTATTGATAAGTATTTCACAAATACAGTAAGCCGTATCGGTGGAATTACATTACAGGATATCGAGAACGATGTGAATGAGCTTCACTCTGCGGCCTACGATCCGCTCGGACTTGAGACAGATGTTACACTTGACAGCAAGGGCAGACACAAGATGAGAAGCGGATCTGATGACCATCTGTACAATCCGGCTACAATCCATCTTCTCCAGCAGTCGACACAGCGCGGTGACTACAATCTGTTCAAGCAGTACACAGCACTTGTGGACGAGGAAGAGAAAAATACAAACATCCGTGGACTCATGGATTTCAACTATCCTAAGAAGGGTGTCAAGCTCGAGGAGGTTGAGAGCGTTGACTCAATTGTGACACGTTTCAAGACAGGTGCTATGTCATACGGATCTATTTCCAAGGAAGCACATGAGACACTTGCAATTGCCATGAACCATCTGCACGGAAAATCAAATACCGGTGAGGGTGGAGAGGACAAGGATCGTCTCACAATCGGAAAAGACGGAAAGAACCGCTGTTCAGCAATCAAGCAGGTTGCTTCAGGACGTTTTGGTGTCACAAGCAGATACTTAACAAGCGCACAGGAGATTCAGATTAAGATGGCACAGGGTGCGAAGCCGGGTGAGGGCGGACACTTACCTGGAAAGAAGGTTTATCCTTGGATTGCAAAGACAAGACTTTCAACACCGGGTGTTGCACTCATCTCTCCACCACCACACCACGATATTTATTCTATCGAGGATTTGGAGCAGCTTATATTCGACTTAAAGAATGCAAACAGAGATGCAAGAATCTCAGTCAAGCTCGTTTCTGAGGCCGGTGTAGGAACTGTTGCGGCAGGCGTTGCAAAGGCTGGAGCACAGGTAGTGCTTATCTCAGGCTACGACGGAGGAACAGGAGCCGCACCTAGCAGCTCAATCCACAATGCGGGACTTCCATGGGAGCTTGGACTTGCAGAGACACACCAGACTCTTCTTATGAATGGTCTTAGAAATAAAGTAAGAATTGAGACAGACGGTAAGCTGATGAGTGGCCGTGATGTGGCAATAGCAGCGTGTCTTGGAGCCGAGGAATTCGGTTTTGCGACAGCTCCGCTTGTAACAATGGGTTGCGTAATGATGAGAGTATGTAACTTAGATACATGTCCGGCAGGAATTGCTACACAAAACCCTGAGCTTCGTAAGCGCTTTGCAGGAAAGCCGGAGTACGTTGAGAACTTCATGCGTTTCATCGCTGAAGAGCTTCGTGAGTATATGGCAAAGCTTGGCGTAAAGACAGTGGATGAGCTCGTTGGACGTGGAGATCTCTTAAAGAAGCGTGATAATCTAAGCGAGAGACAGTCAAAGATTGACCTTGACTGCATACTTAATAACCCGTTTGACGGCAAAAAGCAGAGCGTTATATTCGATCCTAAGCAGGTATATGACTTTGAGCTTTCAAAGACAAAGGATATGACTGAGATCATGACACAGCTTAAGAGCGCACTTGAGAGCGGACAAAAGCGCGCGATTGAGATTGAGGTAACAAATACAAACAGATCTCTCGGAACAATATTTGGTTCTGAGATTACAAAGAAATATGACGATACGCTGGATGAAGACACTTTTGTTATCAAGTGTAACGGTGCAGGCGGACAGAGCTTTGGAGCATTTATCCCTAAGGGACTTACACTTGAGCTTGTCGGAGATTCAAATGATTACTTCGGAAAGGGTCTTTCAGGTGGAAAGCTCATCGTATATCCACCTGCAGGAGTCAAGTTTGAGAAGGATGATAATATCATCATCGGAAACGTAGCACTTTACGGAGCTACAAGTGGTAAGGCCTTCATAAACGGTGTTGCCGGTGAGCGTTTCTGCGTAAGAAATTCCGGTGCAACAGCAGTAGTTGAGGGTGTCGGCGATCATGGCTGTGAGTACATGACAGGTGGCCGCGTAGTTATCCTTGGAAAGACCGGAAAAAACTTTGCAGCAGGTATGAGCGGTGGAATAGCATATGTGCTTGATGAGGACAATGACCTTTACATGAGAACCAACAAGCAGATGGTATTTACGGAGGAGGTCTCAAACAAGTACGATGTATTAGAGCTTAAGGAAATGATAAAAGAGCATGTAACACTTACAAACTCAGAAAAGGGTAAGGAAATCCTTGATCATTTCAGTGAGTATCTTCCTAAGTTCAAGAAGGTTATTCCTTACGATTACAACCGTATGCAGATGGCTATTGTACAGATGGAAGAAAAGGGTCTTAACGCAGAGCAGGCACAGATTGAGGCATTTTATGCCAGCACAAGAGGCTAAGGAGGACGCAGATAATGGGAAAACCAACAGGATTTATGGAATATGACAGATGCGAAGCAGCGTCTGTAGAGCCAAAGGAGCGTATTAAGAACTTTAACGAGTTCCATGTGTTCCTTTCAAAAGAAA
>ERZ780075.582-NODE-582-length-16588-cov-4.398778_pt1 | contig 16588 bp, 12 predicted proteins | sample MGYA00511839_ERZ780075 | MGnify/ENA primary metagenome ERZ780075 (study PRJEB29588, sample SAMEA2155953) | human gut metagenome | biome: human gut; feature: human-associated habitat; material: faeces | place: Denmark | collected 2008/2010 ...
ATCACAATGAAGATTCGTAACGTAGGTACGATGAAGGCAGTTATGGCTGATGTGGATGCCAATGTAGATGCGGTAGTTGCTGGTTTAAAAGCCGCTGATTTCTTACATGATCAAGTGGCTCGTGTTTCGACGAATAAAGTATTCCCAATCCCAAATCGTGGTAAGAAAGTTGTATTGATGGATTTTGGGGCAAAATTAGGTATTGTTCGTGAACTGTCAAAACGTGGATGTGATTTAGTGATTGTTCCATATGATACACCAGCAAGCACAATCTTATCTTATCGTCCAGATGGCGTTATGTTGTCGAATGGTCCTGGAGATCCTACGGATGTAAAAGTTGCTATTGAAACGATTAAAGAATTGATTCCTCAAACGGTTGTATTTGGAATTTGTCTAGGTCATCAGTTGATTTCTTTGGCTTGTGGTGCAAAAACATATAAATTGAAATTTGGACACCGTGGAGCTAACCATCCAGTGGTTAATCTTTCAACAGGTAAAGTAGAAATTACTTCTCAAAACCATGGTTTTGCGGTAGATATTGATAGCTTGAAGGATACGCGTTTGGAAATGACACACCAAGCATTAAATGATAAGAGTTGTGAAGGTGTTCGCCATAAAGACTATCCTTGCTTTGCGGTGCAATATCATCCAGAAGCAAGTGCAGGACCTGAAGATTCTCGTTACTTGTTTGATCAATTTATTGAATTAATGGAGGAGAATAAAAATGCCTAAACGTACAGATATCAAAAAAATCTTAGTGATCGGTTCTGGTCCAATTATCATTGGTCAGGCAGCTGAATTTGATTATGCCGGAAGTCAGGCATGTCAATCCCTTCGTGAAGAAGGATATGAAGTTATTTTGATTAACTCAAACCCTGCCACAATCATGACAGATACAGCCATCGCAGACCGTGTTTATATTGAGCCTTTGACTGTTGATTTCGCAAAACGAGTTATTTATAAAGAAAGACCCGATGCCATTTTAGGATCATTAGGTGGTCAAACAGGATTAAACTTAGTTGTAGAATTACATGAAGATGGAATCTTAGATGAGTTTGGTGTAGAAATTTTAGGTACAGACTTACATGCGATCAACCGTGCGGAAGATCGTGAATTGTTCCGTTCTTTAATGCAGGAAATCAATGAGCCAGTACCAGAAAGTATGATTGTTCATACGGTAGAAGAAGCTGTTGAATTCGCAAGCCGCGAAGGATATCCATTAGTTGTTCGTCCAGCTTATACACTTGGTGGAACGGGTGGAGGTTTTGCCGATGATGAGGCTGAACTTCGTGAAATTTGTGATTCAGGTTTAAAGGCAAGTCCAGTTCATCAATGTTTGATTGAACAAAGTATTGCCGGATATAAAGAAATTGAATATGAAGTAATGCGCGATGCCAAAGATAATGCGATTGTTGTATGTAACATGGAAAATATTGATCCAGTAGGTGTGCATACTGGAGATAGTACGGTTGTTGCGCCAGTTCAAACTTTGACAGATCGTGAAAATCAAATGCTTCGTAATGCATCTTTAAAAATCATTCGTGCATTGAAAATCTGTGGTGGATGTAACGTTCAGTTGGCATTGAATCCAGATAGTTTCAAATATTATGTCATCGAAGTTAATCCTCGTGTAAGCCGTTCGTCAGCCCTTGCTTCCAAAGCAACAGGTTATCCTATTGCCAAGGTTGCGGCTAAGATAGCACTCGGCTATAACCTTGATGAGATACCTAATGCAATTACACATAAGACATTTGCAAGTTTTGAGCCTGCTCTTGACTATTGCGTAGTTAAGATTCCAAGACTTCCTTTTGATAAATTTATTACTGCTTCAAGAAAGCTTACGACACAGATGAAGGCAACCGGTGAGGTCATGAGTATCTGCACTAACTTTGAAGGCGCACTTATGAAGGCTATCCGTTCACTTGAACAGCACGTTGATTCGCTTATGAACGATGATTACTCATCATATTCTGATGATGACATTATAGAACTTCTTCACAACATTGATGATAAGCGTATGTATGTTGTTGCAGAGGCTTTAAGAAGAGGCATTTCTTACGATACAATCCATGATATTACCATGATTGATAAGTGGTTTATCGATAAATTCCACATTATCGTTGAAATGGAAAACCGCCTCAAGACAGAAGAACTTACCAAAGAACTTCTTGCTGAAGCAAAGAGAATTGAATTCCCTGACGTTGTTATCGGAAGACTTACAGGCAGGACAGAAAAAGAAATTAAGGCTTTAAGGGATGAATATGGTATTCATGCGGCATTTAAGATGGTTGATACCTGTGCTGCCGAATTTGAGGCTTCAACACCTTACTACTATTCATGCTACAGCTCAGAAAATGAAGTTATTGAGACTAAGCCTGAGAAAAAAGTCCTCGTACTCGGTTCAGGTCCTATAAGAATCGGACAGGGTATCGAATTTGACTATTGTTCGGTTCACAGTACATGGGCATTCAAGGCTGAAGGATATGAGACAATCATTATCAATAATAACCCTGAAACAGTAAGTACCGACTTTGATATAGCTGACAAACTTTATTTTGAACCATTGACACCTGAGGATGTTGAAAGCATTGTTGAACTTGAACATCCGGACGGAGCTGTTGTACAGTTCGGTGGACAGACAGCCATTAAGCTCACAAAAGCATTAATGGAAATGGGCGTTCCAATTCTCGGTACAAGCGCAGAAGATGTTGATGCGGCAGAAGACAGAGAGCTTTTTGATGAGATTCTTGAACAGACAGGAATTCCGAGAGCAGCAGGAAAGACAGTCTTCACTACAGAAGAAGCTCTTGAGGCAGCTAATGAATTAGGTTATCCTGTTCTTGTAAGACCTTCCTATGTCCTTGGCGGACAGGGTATGCAGATTGCCATAAGCGACAAAGATATTGTTGAATTTATGGAAATCATTAACAGACAGGTTCAGGAACATCCAATCCTTGTTGATAAATACCTTATGGGTAAGGAAATTGAAGTTGATGCCGTTTGTGACGGAGAAGATATTTTAATCCCCGGTATTATGGAGCATATTGAAAGAGCCGGTATCCATTCAGGAGACAGTATTTCAGTATATCCTGCCCAGAGTATTTCACAGAAAATTGTGGATATGCTTGAAGATTATACAATTAAGCTTGCAAGAGCTTTACATGTAAAAGGTCTTATTAATATCCAGTTTATCGTATACAATGACCAGGTATATGTAATAGAGGTTAATCCACGTTCTTCAAGAACTGTTCCATATATAAGCAAAGTTACAGGTATTCCTATTGTAAAACTTGCTACACAGGTTATTATCGGTAATACAATCAAAGGTCTTGGCTATACACCCGGACTTCAGAAGAAAGCAGACTATATTGCTATCAAGATGCCTGTATTCTCATTTGAAAAGATTCGTGGCGCTGATATCAGCCTTGGACCTGAAATGAAATCGACAGGTGAATGTCTTGGTATAGCAAAAGATTTTAACGAAGCATTATACAAAGCCTTTGTAGGTGCAGGCGTTAATCTTCCAAAACATAAACAGATGATTATGACAGTTAATGACCATGAGCAGAAAGATGCTCTTTCGGTTGCAAAACGTTTTGCAGCTCTTGGATATACAATTTATGCGACAAGAGGTACAGCACGTTATTTCAATGAAAACGGCGTTGAGGCAATTAAGATCAATAAGGTTGAACAGGAATCACCAACACTTCTTGACCTTATTCTTGACCACAAGATTGACCTTGTTATCGATATACCTGAGAACGGTATTGAAAAGAGCCACGATGGTTTCATTATCAGAAGACATGCAATCGAGACCGGTGTAAACGTTCTTACATCACTTGATACAGCCAATGCATTGCTTACAAGTCTTGAATGTCAGGCAACACAGTCAATGACACCGATTGATATAGCAACAATTTAATTGTTATGGAATAATTAAGAATTTCTAATGACAGCTATGAGTTTATCTGGGATTACCGGAATCCTCTCATAGCTGTTTTAACGTTAAAATTTCTTTACAACCGTAAATATGAAAAGTATAATGGAACATAACCAACGGAGGAATAATTTTTATGAAAAAAATATTAGACCAGATTACAGAAATAGTCGGAAATGCTTTTAAACAATGCGGCTATGATGATAAATACGGAAAGACAGGAATATCCAACAGACCTGATTTATGTGAATATCAGTGCAACGGAGCAATGGCAGCAGCAAAGGAATATAAGAAAGCACCATTTATGATTGGTGATGAAGTGGTTGCAATTTTACAGGACAACAGTGCCTTTGAGAAGGTTGAATGTATCAAACCGGGCTTTATCAACATGGTAATGAGCGCAGATTTTATAGGTGGTTATGTTCGTGCCATGGCTTTGGAGGATAAGTTTGGATGCGACTGTGAACCTAAGGACGAGACGGTATTTGTTGATTACGGCGGAGCCAATGTAGCCAAACCTCTTCATATCGGACATCTTCGTTCGGCAGTAATCGGCGAAAGTGTAAAAAGAATCTGCAAATTTGCAGGTTATAAGACAATAGGTGATGTTCATCTTGGCGACTGGGGTCTCCAGATGGGACTTATTATTACAGAACTCAAAGAACGTAAACCGGATTTACCATATTTTGATGATAATTTCACAGGTGAATATCCGGCGGAAGCACCTTTTACAATATCAGAACTTGAGGAAATTTATCCATGTGCCAGCGACAAATCAAAAGAAGATGCCGAATATAAGAAATCGGCTCAGAATGCCACATATCTTTTACAGAACGGTCACAGAGGATACACAGCCCTCTGGAAACACATTATCAATGTGTCGGTTGCTGATTTGAAAAAAAATTATGACAACCTTAATGTCCATTTCGATTTATGGAAGGGTGAAAGTGATGCCCAGCCATATATTGCTGATATGGTTAAGGATATGGTAGACAGGGGGATAGCCCATGAAAGCCAGGGTGCCATTGTTGTAGACATAGCCGAGGAAAATGACAGCAGGGAGCTTCCTCCATGTATCATCCAGAAATCGGACGGAGCAGCCAATTACGAGACCTCCGATCTTGCGACACTTATCGAGAGGGAAAAATTATATGCACCTAAGTCATACATTTACCTTGCGGATAAGAGACAGGAACTTCACTATACACAGTTTTTCCGTGTGGCAAGAAAAGCAGGAATCGTATCTCCTGATACAGAACTTAAGTTCATCGGTTTCGGTACGATGAACGGCAGTGACGGCAAACCTTTCAAGACAAGACAGGGTGGTGTACTGCGTCTTGAATACCTCATAAAAGAAATTGAAGACAAGGTATACGAAAAAATCATGGCTAACCGTACCGTGGATGAGAGTGAAGCCAGAAATACAGCTAAGATGGTAGGACTTGCCGCATTAAAATATGGTGATTTGTCCAATCAGGCATCTAAGGATTATGTATTTGATATTGATCGTTTCACCTCTTTTGAGGGAGACACAGGTCCATATATCCTTTACACAATTGTACGAATTAAATCTATTCTTAAAAAATATGAAAATGCAGGAGGCATGGTGTCAGGTATCCATACTGCTAACCCTGAGAGCGAGAGCGAACGTTCACTTATGCTTGTGCTCACAGGCATGCAGGATATGATTAAGACAGCATATGAAGAAAGTGCACCTCACAAAATTTGTAAATTTATATATGATCTTTCCAATGCTTTTAACCATTTTTATCATGAAACAAAGATTCTTTCAGAAGAAGATGAAAATAAAAAGAAAGGTTATATTGCACTCATAAAACTTACAAAAGATGTGTTAGAGACATGTGTTGACTTGCTTGGTATCGAAGCACCGGAGAGAATGTAATGTCAAAAGCAAAAGATTTAACAACAGGAAAACCAATCAGCCTTATGATAAAATATGCAATCCCTGTGCTGATTGGCAATCTTGTACAGCAGATATATAATTTTGCCGACACAATTATTGTCGGACAATGTCTTGGAAACAGTACATTGGCTGCCGTAGGTAATACTGGGTCAATGTTTTTCCTTGTCAATGGGTTTGTTATAGGAATAACAAGCGGTTTTTCGGTCCATATAGCACAATGCTTTGGGGCAAAAGATTATGACAAGATGCGTAATTCCGTATGTAATGCCATTATGTTGTGGTCCGGAATTACATTGTTTATCACTTTACTTTCGGTGCTGATAACCAAGCCGGTTCTAAGGCTTATTAACACACCGGACGGTATTTTTGATATGTCCTATAATTATATCGTTATTATTTTTGCAGGAATAGTTGCACCTATGCTATACAATGCCGTTTCGTGTATACTAAGGGCTCTTGGTGACAGCAAAACCCCGCTTTATTTCCTGATTTTTTCAGCACTCCTTAACATCGGTCTGGATTTGCTTTTTATAGTCGTATTTAATTGGGGCGTTGCAGGTGCCGCTATTGCTACAGTGCTTGCACAGCTTGTTGCCGGAATTGCGTGTATCGTATATATTTCCGTTAAGTTCCCTATTCTTCATATAAAGAAAGAAGATTTTAAAATTAATCCGGGAATTATAAAGACACACCTTACCATAGGACTTCCGATGGCGTTCCAGTTTTCGGTTACGGCAATCGGAACAATCATTTTGCAGGGTGCCGTAAATGTATTTGGCGAGAATTACATTGCCGCTTTTACGGCTTCCAGTAAAACGGAACAGCTTATCATGCAGTTTGGCATATCGGGTGGCGTAACAGTTGCAAATTTTGTCGGTCAGAATGTAGGTGCCGGCAGATATGACAGGATTAAAAACGGAATATTGAAATGGAGTCTTTTTACGGTTGGAAGCGCAGTTTTATGTATGGGTGTTATTTTCATTTTCGGCAGACCAATCAGCCGGCTTTTCATAAAAGGCGGGGATGAATTAATACTTTCCTATGCAATGACTTATCTCCATATTTCAATGTTTTTCTATATCCCATTGTTCCAGATTTTTATTTTCAGAAATGCTCTTCAGGCAATGGGTAAGACAACAATGCCGTTACTTGCGGGATTTTTTGAACTTGGAGCAAGGTCTATAGTCGCATACACGCTTCCAAAAGCGATAGGTTTTTCCGGTGTATGTTTTGCCGGTCCGGTTGCATGGGTATGTGCTGCCGTACCGCTTATTATCACTTATATAATTTATATGAAAAAATTTAAGAAAAAAGGGTATTTTAATACTCAATTTAGTTGACAAATACCCCCTAAAAATCCGATAATAGAGGTAGCTTAATTTTGAGACTATTTGAACGGAGAGGGTCAGACATGAAAGATAAAGACAAACATGGATTTGGTACTTTCGGTGCCATAGTATTAGGAGTTACGGCAGTTGCAACAGCAATTGTGGCAGTCAGCAAGAGCAAGAAGAAAAAGCAGAGTTTAAACAGTTTCCTGAAGGATGAACTTGTCAAACTTCCGCTTTTTAGTAAGAACGAATCCCACCACGCTAAGAAAAGCGCAGCAGACGAGGACGACATTTTTGTGGATGAGGACAACGAACCACAGAATGACAAAGCCACATCTTTTTACGATGAAGACATTTCTTACGAAGAAGATGAGGAATTCCAGTCAGTATCCAAGGCAAAGCCTATCGTGGATTTCAAACCAAAGCGCGAAGAAGCAGAGAAACCTGCCGAGGCACAGGATGCAGCCGGGGAGCCGGAAGCAACAGATGTGCAGGATGTAGCCGAGGAGCCGGAAACAGCAGATGTGCAGGATGTAACTGAGGAACCGGAAACAGCAGATGTGCAGGATGTAGCAGAGGAGCCGGAAGCAGCAGGTGTGCAGGATGTAGCAGAGGAGCCGGAAGCAGCAGATGTGCAGGATGTAGCTGAGGAACCGGAAGCAGCAGGTGTGCAGGATGTAGTCAGGGAGCCGGAAACAGCAGGTGTGCAGGATGTAGCCGAGGAGCCGGAAGCAGCAGGTGTGCAGGATGTAGCAGAGGAGCCGGAAACAGCAGATGTGCAGGATGTAGCTGAGGAGCCGGAAACAGCCGATGTGCAGGATGTAACTGAGGAGCCGGAAGCAGCAGGTGTGCAAGATGTAGCAGAGGAGCCGGAAACAGAACCTGATGATACGTTTGTATTTGAGTCAGTGGTTGTTGGCAGGGAGTCAGTTAAAGACGAGCCTGTTGATATATCTGATAAGAAACTTGACAGGGAATTTATTGCAGAACCGGTTGATGCAGAACCGGTGAGAGATAATTTTGTATTAAATGACGAAGATTTTTCGGACGAAGTTCAGGAAATAGAAATCGATGATGTTACCGCTGAACCGGCAGAAGAAAAGGTTACAGAGCCTGAAAAAGAAGATGGTCCGGTATCAGCAGGTAAATATGATGATGTTAGTTCAGAAGCAGAAACCGCAAAAGAAACTTTTGCAGCTGCGGTTGAAACACCTGTAAGAGAAACTTTCTCCGATGTGGAATTTTTTGATGAAGAAGATGACACTGAAGAAGGCCTCCGCAACAACGAGTCATATTATGACTGGACTTATAATGTTGATGAGCATTACAGTGTAATAACTGATGGCACATGGGTATATTGTAAGTCAGATGATGTCCTCACAAGCGATTCTATCAACAAAAAAGGCGAAAGAGAGACAATCGATATAGCCGAAACTTTTAAAAACAGAATTAAGACAAAGGGATATTGTCTGTTGAAGTATATCGGAACGGACAGGGAGGTTATCGTACCTGATACTATCAATGGCAAACCGGTTGTAGCTGCACTTAACACATTTAGAAGCAATCAGATTGTTAAAAAAGTCATTCTTCCATCAACGATGCAGGGCTTGAGAAGGACTTTCTATAGCTGCTACCATCTTGACAGCATTACTTTTGCACCGGGAACCAATCTGGTATACGAATTGGATGCAATCATGTGTGGTAACAATGATATGGACAGCAATACAGAGGCAACAACGGTATACTGTTCACACGCAATCGCTGAATATATAAAAGGTCACTACAGATTAGGATGTCCTGTTACATTTGTTGAAAAATAATAGTAAATTACAGAACTTTGGTTACGCATAGTTAAAAAGTGTAACCAAAGTTTTTTTATTGCAATAAAGCGTGTGGGATATGGGATGCAACATGGGGCAGGCGCAGGCATTGAGTGGGTTGCTGTCATTAAATGCGTGGGATGTGGGATGCAACACCCGTGCATCCACGCCCCGCCGGTTGTAAATCTCTACCCAAACAGCTCAAAATCGCTCAAAGTAAGTTCTCTTGCAGTTAAGTTAATTTTACTACCCGATGCAACTGTGAAATACACATCGGGTAGTAAAGCATCCTGATGGGTGAATAAGGATTTGGCAGGAGATTTACGGAGACTCTTGAATACGCCGTCACCGGAAAGTTTTGAAACAGCTTCCTTGTAAGTCCAGATACGGCAAAAGTCGGCCTCCGGAGCATCCGAAGACCGGATTGTATTCAATTCACCGGGAGAACAGATTTTGGCAAGCATTGAAGCAGGGACTCTGCGGACGGTTTCCACATCGATACCCACAGGGGATGAATCAAAAATACACATGACGGCTTTGCTGCAATGACTGATGTTGAAATAAATTTCAGGATGGCTTTTCAGGTAGGGTTTGCCATCCGATGAAATATCAAAATCAGGAGTGTCTGTCAGGCTGTATTCAGTGCGGTAGCCGTACAGGAAAAGAAGGTATGCAATTACGCAGGCAAGCCTGTCCTCAGGAAACTTATATTTTAGAGCACGCTTTAACCGCTCAGGTGGAAGAAGAGACATTAAACTGTCAAGCTGTCCTTTTGTTATATTTTTTAAATCCGTAAAATAATAAAGCATAACCGGTCCTTTTTAATAAAAAATACTGTAATCAGTATAAATATTTTATTTTTTTATTGCAACTTAATTTTACTTTGATATAATGTTATAGAAAACGGGGTGCCCTTGGAGGCTGAGATTATACCCATAACCTGATTTGGATAATGCCAACGTAGGGAGATATTTTGTTTTGACAGACAGACACTATCCTTATGTAGTTCTGTCTTTTATTTTACGGAAAGGTAAGTAAAGATATGAGAGAATATACAACACAGATGGATGCCGCTAGAAAAGGGATTGCAACGCCACAGATGAAAATTGTGGCAGAAAAAGAAAAAATGCAGCTTGAAGAGCTTATGGGATATATGGCAGAAGGTAAAGTTGTAATACCTGCCAATATTAACCATCAGTGTATCAATCCCGAAGGCGTAGGAAGTATGTTAAGAACCAAGATAAACGTCAACCTTGGCGTGTCAAGGGATTGCAAGGATTATGACATAGAGCTTCAGAAAGTAATGAGTGCCGTCAATATGGGAGCAGAGGCAATAATGGATTTGTCAAGCCATGGCAATACAGAGCCTTTCCGTAAAAAACTTACATCGGAATGTCCTGCAATGATAGGAACGGTGCCTGTTTATGACAGTGTAATCCATTACCAGAGGGATTTGTCTACACTAACAGCGGAAGATTTTATAGATGTTGTAAGACTTCATGCCCAAAACGGTGTGGATTTTGTGACACTCCATTGCGGAATAACAAGAAAAACAATCGACCAGATTAAGAATCATAAACGTAAAATGAATATCGTAAGCAGGGGCGGAAGCCTTGTATTTGCATGGATGAGCATGACAGGTAATGAAAATCCGTTTTACGAATATTATGATGAGATTCTTGATATTTGTGAAAAATATGATGTGACAATTTCATTGGGAGATGCGTGCAGACCGGGTTGCCTTGCAGATGCAACGGATGTATGCCAGATTGAGGAACTTGTAAGACTTGGTGAACTTACAAAGAGAGCATGGGAGCATAATGTGCAGGTTATGGTTGAAGGACCGGGACACGTTCCTCTTGACCAGATTGCAGCCAATATGCAGGTTCAGAAGACGATATGTATGGGAGCTCCTTTTTATGTACTTGGACCTCTTGTAACGGATATTGCACCGGGTTATGACCATATAACAGCGGCAATCGGAGGAGCTGTCGCAGCTATGAATGGAGCCGCATTTTTATGCTATGTAACACCTGCGGAACATCTTGCACTTCCTAATGTGGAGGATGTAAAAAAGGGCATTATCGCCTCTAAGATAGCAGCACATGCGGCAGATATAGCCAAGGGAATTAAGGGCGCAAGGGATATTGATGATAAAATGGCAGACGCAAGGCGTGTTCTTGACTGGGATGCTCAGTTTGAATGTGCGATAGACGGGGAAACGGCAAAAGCAATCAGAGACAGCCGTAAACCGGAGGATGACCACAGCGACACCTGCAGCATGTGCGGAAAGTTCTGTGCGGTAAGAAGCATGAATAAAGCACTTAACGGTGAATATATTGATATATTGTAGGGAATGAATCGGAATAATCTTTTACTCTATCTTATAACGGACAGAGAAGCTGCCGGAGGAAGAAATCTTTGCGAATGTGTAAAAGCAGCGTTAGACGGCGGAGTGACAATGGTACAGCTTCGTGAGAAAAATATGGAATACGAAGAACTGAAAAAAGAAGCTTTTGAGATAAAAAAACTGTGTAATGAATACAAGGTCCCTTTTATCATTAACGATAATGTAAGACTGGCGCTTGAAACCGATGCGGACGGAGTCCACCTCGGACAGTCTGATATGGGAATTAAAGAGGCAAGACAGATTCTCGGGAAAAATAAAATAATAGGCGCAACTGCAAAGACGGTGGAGCAGGCGAAGGCTGCCATGGAACAGGAAGCCGATTATCTTGGAAGCGGGGCGGTATTTGGCAGCAGTACCAAAAAAGATGCAGTAACAATGTCTTTTGATATGTTGAAAAATATATGCAGGAGTGTTGCAATTCCCGTTGTGGCAATCGGAGGAATTAACCTTTCAAATGTTTCAAAACTTGCCAAAACAGGAATAAAAGGTGTGGCGGTAATTTCCGGAATCCTTACAGAAACGGATATTTGCGGTACATCAGAAGAATTCCGCAGAATATTAAAAAATATATAAAACACAGCGGCATGCCGGGGGCACCACTTTATGTCGCTATACAAAATTAATGCATGGAGGTAAATACTGATATGAAAACAGCATTAACAATCGCAGGCAGTGATTCCTGCGGAGGCGCCGGAATACAGGCAGATATTAAGACTATGACGGTAAACGGCGTATATGCCATGAGCGCCGTTACAGCTCTTACAGCCCAGAATACAACCGGCGTAAAAGATATTATGGAGGTGAGCAGCAGCTTTTTAAAAGAACAGCTGGAATGTATTTTCACGGATATCTACCCTGATTCAGTCAAAATCGGTATGATTGCCTCAAAGGAACTCATTAAAACAGTAAAGGACGCTCTTATAAAATACAAAGCAAAGAATATTGTTCTTGATCCTGTAATGGTAGCCACAAGCGGGGCAAAACTGATTAGCGACGACGCAATCGATACATTAAAAAAAGAATTATTACCTATAGCTGCGGTTGTGACACCTAATATTCCGGAGGCGGAAGTCCTTTCCGGAATGAAAATTTCCTCAAAAGAGGATATGGAAGCGGCGGCAGTAAGAATATCGGAAGAAAATCACTGTGCGGTCCTGCTCAAAGGAGGCCATAATCTCAATGATGCCAATGACCTTTTAGCAGACGGCAAAAACATCACATGGTTTCAGGGAAAAAGAATTGATAATCCCAACACACACGGAACGGGATGCACCCTTTCCTCTGCGATTGCAGCCAATCTTGCAAAAGGTTTTTCTCTTGTAGATTCTGTAAAGAAAGCAAAAGAGTATATATCGGGAGCACTTAACGCCATGCTTGACCTTGGCAAAGGGAGCGGACCGATGAACCATGGGTTTATGATAAAATAAGATATTCCGGATTCTTAAAGGTAATGGGAAGAAGGAAAAATGGAAAAAATTAAATTAAAGAAACTTGTATTAACTGCAGTTTTTGCTGCCGTGGCAGTTGTGGGCTCATTATTTTCATTCCCTGTTTTTGGGTCAAAATGTGCACCTGTACAGCACCTTATAAATGTGCTTTGTGCTGTTATACTCGGACCGGGATATGGCGTTGCGGCTGCATTCGTATCAAGTCTTATAAGAAATCTTCTGGGGTTAGGAACCTTGCTTGCATTCCCGGGGAGTATGTGCGGAGCACTTTTAGCAGGACTTTTGTATCATTATATAAAGAAATTACCTGCGGCTTATATAGGAGAGGTATTCGGAACCGCCGTTATAGGCGGAATGTTGTCATATCCTGTGGCAGCTTTTATAATGGGTAGTAAGGGTGCGGCTTTGTTCACATTTGTTGTACCTTTTCTTATAAGTACGGCGGGAGGAACTTTGTTAGCAGTATTAATAACCGTACCGCTTAAACAGACAGGTGTACTGGATAAAATAAAGAGTGAACTGAACTCTTAGGAGGATTTATTATGGCATGGGCTGATATTTTTTCAAAAATTGCTGAAAAGAAACCGATAATACATTGCATAACCAATATTGTGACAGTCAATGACTGCGCCAATGTCCTGTTGGCGATAGGAGCGTCACCTGTAATGGCGCATCATGAGATGGAGGTTAAAGAAATAACTTCCGGAAGTGATGCGCTGGTGTGCAATATGGGTGCGATTGAGAATTTTGAAGCAATGCTGATTGCAGGAAGAAAAGCAAATTCGCTGGGACATCCCGTGGTGATAGACCCGGTGGGTGTTGCATCTTCTTCCTACAGACGCAGCCTGTGCCTGAAACTTATAGAAGAATGTCATCCCACATGTATAAGGGGCAATGTTTCGGAAATTAAGGCACTTGCACTGGATGAAACAATATCTAAAGGCGTGGATGCAAAAAATGGGGAAAGCATATCCGATGATATGTTAAAAAAACTGGCAAAAAAATATAATACAATTATTGTAGTTTCGGGAGAAACAGACCTTGTAAGCGACGGGGAAAGCATTTATGAGGTTCACGGTGGAACACCGTTTTTTAAGGGAATAACAGGAGGCGGCTGCATGTCAACTGTAATAATTGCAGGATTTCTTGCAATTGAAAGAAATGTTGAAAGCGTTGCAGCAGCAGTCAGAACAGTTAATTATGTGGGAGAAAACGCGGCGAAAGCTACAGTAAACGGAGCAGGTGGTTCAATGACTTTTAAAAATGAATTTATTAATCTTTTAAGCATTCTTGCCAATCCGTCCTTCAAATCAAGAAAAAAAAGAAGATAAATTTGATTTTATTTATATTAAGAGGTATAATATTACATAAGGCTATGTAAATATTCCGGCAGGAGGTATTATTGAATGAGCGAATGTAATTCTGGCTGTGAAGAATGTAAGAGTAGAGAAAGTTGCGGAATTCGTAAGGCTCCTCTTAATAAAGAGAGTTCAATTCATAAGATTATCGGCATAATAAGCGGTAAAGGCGGCGTTGGTAAATCTACGGTAACAGCGCTCATTGCCAGAAGGCTTGCTTCAATGGGATACAGCGTTGGAATAATGGATGCTGATGTAACGGGACCTTCGGTTCCGGCAATGTTTGGTATCCACGGCAAGGTATTATCTGATGAAAATGGTATATATCCTATGGTATCACAGGAGGGCATAAAGATTATTTCAATGAATCTTTTGCTTGACAGTGAAGAGACCCCGGTCATATACAGAGGACCGGTTGTGGCCTCAATTATCAAACAGTTTTACAGTGATGTAATATGGGGCAGTCTTGATTATCTGCTTATAGATATGCCGCCGGGAACAGGAGATGTTCCGCTTACGGTATACCAGTCAATTCCTATAGACGGAGTGGTTATGGTTACATCTCCGCAGAATCTTGTTAAAATGATAGTTATGAAAGCTGTTAATATGGCATCGAAGATGTCAGTTCCTTTACTGGGAATTATTGAAAACTATAGTTATTTTAAGTGTGAAGACTGTGACAGAATATATGAAATATTCGGAAAAAGCACAGCTGAAAAGCTCGCTAAGGAGCTTAACACCACGGTTATTGCAAGGATTCCTATTATCCCTGAAGTGGCACAGTGCGAAGATAAAGGAATTCCGGTCACACAGGATATTGATATGGACCTTTCAAATTTATTATAAGGAAGATATATGAAAAAAGAACGAACAGGAAGTCTTATATGGAGACTTATTTATCCGCTTCTTATTTTTTTAGGAGTGGAATTGATTATAGAACTGGGTGCAACCATAGTATATTTTGCGGTTAAGATGCAAAGCGGTGCATTTGAGAATCTGAGTGAACAGGGAATAGTTGACGCAGCTACAGCATTTCTTACAGGAAAAGCATTGTATTTTACCCTTATAAGAGGTGTTGTTCTTATTCCGCTTTATCTTTGGATAATGAAAGTGGATACGAGACTTGACGTATACTATGAGAGAGATTTTAAATATACGGATTACCGTAAGACATGGCTTATTCTGCTTGTACCTGCAGGAATATGTGCGGCTATAGGTTTTAACGGACTTGTTTCGCTATCCGGAATTGAGAAATTTTCCAAAGCATATCAGGCTGTAGAGAAAATTACTTATTCAGGTAATCTTTTTGTACAGATAATGGCATCTGCAATAGCGGCACCGATAGTGGAAGAGCTTTTATTCCGGGGACTTATTTTTAAACGTCTGAGGAATGTAACACCTGCAGTATGGGCGATGGTTATATCAGGTCTGGTATTTGGACTTATTCACGGCAATCTTGTGCAGTTTGTGTATGCATTCCCAATCGGAGTGATACTTGCTTTTATTTATGAGATTTTCAAGACGATATGGGCACCGGTAATTTTCCATGTTTCGGCAAATTTCATATCAGTCATGCTTACCAATTTCCTTCCCGGAGTAGAATTTAATCTTACAGTGGGATTGTTGGCACTCGTATCTGTTGTGACACTTGCCATATTGTTTGTTATCTTATTCGTCATTGACAATAAGGTTAAACGTACTAAAATATAAAAAAATCAAATCTTTTGTTGGAGAGAGGTTATTATGAAAAAAATACTTTCAATAGCAGTTCCTTGTTATAATTCAGAAGCATATATGAAAAGATGCATAGAATCCCTGCTTGTGGGCGGTGAGGATGTAGAAATTATCATAGTAGATGACGGTTCTACAGACAGAACTGCAGAAATTGCTGATAATTACGAAAAGAAATATCCAAGAATATGTAAAGTAATACATCAGGAAAACGGCGGGCACGGAGAAGCTGTCAATACAGGTCTTAAGAACGCAGCAGGATATTTTTTCAAGGTAGTTGACAGTGACGACAGGGTCGGCAGGGAAGCATATCTTAAACTGCTTGATATTATGCGCAAGGCTATTCTTGAAGAACATCCTCTTGATATGCTTATATCCAATTATGTATACGATAAAGCAGGCGTTAAGCGTAAGAAAGTTATGAGATATACAAGCATTCTTCCTACGGATACATATTTTACATGGGAAGATATGGGACATTTCAGACAGGACCAGTACATAATAATGCATTCTGTAATTTATAGGACGGAGTTACTGAGAGAGTGTGGACTTGTACTTCCAAAACATACTTTCTATGTGGATAATATTTTTGTTTTCCAGCCATTTCCTTATGTCAAAAGCATGTATTA
>ERZ780075.583-NODE-583-length-16582-cov-3.748896_pt1 | contig 16582 bp, 9 predicted proteins | sample MGYA00511839_ERZ780075 | MGnify/ENA primary metagenome ERZ780075 (study PRJEB29588, sample SAMEA2155953) | human gut metagenome | biome: human gut; feature: human-associated habitat; material: faeces | place: Denmark | collected 2008/2010 ...
CCAACACGTTAACATCTGCAGAAGGCAAGCCTATCTGAATCTCACGAGGACCATTGGCACTTGCGGCATTGAGCATCACGTTGCGATTACCTTCTTCCTTGGAGTTAGCATTCTCGTCTTGTGCGAAAGCAGAAGCTGAAATCAAAGAAAGTGCAAGCATCATGGCTGCGCTCTTTCCATTTAATAAGGTATCCATAATTTTGTACGGTTTAAATGTTGTTAGTGTTATTGTTTTGTTTCTGCCGCAAAATTAGATAAAGGTCTGAATAACAAGCATAATAAACATTTCATGGGATACAAAAAATCGTTCATTGTAACATTTCTGCTAGGCAATGAACGATTATTAGGGATAAAAGTTGTACCTTTGCACCCATGATTGTAACGATAGAATGGATGGAAGAGTGGTTCAAGCGGTTTGACCACGACTACTTCGGAGGCAAACTGCCTGTGCCGGAGTTGGGATTGACTCGTGCAAAAACACGACTGGGACAACTGTCCTTCAAGCGTGCCACCAGATGGGGGCGCACCAAACTCTATGACTTCAAACTCTCGATGTCCACCTACTACGACATGACCGACAAGCAGGCGAAGAGCGTATTGCTGCACGAGATGATACATTACATCATCGGATATACCGGACTGAAAGACACTTCCTCACATGGCATCGTATTCCGGGGCATGATGGATAGCCTCAACCGCAAGTACGGTTGGGACATACGAGTGATGACCTCCACCAAGGGATGGAAGGTGAGTGAGAAAGTAAAGGAGAAGAAAAAGGCAGAGGGGCCTCAAACCTATCTGATGCTTGCCATCGAAATGAAGGATGGCAAGCACTATCTATCACGTGTCAACCCTAGCTTCGCAAGAAGCATCGAGGGCAAACTTCACCTAGTAAGAGAAATCCGTTCGCATCAATGGTACACTACCCAAGAATCTTACTTCGAGGATTATCCACAAGTAAGAAGCCTTCGGGGCAGAAGAATCTCAAAAGCAGATTACGAGAAACTATTAAATGTACTCACTCCATTTCATATATCCTAAGCATTTACCTCTCCTGGCAAAATACCATATTCTGCCTTGAAACACTTGGTGAAATAAGACGGAGCAGAGAATCCTACCTCATAAGCCACCTCGGAAATACTCATGCTACGACTCTCCAAGAGGCGACGTGCCTTGGCAAGACGAGCCTTGCGTATCAAATCGACCACAGACGAACCCGTCATCGCCTTCACCTTGCGATACAGTTGCACTCGACTCAATCCTATCTCCTTACCAATATCCTCCACACCAAAATCACTGTCTGAAAGATTCTTCTGGATAATATCGTGAAGTTGCTTGACAAACTGCTTGTCCCGATCATCCAGATGCGACTCCTCTATCTCCTGCTCCGCCACTTGCGTACCTTGGAATACATTCTTCAAGAGATTGCGCTGCTTCAAGAGATTCTCAATGCGAGCCAAGAGCACCTTGCTATGGAACGGCTTGGTGATGTATGAATCGGCACCATGCTCATACCCCTCCGCACGCTGCTCTTCCAGATTCTTTGCCGTCAGCATGATGACCGGGATATGAGAGGTGGCGGTGTGGGTCTTCAACTGCTCGGTGAACTCCAAGCCATCCATCACAGGCATCATCACATCACAAATCACCAAGTCGGGTACCTCCTTCTTGGCTATCTCCAAACCTTCCTTTCCATCCGATGCCTCCAACACGAAGTAATCATCCTGCAGGAGTGTACGCTCATATTGTCGGATGTCATTGTTGTCGTCAATGATTAACAAGGTAGGTTTATTGGTATGCTCACTGATAACCTGTTGGAGTTTTCCACCTTGTTTATCCCCATCGTCGATATATTGCAAAACGGCATCGTTCACAACATTCATATTCTTTGATGCAGAGCTACTTGCAGCGTTATCCACAATTTCATCCTCATTGTGGACAACTTGTCCATTCGCCTCTTGTTGACGAGGTATCTCCACGATGAAGTCGGAGCCTTTACCCAACTCACTTTCCACATAAACTACGCCATGATGCAAATCGACAAACGACTTCACCAAAGCCAAGCCGATGCCCGTACCACTCGCAGCTCCCTTGGCTTGGAAGAAACGCTCGAACACCTTAGCCGCCTCTTCCTTGGCGATACCCTTACCCGTATCTCTTACGTCAATACGCAAGAAGTCCTTGTTCTCCGCATCTTTCAAACTGACGAAGATGTCACCATCCGAAGGTGTATATTTCAAGGCATTGCTCAAGAGATTGAACACGATGCGAGACACCTTCTCCTTGTCGGCGATGACATGAGTATCACCCGACAAACCATTCCCATCGAAATGCAAACGAATCTGCTTGCGCTCCGCTGTCAACTGGAAGTCACCCGTCCACAACTCCAATGCCTTCACGATGTCAAAACGGTTGAGCGTCAAGTTCATCTTTCCATTCTGTATCTTTCTGAAATCGAGGATGCTTCCCACAAGTTGCTGCAAGGCGAGGGCATTGCGCTGCACCATCTTCAGCAAGTCTCTGGTCTTGCCCTTGATACCCTCATCATCCAAGAGCATCTCCACAGGGTCGGCAATCAGTGTAAGAGGCGTACGAAGCTCATGACTGATATTCGTGAAGAATACCAAGCGAGAATGCGTCAGTTCCATCACCTCCTCGTTGAGTCGCTTCATCTCCTTGTTCTGACTAGAAAGCTGTTCGGTAAGCTTGATCTTGATGAGATAATTTCGAAACACCAATACTGCCGCAACAAAGATAACAAAAAGCATGATGACCAAGAAGATAATCATCAACTTTTGGTCGTGATAGTCTGACACATATTGGTTGACCACCTTATGAAGACTTTCGAGGTTGCTCTGTTGGTGCTCGGCATCCTTGGCTTGCATCAAAGTGAGCAAGGCATTGTCCTTGGTGATGATAGACGTACGCAGATAGTTCTCTCGCTTAAAAGGCTGATGTCTCAGTATTCTCATCGCCAACGCCACGACCTCATCACCCTTGGTAGGATAAAGGTAGGAAGCCTCAAAGATGCCATCACGCACGAGTTCTAATCCTCCATTCCGGGTCGCCATCGCATCCATTCCCGTAAACTTATAGTTGCGAGCAAGTCCCCTATCACGAACCACTTGATAGGCTCCCCAACCCATTCGGTCGTTGTGAGAGAAGACATAGTCGAAGTCACGAGTCTTGTCGAGGATACGTTGCATCGCCTTCTTGCCACTCTCCTCCTTCCAGTCGCCAGCCTCCGAAGCCACCACCTGCATACCCGGACATTTCTTCATGGCTTCCATGAAACCACGATGACGCTCCAAGGCAGGTGAGGAACCTTCCAATCCACGAATCTCCACGACACGACCTTTCCCTTGCAACTTTTGGGCAATAAACTCTCCCATCGACTTGCCGATGGCATAGTTGTCGCACCCGATGAAAGCCGTGTATTTATTGCTGTTAGCCTTGCGGTCGTAGATGATAACCGGAATGCCCTTGTCGTAAGCACGATTGATGGCAGACGAGATGGTATTCAACTGATTAGGAGCTATCACCAACAAATCCACCTTCTCGTCAATCATCTGATTGATTTGCCGAGTCTGCAACTTGCTGTCATCATTGGAAGAAGCCAACTTGACCTGGATGGAGTCGTTGAGATACTCAGCCATCTGCAGTTCCTTATTAAACTTGTCTCTCCAAAAATCTTTCGAGCATTGCGATACGCCAATGACATATTGAGGAGCAGCCTTTCTGCCACACCCCGCCAACAAGTTGACACCTATTATAATATATAAGAGAATAAAACGTCCCTGTGATTTCATCATTTGTTTCAAAAGGTTTAAAATAGTACCATGAATGGATAGACCACTCATCGGCTGCAAAAATACGATATTTGATAAAAATCACCAAACTTTTAAATAAAAATTAATTCTTCGGTAGCAAGAAATCGTGAAGAAAGCCGAAGATGAAGCTTATGGAAAAGAAAGAGAAGCAAGATGAAAGGGACTGCCAAAAGCGATGACCAGGAGAATAGAAAAGGAGCGGTCTCCTTACGGAAATCGCTCCTCAAATGTTTTATGTAACTAAAAGTATCGTTCCTTAACGATTAAGGAAGACTGATTGCCTCGTTAGGGCAAACATCTGCACAAGTACCACACTCTGTGCAAACATCTGGGTTGATAGAATACTTCTCGCCCTCAGAGATTGCGCCTGATGGACACTCATCAATACATGTACCGCATGCGATACAATCGTCACCAATTACGTATGCCATAATCTTAAATGTTTATATTGTTAATAATGTTTTTGTATTTTCTTTGATGGTGCAAAGATAGAAAATAATTTCCATACTACCTATATTTAGGTATCACTTTTTTCATAATTTATACGATTTCGAAATAATCGTACCTATTAATGATGATGGCGCACCATCGAAGGGCACACATCTTCTGCGCCCACAAAACAATAAGATGAGCGGATTTGCGTTAGAATTATAATAATACATTATTAATAATAGGGAAGCACATGCTGCCCCCCAACTCCATAACATCATGAAGATTTTGACAAAATATCCCCATAGATGGCTACTTGCCATTGCCTGCTGCCTCACGGCTCTCGCCTCGATGGCGCAGGAGCGAACGGTAGAGAATCGACCTTACTGTGACTTGCGCCCCTTCCACTTCGGTGTGATGGTGGGCACACACTTGCAAGACCTCGAACTGCTGAACGCAGGACAAGTGACCTTCACCGACGAGAACGGACAGGAGGTGACAAGCAACGTGACGGTGGATCAAGACCGATGGGACCCAGGCTTTACCGTGGGTGTACTGGGCGAGTTCCGCCTGAGCACCCACTTCCAGTTCCGCATCGCCCCTGCCATGTACTTTGGCACTCGTCACCTCACCTTCCACAATCTCTCATCAGAAGACCGCTATGACGTGAGCCAGGAGTTGAAGACAGCATACATCTCTTGCGCCTTCGACCTCATCTTTGCCGCCCCAAGTTTAAACAATCACCGCCCCTACATCATGGCAGGCTTGAATCCGATGATGAACCTGAGTGGCAACAAGGACGAATACCTCCGCCTGAAGAAGACCGACCTCTTCGTGGAGTTGGGCATAGGTTGCGACTTCTACCTTCCCTTCTTCAAGTTGCGCCCAGAACTAAAGTTCATGTATGGTCTGCTGAACTCTTACGACAAGGGCTACGCTAGCAAAGTAAAGGACAAGAGCATGCTCCCTTACACCCTCGCTGCCAAGGAAGCCCATAGCAAAATGATAGCCCTTACCTGTTACTTTGAATAAGAAGGCAAGGGCTAGCAGAAGGACATTAGTAGGCATAATGAACGATCACTTTCTTCAAATCTTTGTCGGCAGAACTGCTGCCATAATACACCTCATAGTCGCCAGCCTTAGCACGCATGGTATTGGTGCCGGCATCGAAGAGTTCGAAGTTTTTGCTATCGAGCGTGATGATGGCTTGGGCAGTCTCGCCCGCCTTGACGCTCACTCGCTGGTAAGCCTTGAGGGTCTTCAGAGGACCTTCGGTATCGGTAGGGTCTTTTACATAGACTTGCACAACCTCGGCACCATCCTTCTTTCCCACATTGCTGACAGGGATGGTCAAGGTGATTTGCTCGCCCTTCTTCAATGTCTCATTCGAGAGCTTTGCCTCCCCTATATTATATAAGGTGTAACTCTGTCCGTAACCGAATGGGAAGAGGGCATCGTTCATATAGCGATAAGTCCTGCCCTTCATGCTGTAGTCCTTGAAGTCTGGCAACTGCTTGGTATCACGATAGAAGGTAATAGGCAACTTGCCCGATGGATTGTACTCACCGAAGAGCACACGAGCTACCGCCTCGCCACCTTCCTGACCAGGATACCAAGCCTGAAGAATGGCATCACAACTCTCGGTTTCTGGAGCCAAGGCTATCGCCGAACCCGAACAGTTGACGAAGATTACCTTCTTGCCAGCTTTCTTCAATGCCTGCAAGAAACCACGCTGTACCTTTGGCAACTCGATGTCGGTACGGTCGCCACCCTTGAAACCTGGAATATTAATCGGCATCTCCTCGCCTTCTAGCTGTGGAGCGATACCACCCACGAAGACCACCGTCTCACAGTCTTTCAACTTCTGAATGGAAGCCGTATAATCGATCGGAGTCTCATGACCTATGTTAATCTTCATATCGGCATTATAGTTTGGCATCTCTGCATAACGGATTTCTATCCGATACTCTTTTCCATTCACAGCCTCAAACTCGATACGAGACTCGGTAGTGCGCCAGTCAGACTTCTCAGCCTTCTTCTCGCCATTGAGATACACCTCATAATGTCCACAAGCAGCCACATCGAGCAACACCTTATTGGTTTGCTTCGGACGGAAGACAGTCTCGTACTTGGCAGAGAAGCCCACCAACTTCACGTTTGGTGCAAAGGAATGCTGTCCGTATGTTGTCACCTGGATAGGATTCTTCTCATAGGTGATGGTCACAGGCTTGCCCTCGCTCTCACGATTGTTCCAGAAAGTACCCTTAAAACCAACCTTGCCATCCATGGAGCATTGGTCGTAGTAGGAGTCGAGCGTTTGGTCGTTCACCAAATCACATCCCTTGAAGGTGACAAGTTGGTTCTTCTTCAGACGACTCTTGATGCCATCAAGGATCGTGATGGTTTGTCGTGGCGTACCATTGTAGTTACCCCACATCATCGGCTCGTTATCCACGTTAGGACCGATGAAGGCGATTTTCTTCTCCTTCTTGCTGAGCGGCAATACCTCATTCTTGTTTTGGAGAAGCGTCATGGTCTGGAGAGCCATATCGAGAGAGAGTTGACGATGAGCCTTGCTACAGAGCACTGAGGTAGGAATGCTGGACCAAGATACCACCTTGTTGTCGTCCATCTCGCCCAAGTCGAAGCGACCTTCGAGCAAGCGAATCACATGCTTATCCACCTCTGCCTCGGTAAGCGCACCATACTTCACAGCCTCAGCCACCGACTTATACACATAGTTGAAGCCGCACTCCACGTCGGTTCCTGCCAGCACGCCCTTTGCTGCTGCAGTCTTCGGACTGCTCGACACCTTGTGGTTCTCCCAGAAGTCGGTGATGGCACCACAGTCGGACACCACCAAGTACTTGAAGCCCCACTCGTCTCGCAAGATCGTTTGGAGCAAGCGGGTGCTACCGCAACAAGGTTCATCATCCCAACGCTGATAGGCACACATCACCTCTCTCACCTTGGCATCCTGCACGAGCGACTTGAAGGCAGGCATATAGGTTTCCCAAAGGTCACGAGGCGACACATCGGTCACGTTGTCAGTATGCCTTGCCCATTCTGGACCGCTATGGATGGCATAGTGCTTGGCACACGCCCAGAGTTTGCGATACTTGGTGTCCTCCGGTCCTTGCAAACCACGCACCACGGCGCATCCCATCTGTGAGGTGAGGTAAGGATCCTCACCGTATGTCTCCTGTCCACGTCCCCACCGAGGGTCACGGAATATATTCACGTTAGGTGTCCACACTGAGAGGGCATGGAAGCGAGTAACATCGCCCCCACTCTTCTGGAGTTCGTTCCACTTGGCACGCATCTCATCAGAGGTGGCATCGAAGACCCGATACACCAAGGCGTCGTTGAAGGATGCCGCCATGCCGATAGGTTCTGGGAAGACGGTGACATCGCCCATATTGGCTACGCCATGCAATGCCTCGCTCCACCATTGGAATCGCTTGATGCCCAAGCGAGGGATGGCAGGCGAATCGTCGAGCATCAGGGATGCTTTCTCATCCAAGGTGAGACGACCACACAGGTCAACGGCTCTCTCATGCGCTGAGAGTGCAGGATTCTGATAAGGGAGTTGCGCCCACAGGAATGCAGGTGCCAAACATATCAAAGAGATGAAAAGATGTTTTGCTTTCATTGTTCAGTTGTTTGATGTTGTCTTTAGTTATTATCTTAGCCTACTGAGTAGGACTGCTGCAAAGATACAAGAAAAAGAGGAAGTTAGAGCTATCTGATGTATCAAATGCTTTAGCATATGTTGCATCATGGATACGAAAACTTAAAAAAGGAGCGTTTCTCACGAAACACTCCTTCCTAAATTATACGATTTAACCTAGAACTTATAATTAAATTTAATCCTAGTATTCACTTAGTCTGGTTATATTAAAACTCTGATTTTCATTCAAAAACTTATTGAGCGGCATTCTCATCTATCTTCTCGTAGCCTGGGTTCTGCTTCAAAGCTGGGTTCTTCAAGATCTCATCAGCTGGGATTGGCATATCCATCTTCTTGATATCGAAGTCGAATGAACGCTTGGTCCAAGGATAGTTAGCATAGTCATCACCGCCATCATCCTTTGGATAGTTGTAGTTGATATGATCCTCGATGTAGCCAGATCTTACCATGTCAGGGCAGAGACACCACTCAGAGTTGAACTCCTTACGACGCTCCTCGTTGACAGCAACGAGCCAAGCTGGAGATGTATGAGTATAACCAACACGGTTAGGCTTAGCCTGAAGAGCAGTGTAATAAACCTTAGCGTCTGGAACCGAAACTTGCTGTGTCATCACACCTACTGGATACTTGGTCATGGTTGTATTCATGTTATTAAATGAATACACATTATTATAATGTGCGAAATACTTATCATAATTTTCACCTACAGCCAAGTTACCCCAAGCACGATTGCGAAGGTCGTTAATGGCCTTCCAGCCTTCTGCACTATTCTCACCTTCTGTACGGAAGCAGCACTCTGCATAGTCGAGCAAGACATTAGCATAACGCTTAGCATAGACAATTGTAGGAGCCCACATCTGACCACCCCAAGCGTTGCCATCAGCCTTGGCTGAACGCCACATCTTAGTTGTCCAGATAGCAGGAGCCATCTCACCATTATCGAAGTGGAACTGCATGGTCTTGGTACCTGCCATCACACCCTCAGCATTCTTGAATGGTTTAACAACATGACCTTCACCATCCTTTGTACCGATAGAATCCTTCAAGTATGGATTGTAGCCCCAAACTGTATTAGATTTTTCGATGCCATATTGTTCGAGTTTTTCCGCTGGCACTGCACCTGTTGCACAAGAAGCATCACGACGATTATCGCCATGCTCATAACAAGAGTACCACTCCCAAGAGAGATATTCAGCACCCCATCCGCCATTCTCAGGACAAGCACAGAACCACTTCATCATGTTAGAGTTGAAGTTGTCGATAGTACGGTCACTACCCCAACTGCTCCACTTGTCACCTTCATCCAAGCACTCTGCCCAAATACACTCCTCATTCCAGAAGCCTGCAGGATCCCAGTTGGTAGCAAAGTTTGGAGTCAACTTATAAGTACCACTGGTGATGATATCCTTCAATTCTTGCTTTGCCTTGTCATAGCAATCACTAGCAGTCTCTGGGCAACGGAAAGCCTTCCACATCAAGGCATCAGCCAAGTAAGCCTTTGCCATACCCTTGGTACAACGACCATACTGGTCATTGTAAGGTTTCCAGTCTAGAAGTTTGGAAGCCTCTGTGAAGTCTTCGATGATGAAGTCCCACATTTCCTCGTAAGTCTCAGCAGCAGCCTTCACAGGTGTATTGCTGAAATCCTCACCTGTAGCAAGCATTGGCACACGACCGAAAGTGGTAGCCAACCAAGTATAGAAGTAACCACGAAGCGCACGAGCCTCGCCCTCACAAGTCTTTTTGGCAGTTTCACTGATCTTATCTGCCTCTTGAAGACCTGCCAAATAAAGGTTGGCACGAGCAATAGCAGCATAAGCATGAGCCCAGCCTTCACCTAGTTCACCGACATTTGGATCCCAGGTCTGATTGAGGAACTTAACATCCCAACCGGTACACTGGGTATCCATGGTAGGGTGAGAACCCGTAAACAAGTTTGGCTTGAAACCCCAGTTATTATCTTGCGTACTACCTTGGTTGAAAGCATAGATACCATTCAATCCACGAAGAGCATTGTCATCATTCTCAAATTGAGACTCGATGTCCAAGATGTCGTAATGCGGTACATCCAGGAACTTATCGTTATCGCATGAGGACAAGGCTATGCACGCCAAGCCCATCACGGCAAAACATTTAGCTATATTTCTCATAATGATTTCAAGTTTTGATTAATTAAAAGGTTACATTCAGACCGAACATATAGGTACGTGGATTTGCGTAACGACCGGAGTCAAGACCAGTGTAGATAACGCTACCCTGACCCACCTCAGGATCACCATACTTCGTGTAAGGAGAAATGGTGCAGAGGTTTTGGATAGAGAAGTAAGCACGTACAGACGTCAAGCTCAATGGCTCCAACCACTTGCGTGGTACGGTGTAACCAATCTGGATATTGCTAATCTTCAAGAAGTTACCATTCTCAACCCAAGCATCGCTGATACGGCTGTTCTTGTTGTTGTCAAGACGTGTCAAGCGAGGAAGAGTACCACCAGGGTTGGTCTCACTATTATACATCTTCTTATAGCTATCCTTCAAGAGGGCTGGTGTCCAAGCGTCATCAGATGGGTTCATGATAGAGAGACGCATCTTTGAGTAAGAGAGGATGTCCATACCGAGTACACCGTAAGAATAGATACTGAAGTCCCAGTTCTTATAAGTTGCACCGAGGTTCAAACCGAAGTTCATGGTAGGAAGACCATTACCAATGATCTGGCGGTCACCATCATCAAGTGTACCACTCTTATCTGTATCAACGAACAAGAAGTCACCCATCTGTGCATCCTGTCCCTGAGCCTTTGCCTTGTCGAGCATCTCCTGGTTGGTAATGATACCAGCCACCTTGTAACCATAGTAAGAACCTACAGCCTCGCCCTCACGGCAGATAGAGTGGTTGTTCCACTGGAAACCCGTACCACTGACTGCACCGATGTTAGAACCATCAATATCATCAGCTGAGTAAGTACTGTTGCCACCGCTACAAGTTGCAGTGTAGTCAACACCCATCTTCTTGATCTTATTCTTCAAGGTAGAACCATTCAATGCTGCATTGATGCTCCAGTCCTTGTTAATCTGCTTGTTGTAGTTGATAGAGAACTCAAAACCGGTATTGTTGATCTGACCGAAGTTGGTATAGATAGAGGTATTACCTGCAGATGGACGAATCTGACGCTCCAACAACAAGTCCTTGGTCTTACGAGTAAAGAAGTCCATAGATACGTTCAAGTCACCATCGAGGAAACCGAGATCCAAACCAATGTTGAGCTGTTCGTTGGTCTCCCACTTCAAGTTGGTATCTACCAATGGAGCATAGAAACCAGTCTCTTGAGTTAACTGACCTGTAGTACCACCACCTGCACCTAGTTCATAGAAGTTGTACTTAGTATGAGCTGAAGAAAGAGCATATACAGAACGACCAGCGATACCACCAGCGTTACCTGTCTGACCCCAACCAAAGCGGACCTTAGCGTTGCTAATTTCCTTTACGTTCTTAAGGAAAGTCTCTTCCTTAGCACGCCATGCCAAAGCCACTGATGGGAAAGTACCCCAACGGTTACCAGATGAGAAGTTAGAAGAACCATCACGACGGAGGGTAGCTGTCAAGATATAACGATCGAAGAGGTTATATACCAAACGACCATAGTAAGAGATAGTACGGACCTGTGCATTGAATCCACCATTGCCCTGGATAGATTTTGCATTGGTAGTCAAAGAAATCAAACGGTTGTTAGGAGAAAGGAAGTCGTATGCGCTTGCACTAACCCATGAGCCTTCATACTTGCTAACAGTATTACCAACCATGAAAGTCAAGGTGTTGAAGTCTGTCTTCCAGTTATAAGTCAAGTAAGTTTCGATGCTCTTAGAGAGGCCCTTACTCTGACCGAGACCGAAGCTATAGTAAGCCTGGTTACGACCCTCATATTTCACCTCTGTCATCTTACCACCAATATTATTGTAACGCTTGTACATACCAGAGAACTCATCGTTATCAGAGTTGGTCTGTGTCCAAGACATAATGGTGTGAGCATTCAATGTATGCTGCTTGGTCTTGAAGAGAGTCAAGTCAATGTAAGGGTTGATAGAGATACGAGAGTTACGAGTAACACGACCAATTTCCATCTGAGAAGCGTATGGGTTCTGAGCGGTAGCGGTCATACCCTCCCATCCATCAGGAGTTGGAGCATAACCTGCACCGTATGTTCCATCAGGGTTAACAACGTTTACGTGAACTGCTTCACCTGTAGCTGGATCAATATAATCGAGAGATGGAGCCATCTGGGCGATATCACGCTGAGAAGAAAGGTTACCATTGTTACCAAGACCGATATTGTTACCCTTGACGGTAGAGTACATATAGTTCATGTCGGCGCCAAGTTCCAAGTACTTGTTAACCTTAGACTTGAGGCTACCACGAGCTGTGATACGATCATAGTTGGTATTCACGATGATACCCTTGTTGTTAAGGTAACCTACAGAGAAGTTGTATTGAGTATTCTCTGTACCACCACTAGCTGAAACACCATACTGCTGACGGAGGCTAGTGCGATACATCTGGTCTTGCCAGTCGATGAGGTTACGCTTGCCATCGTATGCCTCAGACCAAATCTGGTTGGTAAGACCTGCACCATCATTAGCCTTAGAATCACGGATAGAACGAGCATAGTCGTCACCTGTCAATGTGTTCAATTTGTAAGGAAGAGTCTGGATACCCCAGTCGGCAGTAACAGTTACGTTAGCTTTACCTTTCTGACCATGCTTGGTGGTGATCATGATGACACCATTGGCACCAGCAGAACCATAGATAGCTGTAGCAGACGCATCCTTCAAGACCTCAATGCTCTCGATATCAGAAGGGTTGACGAAGTCGGCGCTAGAGCCTACCTGTACTCCATCTACTACGTAGAGAGGCTGAGCATCACCATTGATAGTACCGATACCACGGATGCGAACGGCTGAGTTAGAACCAGGAGCACCATCTTGTGAAGTAACCATCACACCAGCAGCAGCACCCTGAAGAGCTTGTGCTACATTGACCGGTGTACGTTTCATCATCGACTTGGTATCGATGGAAACAACAGAACCAGTTACGTCACTCTTTTTCATAGTACCATAACCGATAACGACAACGTCGCTAAGAGCGGTGTTTTCTGACTTGAGGGTGATAGCGATATTAGTACGCCCCCCCCACATTTACTTTCTGTGTCACATATCCTATATATGAAATAGAAAGTTGTGCGTTTGACTTAGCGGTTACCTGGAATCGTCCGTCAAGGTCGGTCACTGTTCCATCGTTGGTGCCTAGCACACGAACAGTAGCGCCGATAACAGGTTCGCCACTTTCATCACTTACTAAACCTTTGACTAGGCTCTGAGCCGAGATTCCCAAAGGGAACAAACAGAGCAGGAATAATAATACTAACGGCTTTTCAATCATTTTCAAGTTCCTCATACGAGAATAGATTAAAAGTTTGTAATTATTAGTTAGTTGGTTATTGCCACATAAAATTGCTTTTAGCCATTTTAATTAGGTTTTTGACTTTAAACTCTCATTTATCTTTTAGGTTTTTGACCAAAGATTCATCTTTTACTTATACAATTCTCATCGTATGGCTTTTCGTATTATAAACGTGCGTAAACACTTCGTAACACTCGAAAACCGCTGCAAAAATAGTTTTTTTTTAGACACATCACTTTAGAAAACGAACCAAATTGTTTGTCGTATGACACAAAATGGGCTAATGAAAGAAACAAAAAGGAATCATGAAACAAAAGCGAACGTGCAGGTTAACATTACCTACACGTCCGCTTTTACTAAAAATTATTTAAAATGGGCTAAAGCCTGTTGATAGCTGAGTGGTATTAGGTGCAAAAGTAAGCATTTTCTGCGACTTTTGCCCTATATGAAGTGTTAAATGTAAAAAAACGCAACGAAATGTACCTATTTTCACCAAAAAGCGTTATCTTTGCAGTGATAATTAAGAACCAACTCACCATGAACAGAACCATCACAACTATTTTGGCCTGTATATATTATTTCGCCGCATATGCGCAGAGCGGCAGACTTTTTAATACAGACCACCAACTTTCGAGTAACCTTGCCACGCAAGTCTTCCAAGACAACAATGGTTTCATCTGGATTGCCACCCGCAATGGGCTCAACGTCTTTGACGGCTACAACTTCCGGTCCATGCGAAAGGGCGAGAACGACCCTCGAAAGCCCAACACCAATTGTTTTAACTGCATCACGCAAGACAGCCATGGTTGCATCGTCTTGGGTACCAACCGAGGTGTGCTCATCCACGATGACCAATACTTCACCGAGGTTCAACTGCACAACGAACAAGGGAAGACCTTCAGTGCCTACATTCCGCATATCAAGCGACTGCACAACGGCAATATCTTGATAGGCACGTCAGGGTGTGGCATCTATCTGATGAAGAAAGGCACCCATACCTGCATACCTTTCGCACCAACTCTAGGAAAACTCAAATACATCCATCACATCACAGAAGACAGACAAGGACAACTTTGGCTAATCGCCGATGGCAACCAACTTTTCTTGCTCAACAAGAAAGGTCAACTCATTCGTCACGCCTTCGGGACACAAGACTTGAATGTCAGGGATATCCAGCAAGACAGCAAGGGCACCATTTACCTCGCCACCGAGAGCCAAGGCATCTATCGCCTCACTCCCGGCTCCAGCGTCTTCACCCAAATAACCGCCATTCCCAATCTTCCTGCCAGCACCATCTTCGTCAACAGGAACGACCGCTTATTTATCGGCTGCAATGGCGAAGGCATCACACTCTACGACCCTGTCACCAACATGACTTATGACAATCTCTTCTTTAGTCCACAGACCAACTTGTCGAAAAGCAAGGTAGGAAGCATCATCGAAGACCAGCAAGGCAACATTTGGTTCTCCATGTTGCAGAAAGGCGTGTTCATGCAGCCACTCAGTCCCAACGACTTCGGCTATATGGGCTACCGACTAGGCAAGTTTAATCTCATCGGCGACAACAGTGTATCGAGCGTGATGTTTGACAAGGACCACAATCTCTGGGTAGGAACCGACAAGGATGGCATCTACAAGCTCTCCCCCGATGGCAAGCACCTATTGGGGCACTATGCACCAAGAGCTGTCGTGCTCGGCGTATGCCAAGATACCCAAGGGCGTATCTGGATAGCCACCTATACCGATGGAGCAGGTACACTGGATGCCAACGGCACCTACCACCCACTCGACATCGAAGCCATCAAGAACACAGGCATCTATGACATCAAATGCGACAAGTGGGGCTATGTTTGGCTGACGACTTTGGGCGAAGGTGTGTTCCGCATCAGTCCGGATGGAGCCATCAAGAACTATAAGATGATAGCCAACGGCGATAACAATCCGAAGGCAAACTGTCCACCTAGCAACTATATCGTCAAGTTGGCTTCTCGAAGGACAACTCCCACATCTATTTTGCCACGTCCGCAGGTTTGGCATGTCTCGACCGCAAGAAAGAGAGTTGGACTTCCACCTTCGGCGGTGTCAACTGCTTGGTCAGAAACTCCTTTTCTCATTGTGTCTTTGTAGATAGCAAGGACCAAGTATGGTATGGTACCGATGATGGTGCCTATTGCCACAACCTGTCGAATCCGAAGCTCTCCAAACATTACACCACAACACAAGGTCTGACCGACAACAGCGTATGCTGTATCAACGAAGACTACCTCGGTAGAATTTGGATGGGAACGAGCAAGGGCATGAGCTGCATCAACTTCATGGAAGGAAGAATCACCAGGCTCTATGCCGGGAATGGCATCCAGAGCAATGAGTTCTCCGATGGAGCCACCTGCATCTCCGCCGATAAACGTACCATCGTGATGGGTGGCACAGGAGGTATCAACAAGTTTGATGTCGCCCATGTCAAACTGCACCCTTGGAAGGCAAACGTCATCCTATCCGGCTTGCTCGTCAACAACGAGCCCGTCATGCCTTACATGGATTCGGATGGTTACACCATCACCGAGCATGGTGTCTATGATACGAAAGAATTCCATCTCTCCCACGAAGACAACTCTTTCACGCTCCAACTCTCCACACTTACTTATAATAATGTGGAGCAAATCGTCTATGCCTATAGCATCAATGACGAGGAGTGGCGCAAGGTACAGAGCGGAGTCAACGAGATTTCCTTCTCCCATCTATTGCCTGGCACATATCACTTCAAGGTGAAAGCCCTCTGCAATAGCTTCGAGACACCAGTCAAGGAGTTTACCATCGTCATCCATCCTGCTTGGTATGCCAGCATCTGGGCTAAGTTTGTCTATTTTCTCATCATCCTCGGCATCCTCTTGCAATATCAGCATTATCGCAAACGACAGGAAGAAAGCCGCCTAGCCTTGCAACAACATATCCATGCCGAAGAGATGGGCGAGGCTAAATTGCGCTTCTTCATGAACATCAGTCACGAGATACGCACACCGCTCACCCTCATCCTCACCCCTCTTCTCTCCCTCATCAAGGAAGACAAGGATGCCCATCGACAAGGCATCTACAACCTCATGCGCAAGAACTCCGAGCGCATCCTCCACCTCATCAGTCAGATGATGGACCTCAGAAAGATAGACAAGGGACAGATGGCGA
>ERZ780075.585-NODE-585-length-16545-cov-4.302486_pt1 | contig 16545 bp, 13 predicted proteins | sample MGYA00511839_ERZ780075 | MGnify/ENA primary metagenome ERZ780075 (study PRJEB29588, sample SAMEA2155953) | human gut metagenome | biome: human gut; feature: human-associated habitat; material: faeces | place: Denmark | collected 2008/2010 ...
AAATCACAACGTTATATACGAACCAAGGAAACCACTTGTCGTTGTATCTGTAGTAACAAAGATAAGAATTTTAAAGCAAATCACAACACGACCTTTCTCCTCGCTGTCGTTATAAGCGTTGTATCTGTAGTAACAAAGATAAGAATTTTAAAGCAAATCACAACATCTCTGCGTCTGTCATCAGACGGGCAGCTGTTGTATCTGTAGTAACAAAGATAAGAATTTTAAAGCAAATCACAACCTCGTCGTAATAGTACTTGCTGTCCTTCGGGTTGTATCTGTAGTAACAAAGATAAGAATTTTAAAGCAAATCACAACTGTTGTGTAACTTTTCTCTGTCGTTGCGATGTTGTATCTGTAGTAACAAAGATAAGAATTTTAAAGCAAATCACAACGAGCAGGTCGTTAAACACTGCAAAAAGAAAGTTGCGTCTGTAGCAACCGAGCGAGGGCGTCTACAACTCTGGGAACAGCGAAGGCTCGGCGAGCAGACGGAAGGTGTGACGGTGGTAGGGGGTGGCGCCGAAACGCGCAATGGCTTCGCGATGGGCTTTCGTGGGATAGCCTTTGTTCTCGTTCCAGCCGTATTGCGGAAATTCCTCGTGGATGCGTTTCATAAACTCATCGCGGTGGGTCTTTGCAAGAATCGACGCGGCGGCGATGCTCATCATCTTGCCGTCGCCTTTCACAATGCATTGGTGGCTGATGCCGTCGTAGGGACGGAAACGGTTGCCGTCGATAAGCAGAAAGTCGGGACGCACCGACAAGCCGTCCACGGCGCGGTGCATGGCGAGAAACGAAGCCTGAAGGATGTTGATGTGGTCAATCTCATCGTTGTCAACGATGCCCACTGCCCAAGCCAGAGCGTCGCGCTCTATCACGGGACGCAGTGCGTCGCGGGCATGCTCGGAAAGCTTCTTTGAGTCGTTGAGAAGGTCATTGGTGTAGCCGTCGGGCAGAATCACCGCCGCGGCAAACACCGGTCCGGCAAGGCATCCGCGCCCAGCCTCGTCGCATCCTGCCTCGAGGCGTCCCGGTTCAAGATACGGCAACAACATCAGTGGTGGCGTTTGATTATGTAGTCGAACAACGACAGGAATGCCCGCTTGGCTTCGTTGTCGGGATATGGCTCAAGGATGCTGCGTGCCTCGGCGCGCAGACGCTCCATCGTGGCATAGGCATATTCGATTCCGCCCTCTGCCTTGGCAAAGTCTATCAGCGTCTCTATCTGTTCGGTGGTAAGCGAGTCGGAGTCGGCAAGACGGCGCATCTCTTCGTGGCGCGGCGACTCGGTGTGCGACAATGCGTAAATCAGCGGCAGCGTCACCTTTCCCTCGCGCAAATCGTTGCCCGTGGGCTTGCCTATGGCATCATCCTTGAAATAGTCGAAGATGTCGTCCTTGATCTGGAACGACAGTCCCAGCAGCTCCACAAACTTCGACAGGTTGGCGATGTCGATGTCGGAGGCACCTACAGAGTATCCGCCCACCTTCACACAACTCTGGAACAGCGATGCCGTCTTCTTGTTTATGATGCTGAAATAAGTCTGCTCGTCAATTGAATGATGCTTGGCAACGTCGATTTGGTCAATCTCGCCGGTCGACAGTTCCTTGCCGAGCTCGGAGATGGTGCTTATCACACGGAAATCGTTGGTGCGGATGGCACAGGCAAGGGCGTTGCTGACAAAGAAATCGCCGACAAGCACGGCGATATGGTTGTCCCACGTGTTGTTGATGGTGTCGTGGCCGCGACGCTGCTTGGTCTCGTCGATAACGTCATCGTGTATCAGAGAGGCATTGTGGAGCAATTCCACCGACGCCGCGCCGCAGAGCACACCGTCCGACACCTCGGCGCCGAAAAACTTGGCGCTGAGCACAACGATTATCGGGCGTATCTGCTTGCCTTTTGTTTCCAAATACTTGTCTACAATCTTATTGAGCAGCGGACTATTGCTTGAGAGCGACTGCTTTATTATCTTCTGCAGCCGCTCCAAATCGGATGATATCAGGTCTCTTATTTCATCAAAATTCGTCATAAAACGATTTTTAAGACACAAAAGTAATCATTTATTCTGCGAAAATTGTAATTTCACGGTGAATTAATGCCGAATCATTGATTTTTTTATATTAATTAGTACTATTCACCTACAATATATGGAACAGAAAAAATTATTTTTGCTCGATGCCTATGCCTTGATTTTCCGGGCATACCACGCAATGAAATACTCTCCTCGATTCACGTCGGGGGGAATGAACACTTCCGCCATCTTCGGCTTTGTAAACACGCTCGAGGAGGTGCTGCGCAAGGAGAACCCGACGCATATCGCCGTGTGTTTCGACCCTGCGGGAAAAACGTTCCGCCACGAGATGTTTGCCGACTATAAGGCTGGTCGCGAGGCTACGCCGGAGGATATCAAGGTGGCTGTTCCATACATCAAAGACATTATACGGGCTTACGGAATCCCTGTGGTGGAAAAAGAGGGATACGAGGCCGACGACGTGATTGGCACGCTTGCCACGATGAGCCGCAGCCGCGGATTCTCAACGTTTATCATGTCGCCCGACAAGGATCTCAGTCAACTTGTCGACCCGTCTGTGAAAATCTACCGTCCGGGCTACAAGGGACAGCCGGCGGAGGTGCGCGGCGAGAAGGAGGTGTGCGACGTGTTCGGCATCAACCGTCCGATACAGGTGATTGACATTCTGGCGCTCATGGGCGACAAGGTGGACAACATTGTCGGATGCCCGGGCGTCGGTGAGAAAACGGCGTCGAAACTGATTCTGGAGTTCGACAGCGTGGAGAATCTTATCGCCAACACCAATAAGCTGAAAGGCGCGTTGAAAACCAAAGTGGAGTCAAACGTGGACAACATTCTGTTCTCAAAAAAACTCGCCACGATATGCACCGAAGTGCCGATTGAATTCGACGAGGAGGCTTACAGCCGCCACCCTGTCGACGAAGCCGCCATCCGCGACATCTTCGGCAAACTGGAGTTCCGCTCGTTGCTGTCGCGCGTGCTCGGCGACAAGGCGGAGGCAAAGCCTGCGCCAAAGCCTGCGCCCGCTTTCGGCGAACTTTCGCTCTTCGGCGACGACATGACTGACGCGGCAGCCGCAGAGGCGGAGCCTACGCCAACCGAGCATACCTGCAAAACGATCATCGCAACCGATGCCAACATCGACGAGCTTGTCGACAAGGCGTTGTCGCAGAAAACAATAGGAATCCACATGGTCTGCACCGCGCCAAACGCCATGGAGGCTGTTCCTGCCGGCATCGCTGTGGCACTGAGCCCCGACGAGGCTTTCTATCTTGAAGCCACCGAGGAGTCGGCTTTCGACATTTTGCGCATCCTTAAATCGGAAACTGTGGAGAAAGTGGGCATAAACCTGAAATTCGATATGGTGGTGGCGCTCAACATCGCTGAGAAATTAGCGGCGCCCTACTATGATGTCGCCATCGCGCACTATCTGCTGCAACCGGAGATGAGCCATTCAATAAACCGGCTGGCGGAGATATATCTGAAAAAAATTCTGCCCGACTATCAGCTGCCCGCCACGGCAAAGGCCAACAAGTTCAACCCGGCGCTCTCGCTTGAAATCGAGGATATAGCCAAGGTGGCTTGTGCACGTGCCGCAGCATGCCTCGAGCTGAAGCCTGTGTTTGACAAGAAACTCGAGGAGGAGAAAATGGCGCATCTGCTCCACGACATCGAGCTGCCGCTCGTCGAGGTGCTCGCCGACATGGAGCACACTGGCGTGCGCATCGACACAGACGCCCTTGCCGCCTACTCCAAAGCCCTGACTCAGCGTCTTGCCGACATCGAGCGGGCATGCATCGACCTTGCGGGAATACAGTTCAACGTGGGCTCGCCGGCACAGGTGGGCGAAGTGCTGTTCGACAAACTGAAAATCGACGAGAAAGCGAAAAAAACCAAAACCGGGCAATACTCCACCACTGAGGAGGTGCTTGAAAAGCTGTCGGGAAAACACCCCATCGTGGGCAAGATCCTGGAGTTCCGAAAGATAAAGAAGCTTCTGTCAACCTACGTCAATGCTCTCCCCGAACTTATAAACCCTCACACTGGAAAAATCCACACCACCTACAATCAAACTGTCACGGCCACTGGACGCCTGTCGTCGACAAACCCAAACCTGCAGAACATCCCTATCAGAAACGACGACGGACGGGAAATCCGCAAAGCGTTCATCCCCGACGACGGGCACTCGTTCTTCTCTGCCGACTATTCGCAGATTGAGCTGCGCATCGTGGCAAACATCAGCAAGGACGAGGCGCTCGTGGAGGCTTTCCTTGCCGGCGAGGACATCCACCGTGCCACTGCCGCCAAAATTTTCCACGAACGCACCGAAGACGTGACCGACGATCAGCGACGGAAAGCAAAAACCGCAAACTTCGGTATGATTTACGGCATTTCGGCATTCGGACTGTCGGAGCGACTGCAAATACCTCGCAGCGAGGCCAAGCAACTGATTGAAGGCTACTTCAAGACATTCCCCGGCGTGCGTCGGTTTATGGACCAAAGTATCGAGATGGCGAAGGAGAAAGGCTTCGTGACAACCCTGTTCGGACGACGCCGCATGCTTCCCGACATAACATCGCGAAACGCCGTGGTGCGCGGATATGCCGAGCGAAACGCAATCAACGCTCCAATACAGGGAACTGCTGCCGACATCATCAAAATCGCGATGAACCGCATTTACCGTCGGTTTGACCGCGAGGGAATACGGTCGAAGATGCTGCTGCAGGTGCACGATGAGTTGAACTTCGACGTCGTTCCTGGCGAAGAGGATTCTGTGTCCCGCATTGTAAAAGAAGAGATGGAGGCTGCCTTCAGCGGAACTGTACCTCTCGTTGCCGACTGCGGCTCGGGCGCAAACTGGCTTGAAGCGCATTGACAAGCACCGACGCAAACGCGTCTTTAAATAAAAATTTTGCCCTGCAATAAAAAAATATCCGCAAAAACATTGCAATATTCAGAAAAGTGAGTACCTTTGCATTCGATTTTCGGACTCGGGGTGTAGCACAGTTGGTTAGCGCGCCACGTTCGGGACGTGGAGGTCGGAAGTTCGAGTCTTCTCACCCCGACTATCAGAGGCTTAAATGATTGACATCCAATCATTTAAGCCTTATTTTTTCAACAACAGCCGGGACAAATTCGGGACAAAATAGTGAAAAAGCACCCCCGACAACGTTTGCCTGTCAAGGTGTGGAGGTGGCTCTTTACACCTGATTCACCCGGCAAACCGCCGAATTCCCAAGAAAAACACTACCTTTGCAGAAAGAAAGCGGCATGCATATGCTTTAGCAGCGTTTTTTCAACAACCACAAGAAACATTTATGATTACAGTTGATGGACTGACCGTCGAATTTGGTGGCACCACCCTATTCAAGGATATTTCCTTTCAGATAAACGAGAAAGACCGTATAGCCCTTATGGGCAAGAACGGCGCAGGAAAGAGCACTTTGCTGAAGATTATCGCCGGCGTGCGGACAGCCACACGCGGCTCTGTCTCCGCGCCTAAAGATTGCGTAATCGCCTATCTTCCCCAACATTTGATGACCGAGGACGGCCGCACCGTGTTTGAGGAGACATGCCAGGCTTTCGCTCATCTGCACCAAATCCAGGCGGAGATAGACCGCATCAACAACGAGCTCTTGACACGCACCGACTATGACAGCGATGAATACATGCAGCTCATCGAGAATGTGTCAACGCTTTCTGAGAAGTTCTACGCAATCGACATGACTCATTTCGAGGAGGATGTTGAGAAAACGCTTCTCGGTCTGGGCTTCGAGCGCGAGGACTTCAACCGCCCAACCAGCGAGTTTTCGGGCGGCTGGCGCATGCGTATCGAGCTTGCGAAACTGCTGCTCAAGTCGCCCGACGTGCTGCTTCTTGACGAGCCTACAAACCACCTCGACATCGAGTCGATCGGATGGCTTGAGGACTTTATCTGCAACAGTTCAAAAGCCGTGGTGGTAATCAGCCACGACCGCAAGTTTGTCGACGACATAACCACTCGCACCATCGAGGTGACAATGGGACGGATATACGACTACAAGGCAACTTACAGCCAATATCTGGAGTTGCGCAAGGAGCGTCGCGAACAGCAGATGAAACAATATGAGGAGCAGCAGAAGATGATTGCCGACACAAAGGAATTCATCGAGCGTTTCAAAGGCACGTATTCCAAGACTCTGCAGGTGCAGAGCCGCGTAAAGATGCTTGAGAAACTCCAACTCATAGAGGTGGACGAGGAAGACACAAGCCGACTCCGGCTGAAGTTTCCTCCGAGTCCGCGCAGCGGTGCCTACCCTGTGCAAATGAGCGATGTGGCAATGTCGTTCGACGGCAAGAATGTTTTCAGCGGTGTCAACCTTACCGTTGAACGCGGCGACAAGATTGCCTTCGTGGGGCGAAACGGCGAAGGAAAGTCGACTCTCGTGAAATGCATTATGGGGCAGCTGCAAAACGAAGGAAAACTCGAACTCGGACACAACGTGCAGATTGGCTACTTCGCACAAAACCAAGCTTCGCTGCTCGACGGCGAGCTAACGGTGTTCCAGACCATCGACGACGTGGCTAAAGGCGATGTGCGCAACAAGATTCGCGACCTTCTCGGCGCATTTATGTTCGGAGGAGAGGAGTCGACAAAGAAAGTGAAGGTGCTGTCCGGTGGCGAACGCACTCGCCTTGCCATACTCAAACTCCTGTTGGAGCCCGTCAACCTGCTTATCCTTGACGAGCCGACCAACCACCTTGACCTCAAGACAAAGGACGTGCTCAAGCAAGCCCTGCTGGACTTCGATGGCACGCTCATCGTGGTGAGTCACGACCGCGACTTCCTCGACGGACTTGTCAGCAAGGTATACGAATTCGGCCACGGCCGCGTACGCGAGCACTTGTGCGGCATTTACGAGTTCCTTGAGTCAAAGAAGATGGAAAGCCTTCAGGAGCTCGAAAGAAACCGCATGAAGCCGGGAAAGGCTTAACACAAAAACAACTCGTTCTTTTTCCGATCACGGCAGAGCGGCTCAAGGCGGGCTGCCAGCACTTTCAGAGACTCGCCGATTCCCCTCGCATGCAACGGGCAGACCGACACGCACCGCATACAGCCGATGCAGAGCTGGTTGTTGTTGTCTTTTGGATTGTCGGCAGATATTGCACCTGTCGGGCATTGGCTCGCGCAGACACCGCATTCCGTACAGTCTTGGTTTGCCACAGGAAAAGGTCCGCTGCAGCCTTGCTTGTACGGGCGGTTGCCTGGCAATGCGAGACGGCCGAACGGTTTGCCGCCTTGCACCCTCTCAAGAATGGCTCTGCCAAAGGATGCCAGCTCTCCGGCATCGGCAGCGTCAGGCCTGCCGGCGCCGTACATACGGCAAATGCTGTGCTCTGCGTTGGCGGCAACGGCTGCTACGACGTTGAATCCTTGCGCTGTCGCCACATCCTGCATTTCAACCAAAGCATCCTCGTAGGCTCTGTTGCCGTAAACGGCGACAATCACACAGGTGGCACCGTTTGACTCAACGGCATTCAGCCTTTCCACAGCCAATGCCGGCACGCGCCCGGCATATACCGCCATCGAGACAACCACCAAGTCGCCGGCTGCTATACTTGGCAAGCACAGCTCTTCTTCTTTTACACAAAGTTCTGTAAGTATGCTTTTTGCCTCAATGCCGCTGCACAGCAGTTCGCTGACGCGGCGTGTGCCTCCAGTGGGGCTGAACGCAATCTGATGTATGGTCATAATATCTTCGTTTTGTTTTTGTTTTCTATTTCAAGCAACATTCTTTTTGCCTCCAATCCTCCGGCAAAGCCGGTCAGGGAATGGTTGCTGCCCACGACGCGATGGCATGGAATAAAAATTGCTATGCCGTTTGCCCCTACGGCTTGCGCCACGGCTCTGACGCCTTCAGGATTGCCAACGCTCAGGGCAATATCTTTGTAGCTCACAGTCTCTCCGTATGGTATGCTGAGCAATGCTTCCCACACTTGCTGTTGGAAATCCGTTCCCACAAGACGCAGCGGGATGTCGAAAGCCTTGCGGCGGCATGCAAAGTAGTCTTCAAGTTGTTTCTTCGCTTGCTCGAGCACGGCGGATGTCTCAACCAGGAATTCCGCATTCAGCCGGCGCGCAAGCCGGCGCTTGTTGCGGCAGGCGCATGGCATCCCGTTCCAGTCGCACAGACACAAAGCCTCTCCCACCGACGCCAAGACCATCTCTCCGCACGGCGAGTCGTAATATTGTACACTTACCGGTTGCCTGCCTCTCATCTTCGCCACATCACCTGCTTATTGCTGCATTTTGACTGCAATTCCGCATCACTTCTCATACAATTCAATCGGCAACCCGTCAGGATCGCTGAAAAACACAAACCGTTTGCCGGTATATTCATCCGTGCATATCGGCTCGCAGGCTACGCCTTTTCCCTCAACCTCGCCTACAGCTGCGGCAACGTCGTCGACCTCGAAGGCAAGATGGCGCAGACCGGCGGCTTCCGGACGGGAAGGACGCGCTGGAGGATTCGGAAAAGAGAACAGCTCCACAACATACGTTCCGCCGAGCCAGCAGTCTGCCTTCCAGGAGTCGCGCTCCTTACGATAGTGCTCGCTCACAATCTTCAACCCGAGCACGTCTGCATAGAAACGCTTCGACCGCTCATAGTCGGAGCAAATCACTGCCACATGGTGTATTTTGTTCAGTTTCATATTATCAGTAGTTTTAATAACATTTTCCCACACAATGATTCACATATAAAAGAGTCGCCACCACAATCTGCAACAGCAGAATCGCCGGGACACCATACCGAAACTTCCTGTGCCGTGTCTTGTGATGCCACGCCTTCATGCCGAGCCACGCTCCGACGCTTCCGCCCACAACCGCCAGCATCAGCAACGTTGCCTCCGGTATGCGCCATTTGGCGTTTCGTGCCCTATATTTGTCTATGCCATACACGATGAATGCAACTGCATTGATGGCAAGGAGATAGTAGGCGAGGCAACTGTGTAATGTATTCATACCTATAATATCATACTATATTCTTGATAATTTCTTGCCATTCCTGATGTTCTTCCAGATGATTGGTCTTTACCGGTACGCTCTGGAAACCGAAGTTTCTGCCTGCTTCGGCATTCTCGGCACGGTCATCGAAATAGAGGGTGGTGGCAGGATTCAATCCTGTCTGCTGCGTCATCTCTTCATAGATTTCGACGGATGGCTTCTCTTTCCGCATGGCGTATGAGAGGAAGACTTCATCAAACAGTTCGTCTGTGGAATATCCCAGCTGATTCATCTGACTAACTGATTTCTGCCAAAGCGTGTCGTTGATGTTGCTGAGCAGATAGACCTTGTATCGCTTCCGTAGTTTGACCAATGCTTTCAGTCTTTCCACGGGCAGATTGCCACACAACTCTTCCAGGACTTTCTCAATATCCTCGGTTGTGGTTCCTTTGCGGCAAAGGCTCAGCATCTCTTTCAATGTTTCTGCTTCTGCTACCAGACCATTGATATATTGGTGCATCAGTCTCTTGATTTTGCGGACATGGATTAGCCGCTTGAACGCCGTAACGCCCAGGCTCTCCATGGCTTTCACAACAGAGGCATCATCAATATTCACGATGACACCTCCATAATCAAAAACGAGTGTTTCTATCTGTTTCATGCTCATTTTCCTGTTGTTATAATTCTCTTATGACATGCTTCTATTATTCAATATCCAAAGGTAATTGTGGGTCTTCGTCGTCAAACTTGTCGAAATCAGAGCGAAACAGACGGTCCTGTATCACTCTATATTTCTCAAACTCGCTTTCGGCATATTCCTTTGCATACTCGGCAGTAATGTGTCCTGCGTCTTGCAGAATTTCTCTGTCGGTTGCATCGAGGAATTTGTCGATGCGTTTAGCCCAATCCTCCATAGTCATAGGAATATGGCGCTCTGCCATATCCTTTGCCATATCAAGATAGGCATTCACCAATCGTCCAAGGGCTTGCAACTCATTTTCCTTCAGATAGTTCTTGGCTATACTTGCGTCAGGCGGAACTGAGTTGATCGGCAGGAGTTAGATCTGTAACCCACGCTGATTATTGCATCCAAATTGTAATATTGAGTGTTGTATGATTTACTATCAGCGGCAGTTCGTCGGAAATTTCGACAAACTGAATTTTTATCCAATTCCCCTTCTTTAAAAATGTTAGACAGTTGCTCTGCTATTATTTTTGCAACACCTTATTATATAATTATCTGTCTATCTCCGTGAAACGATTGAAAGCTCTGCCGTCCCTCGTAACTTTCCCGAAGAACATATCTTCCGGTCTTACCCAATAGGCTTGGTCTCCATAGAGAGCCTGATAAACCACCATGCGCTCCTGAGTCTCGGAGTCGAAGGCAGAATGGATGAACTTATATTTGCCGCCCTTAAAGTGCTGGAAATATCTTTCTTCCTTTGCCGAAAACTCCATCAGCATTTTCTGGGCAAGGGGAGCGTACCAGGTCTTCACCTCCTGCTCAGTAGGCGTATGACCGCCAGGGAAATGGAAGGCTTGGTTGTAATGCTCCAGGAAGAGAGGGGAGAAGTGAGCCAGGGTGTCCTGCTCACCAAAAAGTCCCCACACACGATCCTTATAATAGGGGTTGCAATGGTCAAACTGCACGGCTTCCAGCTCCGCAAACTCCTCAATCAGCGCCTCGTCAATCACCAGCCGCTGATTTCCGTCCCTTCTCGGTGCCTTGTATTCATGCTCGCCGATTCGCTCCTTCAGAAACTCCGTCATCATGAAATACGGATTGCCGAGCAGGGCAGGAATGCCCACCACCGGAGCCAGCATCTGGGCGAGGAAAGAGCCGCAGCTGTTGCCCAGAAGCAAGTCGGGCTGTTCCCGGTCGATGATGGAGCGAATCTCCTTCAGTGCCTCCTTGGGGTGCAAAGGGAGGTCGGGAGTCAGCACCACCGCCGTCCCCTCAAACGCCTCTTTCAAGGCTCTCGCCATCGGACAACTGCCCGTGGCGAAGAATCCGTGTAGGAATAATATCTTCTTCATGCTCTAATCATTTGATAATGATGCGCCTGTAATCTAGGAGGATAAGCCATGCTCAACTCCCATATTAGCGCAATATATCTGCAAAAATACAAAAAATATTCAGAAAAATGATTTTTATGGATGGATTTTGTTTGCAGGGCGAACTTGATTTAACCTTATTTGTATGCAAGGGGTGTCTGGAAGTTTCACACATGTCAACTGGACTCATCTGCACCTGACAACAAAAACGGATGGCAAGGTGTTTGACCCTGGCATCCTTCTGAAGTATGTTCAATGCATTACAAAGTAGTGCTTAGCTACCACGATGGTAAGAAGGAAAATAAATACTTTCTTATCATATTCTTGTTATTTTGAATCTACCAATTGTCGTTTTCATTACCAGATAAGCCATTCTTGATGCATTCCTCAATCTTTTTCATTACAACATTAGAGTAGGCATGAGCCATGACAAGTGCTTTGCAGAAAGTCTTCTTGTGAGAGTCCTTCTTGGCAAAAGGATAACATTTATCCAGTGGTCAATTCTGATCAGAACGGGTAGGGATAGTGCCTCCCATTGCACCCATCCAACCGCCACCAACGGCAACATTAACAGAATAGAATGGTACAGTTATTCTGCTTGTCGTACCATTTACGCCTTCTGACTATCAAGTCTACACCTTTGTCACGTATGGGGAAGTCACGTATAGTTACAGCATCACAGAACCCTTTAGATTCAATCAAAGGGTTCTCTTTATAATCAGCTTTAACTGATTCATCAAGATAGATGCGAATAAGGGAAGAATCTTCTTCTACACGTACTACTTCAAAATTTGAAAATATCTCTGATGGCAGAATTAATTGTGCCAACGCTAATAGTCCTTGATTATTCATGGCACAAAGGTATAACTTTTTCTGGAAAATTCAAAATCTTTCCCCCTAATTTATCGGGTGAGCCCAAAAATCATCGAAAAATAGCAAAATGTATTCTACGTGAAACACGAATTTTCTCTGCTTTTCATAGTTTTGTAACAAATTAATAGTATCTTTGCAACCGAATTTAAAACATGTTACAATTATAAAGCAAAGAAGACTATGAACAAATTCTTCAAACTCATCTTCGTGCTTTGCGCCATCTGTGGTTTCACACAGGCACAAGCACAACCTGCCCGACCTAAACTCGTGGTGGGACTGGTAGTTGACCAAATGCGATGGGATTACCTCTATCGCTATCAAGATCGTTATTGCGAGGGCGGATTCAAGCGCCTGCTGAACGAGGGATTCAGCTACGAGAACTGTCGCATCCCTTATATCCCTTCTGTCACCGCCATCGGTCACACCTCTATCTATACAGGCTCCGTGCCTTCCATCCATGGCATCGCTGGCAACAACTTCATGAAGGACGGCAAGAAGACATACTGCACTGAGGACAACACCGTGAAACCAGTTGGTTCCAACGGCAAGGCGGGCATGGAATCTCCACGCAACATGTGGTGTACCACCATCGGCGATGAGCTTCGCATCGCCACCAACGACCGCAGCAAGGTAATCGGCGTTGCCATCAAGGACCGTGCCGCCATCCTCCCTGCCGGTCATCATGCCAATGGTGCCTACTGGTTTGACCCAGAGGCAGGCAAGTTTATCACCAGCAGTTTCTATATGGACAAGTTGCCTGCATGGGTGAACAACTTCAACAAGCAGAACTTGCCTAAGAAGTATCTCTCCGAGAAATGGAACACCCTCTACCCTATCGACACTTACAAGCAGAGCACTGCCGACGACACCAACTATGAATGGGAAGTGAAGCCTGGCGTAAAGCCTGTTCTTCCACTCGACCTCCCATCCTTGCATAAGAAGTATGGCTACGACATCTTGCGCAGCACTCCTTTCGGCAACAGTTATACCCTGGAGATGGCAAAGGCGGCTGTCGCTGGCGAGAATCTCGGTGGTGGCAATGAGACTGACTTCCTCGCCGTAAGTTGCTCTTGCACTGATGTCATCGGCCACCAGGTAGGTCCTAACGCCGTGGAGATAGAAGACACCTATCTCCGCTTGGACAAGGACTTCGCTGATTTCTTCAATTATCTCGACAAGAAGGTGGGCAAAGGCAACTATACCGTGTTCCTCAGTGCCGACCATGGTGGCATGAACAATGCCCAGTTCTTGCTCGACCGCCGCATCCCTGCTGGCGACTGGAACACCAAGACAGCCCAGAAGGACTTGAACGAGATGCTCAAGGCAAAGTATCCTTCAGCAGACAAGCTCGTGACATGGGTATCCAACTATCAGGTGTTCTTCGATACCCAGAAGATCGACTCCCTAGGTCTCGACTATGCAGCCATCAAGCAAGATGCGGTCAACCTGCTGAAGAAAAACAAGATGGTACAGTATGCTTGCGACATGGAGAAAGCCTCCATCGAAAGCATACCTGAGGAAATCAAATATCGCATCATCAATGGTTACAACCGTGAGCGTAGCGGTGGCGTACAAGTCATCCTGAAACCTGCCCACTACAGCAACGGCATGAAGGGTACCACCCACGGAGCATGGAATGGCTACGACACCCATATCCCTTTGGTTTTCATGGGATGGGGAATCCAACATGGCGCAAGTACAAAGCCTGTCTATATGACCGACATCGCCCCAACCGTATGTGCCTTGCTTCACATCCAAGCACCTAATGGTTGCATCGGCGAGCCTATCTTCTAAATCTAAAAGCCTCGCAAGAAACAAGCAATGTTCTTGCGAGGCTTTTTAAGTATTCTATACTTTATTCCTCATTTATTCTTCATTCATAATCTTCATATATTCCTCGTAGGAGATATATCTGCCACCCATAGACTTGAGGTGAGGAGTCTCCAATTGGCAATCAATCATCTTGCCACCATTTTTCTGCAAGAATCGAGCCAAGAAGATAAGAGCAAGTTTGGAAGCCGAAGGTACCAACGAGAACATACTCTCACCGATAAAAGCCTTGCCAATCGTCACGCCATAAAGACCACCTACTAATTTGCCAGTCTCATCATCCCAAACCTCTACACTCGCCGCAAAGCCTTGGTCGTGGAGTTCGGTATAAGCCTTAATGATATTTTCGCCTAACCAAGCACCTTCCTCGTTGATACGTCCCTGTGCCTCGCTGCATCCTCGTATTACTCCCTCAAAATCCTCATTGATACCCACAGAATACTTGCCCTTGTTCAGGAGGGTTCGCATGGAATGACTCACGTGTATTTCTTCTAGGAAGATAACGAAACGTTGCATCGGACAATACCAAAGGATGTCTTTCTGGTCACGGAAGCTGTACCAAGGGAAGATACCATTGCTATAGGCAAGGAGCAAACGATCGATATTCAAATCACCGCCAATGGCAAAGCAACCGTCAGGGTCTCCCAAATGAGGGTCGGGAAAGTAAATCTCATCAGAAGATTCATCTATCTGAACTACCATATTTCTTAAAAATTAAGGATTTATAGGAAAGCATGGAGTTAAGCCAACACCAATTCCTTGCCATCGAAGTCAACGACCGCCTTGCCGCCCTTCTTCAACTTGCCGAAGAGCAGAGCCTTCATCAAGAGAGGTTTCAGGCGATTGCCGATGACACGATCCATCTCACGAGCACCATACTCCTTGGTGAAGCCCCACTTCAAAAGTTGCTCACGAGCCGCATCGGTCATATCCACAAATACGTTCTTCGCTTCCAACTTATCATCGAGCAGACCAAGTTTCTTGTCCAAGATGAGCTCCGCCATCTTCTTATCCATGTCATTGAACACGACGGTATCAGAAAGTCGGTTGATAAACTCTGGCTTGAAGGTCTTCTTCACTTGGGCAAGCATCGCCTCGCCACGACTCACGCCGCCACCAAAGCCTACACTAGCCTGAGAGGCATATTGAGCACCGGCATTCGAGGTCATGATGAGGATGACATTGCGGAAGTCAGCCTTCTGTCCCTTGTTGTCGGTGAGTCGAGCATAGTCCATCACCTGCAAGAGGATATTATAGATGTCGCTATGCGCCTTCTCTATCTCATCGAGCAAGAGCACGCAGTTAGGTGTCTTGCGGATGGCATCTGTCAAGAGACCGCCATCCTCATAGCCCACATAACCTGCAGGCGAACCGATGAGCTTAGCCACGGTATGTTTCTCGGTATATTCCGACATATCGAAGCGCACCAGTTCGATGCCCAGCTCCTTGGCGAGCACACGAGCCACCTCCGTCTTACCCACTCCCGTAGGACCCACGAAGAGCAGCGAAGCCATCGGCTTGTCGTCATCCACCAGTCCAGCCTTGGCCATCATCACTGCCTCCACCACTTTATCCACAGCCTTATCCTGACCATAAATCTTGTCGAGCATACGCTTTTGGAGTGTTGCCAAGGCATCATTATTGTCGTCCTTGATGGCAGCAGCATCTATCTTGCACACCTTGGTGAGAATCTGTTGGATAATCGCCTTGGTCACATAAGAGCGTTGGCGATTGGCAGGATGCACTTCCATATAGGCACCCGCCTCGTCTATCAAGTCGATTGCCTTGTCAGGAAGGCATCTATTGGTGATATACTTAGCACTGGCATGAACGGCATATTCCAAGGCATCCTTGCGGTAGGTCACCGTATGGAACTTATTGTACTTATACTGCAAGCCCTCCAGTATCTTGATAGCCTCCTCCTCGGTAGGTTCCTTGATGTCTATCTGCTGGAATCGGCGCACGATGCCCTTGCTTTGGGCGATGTAGCGATTGAACTCCTCGTAAGTGGTGGAACCGATGAATCTGATGTCGCCAGCCTCCAAATATTGCTTGAGCATATTGGAAGCATCAGGTCCGCCATCAGAGCCACGGCCTGCGCCCATAATCGTATGTATCTCATCGAGATAGATAATGGTGTTGCCTTCCTTTGAAGCACCTTCCATCACCATCTTAATACGTTTCTCGAAGTCGCCACGATACTGGGCACCAGCTAGCATTTGTGCAATGTCCATGCTATAGATGCGAGCACCTTTCAGACGCTTTGGCACTTGGTTCTCATTGATGAGCTTGGCAAGACCATATACCAAGGCGGTCTTGCCCACACCAGGTTCACCGATATGCAGAGGATTGTTTTTCTCTGCACGACAGAGCACCTGGATGGTACGGTCGAGTTCTTGCTCACGTCCGATGAGCGGATTGTGCTGCTCCACCAAGTCGGAGATGCAAGTCACGAGTTGGTGCCAGTCGCTCGGTTGTCGGCTTCTTCCTTCCTCGTCATCATAGTCGTCATCGTAATCCTCGTCATCATAGTCATCAATGCCCATGTTAGCCTCAGCCGCCGGTCCTTCGAGAGGATAGTAACTATCCACGCTGGCGATGAACTCACCTTGTCGGTCGCCCACGTTCTTGCAGAGCAGATAGGCAGCCTCTGAGTTTTGCAAGCCAAACATCGCCTGCACGAAATGAGGCACGTTGACTTGTCGTCTATCAGCCGCAGCAGCCAAGGCGCAAGCCGTGCCAAACATGGTCTTGAAGAGCGAAG
>ERZ780075.587-NODE-587-length-16518-cov-3.811335_pt1 | contig 16518 bp, 17 predicted proteins | sample MGYA00511839_ERZ780075 | MGnify/ENA primary metagenome ERZ780075 (study PRJEB29588, sample SAMEA2155953) | human gut metagenome | biome: human gut; feature: human-associated habitat; material: faeces | place: Denmark | collected 2008/2010 ...
TTCGCCTGTAACAACATCAAATTCAACAGCCTCTCCATCTTCCAGAGACTTAAAGCCTTCCATGTTCAGTCCTGAGTAATGTACGAATACATCCTTGCCTGACTCATCACTGATGAATCCGTAACCTTTTTGGCTGTTAAACCACTTTACTGTACCTTTGCTCATTTTAAAACCTCCAAAATATAAACTTATGGCAGTACTTACCATGAATTTAGAGTAACACATTCCTTTTTTTCAGTCAAGCGGTCTCCTCTGATATTCAGCTCAATTTTCCGTAAAATCTTTGTAAATATGCCACTTTCCAACATATTAAAAATTTTTTTTAATTTTTCCGCATTTTTCGACAATTTTTTATTGCATTTTTACATTTTGTGAGGTATCCTATCAATACATTATTAGTTATCCACTAATAATTCTACAATTCTGACTTTCGTTATCCATTTCCGGATCCGGACATTGCGTTAACATCAGAGAAACACAGTATTACCATATGAAAGGGGACGATTCATGACATTTTCTTATAAGATGATATCTTAAATTCATTCTATTTTTTCTATTTTTTCATTCAGGAAAGGAGTCATTTCATGACATATAATCAATTTCTAAACTATGTAAAAGAGCAAAGCGTGTACGAGTTCGACCATCCGGAGGAATATAAGGCTTCTATTAATCATGTAATTAAAAATAACTCTGTAGAACTTGATGGCATCTGCCTTCACAGAGCCGGTGACACCCTATCTCCCACTGTCTATTTAAATCACTTCTATGAAGAATATTTAGAAGGACGCCCCTTGCATTCCATCTTAAGTGAAATAGCTGCAACCTTGAGCAGCGAGGTTCCTGAATTGGAGGTCAATACAAGTCTCTATGATAATTATGATGCGATCCGGCACCAGATCATATTTCGATTGGTAAATTACGAACGAAATGAAGAACTGTTAACATCCTGTCCATATCTTCCCTTCTGTGATCTTGCCATTACTTTCCGCTGGCTGGTCCATTCTGATTCTTCCGGTATTGCTTCCGCTTTAATCACCAACAAAGAAATGGAATTATGGAACATTACACTGGAAGAATTGTATCAGACCGCAAGTATCAATACCCGCAGACTCTTTCCAGCCACGATTCAGCCAATTCAGCAGCTACTGTCCGAATATCTGGATAAGGATGCCGATATTCAGGAACTACTGGATCAGACCCCCGATGAATTACAGCTTTTTATTCTTTCCAATGAACCACGGATCAATGGTTCAACCAGTATGATTTACGATGGTATTTTAGCTGATTTTGCAAAGAAAATAAAAAAAGATCTCTATATTCTTCCCTCCAGTATCCATGAGGTTCTTTTAATGCCTGCCACAAAAGAAATAGAAGAACAGGCACTCTTAAATCTGGTCCGGGATGCCAATCGAACAGTTGTCGGACTACCTGATATTCTATCAGACTCTATTTATCGTTTTGACTCCAAACATAATCGTATTATAATGATCCAGAGAAATTGGAACGAATAATTCTAAAAGCCCTGCCGGACATATCCGGACAGGGCTCTGTTTTCTTTATCGGTTCAGATAATCCGTCAAAAAGTCTAACAGCTTCTGCATTTCTTCTCTGGTGCCGATCGTAATCCGCAAATAATTATCAATCCTTGGCTTTGCAAAGTACCGGACATAAATCTTATGCTCTTTTGCTGCTTCGAAAATCTCCTTAGCCGGTACCTCCTTATGGGATGCAAATATAAAGTTTGCTTTGGAATCCGGAAAAGAAAATCCCAATTTCCTCATTTCACTTTCAAACCAGCTTCTGGTCTCCATGATTTTCTCTGTCATCTCCCGAAAATAGGATTCATCCTTAAGAGATGCCGTGCCGAGCAGAATCGATGGCCGGTTCATGGTATAAGAATTGAATGAATACTTCACGTCATTTAATGCCTTGATCAGTTCCTGATTTCCGATCGCATATCCGATCCGGAGACCTGCCATGGACCGTGACTTCGAGAATGTACGGACAACCAACAGATTCTCATATTTCTCTAGTAATGGCAATGCAGTAGCTCCGCCAAAGTCAATGTATGCCTCATCTACAATAACTACTACGTCCTGATTATGCTTCAGAATATCCTCTACGAAGGTAAGATCCTCATAAATACCGGTCGGAGCATTCGGATTCGGGAATATCACTCCACCGTTTTCTTTATAATAATCCTCTTTCCGTATCTTAAAATCCTCTGTCAGCGCCGGTGTCTCATACGGAATCCGATAAAGACCGGCCCACACATCGTAAAAGGAATATGTAATATCAGGAAACAGAATCGGCTTCTGCGAATTAAAAAATGTCAGAAACGACATTGCCAGTACATCATCCGAACCGACTCCGACAAATACCTGTGATCGATCCACATTATGATACTGTGCGATTGCCTCTACCAGCGCACCGGCTGTCGGATCCGGATATAACCGCAGGTCATCCAGATTTTCATGAATCTCATTCACCTTCGGTGACGGCGGATACGGATTTTCATTCGTATTTAACTTCACAATTCCTGTTTCCTTCGGCTGCTCTCCCGGTGTATACGGTTCTACCTGCCGGATATTCTCTCTCCACTGATTCATGCTCTGTCCTTCTTTCTGTCTTATTTAGGTGTATGGTAGCACAAATCGTTTCAAAATTCCATTCTTTCCATGATTTTTTTTGAACAACAGAATGAACCCAGTCCCGCTGCCAGAATGAGCATACAGGTCAGAATACAGGCTACGGCAGGCTGCAAAGACCGGATCATCCGCTCCACTGCATCTAGCAACCCCTGGTTATGTTTCATCAGAAATTGAATCCCCATTGCCACCAAAAAAACCGCTCCCAGTATAATGAAGTTCATAATTTTTCCTTTTTCTGCTCCATATTTTAATCGTATCAGAATTAAAAATTCAAGATATACCCAGTTTATCAATAACATCACAAGCATTTGTAAACCGAAATCCCGGCTCCATATAATCCCTGATTCGGTCCAGTAATTCGTTTCTGGATATAACATCCAGACCCGCTGCCGGCTCATCCAGAACCAATAACTCGGCATCATAAGACATAGACAGTAACAGATATAACTTTGCCCGCATTCCGGTTGAAATAACAGCATTCAACTGTTGTCAACTGTTATATACTGTTTGTTTTTATATTATAAAAACACCCTGTAAGCATCGGACACAGCCGGCTTTCTTACAGGGTGTGGTTTATTCTTATAATAATCTATATATGACTCTGCAATTCATGCAGCTTCCGCCGGATCGCATCATATGCTTCCTCCGGTGTCCTGCAGCTCTGCACTGCCAGTTCCATCGGGCAGCTTCCTGTATTCGCACGATTGCGGATTGTTGCTGTCGTAACATCATGGATAGCTGTAATCCCATGCTGTGATAGAATCTCAATTGCTCCCTGACTCATCACCTGTGCATATACCTCCCGGACATCCAGCAGAATATACAGATATGCGGCTGCACTTCCTACAATCCGGTCTGCTGCCGCATAGCCCTTGAAATGCTTTCCGGCATCAATCCATTGCATTAACGGAAGTACTCCATGTTCCTGACTGAACTGACAATCATCCTCTTTTTTCAACACACAGGTATATGTCTCATTCGCTAACAACAGATCCTTCGCCTGTGCCAGATTATTCGTGTATGCCTGTTTCATAATTTCCTCCGCATTCAATTCTGTAAACGAGTAACGGAAGCAGGATCCACTGTAAAATCAGTCCCGGAATACCTGCAATAATACTATTCCAGATCACTGCTGTATGAATAGCTGTATTTCCCAATAAATAAACGGATGCCAAAATCGCACCGGCACGTACTGCACGTCCGCCAACCTGTGCCAGCAATACCTTTGCGATTGTAGGCATCTTGGTCTTCCGTAACAGTCCGGCAAACAGTCCGTACATGCATAATTCAATCATCATAAACGGCAGCATGGCTGGTCCCGGCATGGCTGTTAAACCAAAGCTGACCACCGGACTTAATAATCCTGCAATTGCTCCGGCATATGATCCGGCAATCAAGCCAACCAGCAGAATCGGCAGATGCATCGGTAGAAATGTTTCTCCCAGTGCAGTACCCATATTGGATACCATACCTACAACATGAAATAATTGCGGAAGTACCACAGCAGCTGCAATCGCCCCGATTGTGGCAAATACCTGTCTCTTTACTGACAATTTTTTAATTCCATATGTTTTAGTTATCTGATCATTCATTATTTTTCCACCTTTCATCTTTTATTTTACTATCAATCAACATTTATTATATGATAATTGATATCAAAGCTCATTCATCTTACTTAACTTGGCTGCCTGGTCGGCTGCTATGCACGCATCAATGATTTCCTGAATATCTCCGTTCATAATCTTATCCAGCTTATAAAGCGTCAGGTTGATCCGGTGATCTGTCACACGTCCCTGTGGGAAATTATAGGTCCGGATTTTTTCCGAACGGTCTCCGGTTCCGATCTGACTTCTTCTGGCTTCCGCTTCTGCATCATGCTGCTTTTGCTGTTCGATATCATATAATTTCGCACGAAGCAATGCAAATGCCTTTTCCTTATTCTGCAGCTGTGATTTCTCAGTCTGGCTGTAAATCACAATACCTGTCGGATAATGTGTCAGACGAACTGCAGAGTCTGTAGTATTGACACACTGTCCGCCATTTCCGGATGCACGCATAACATCGATCCGGATATCCTTCTCATTGATTTCTACATCGACATCCTCTGCTTCCGGCATAACCGCTACCGTGATCGTAGATGTATGGATTCTTCCGCCGGACTCTGTCTCCGGCACACGCTGTACACGGTGAACACCGGACTCGTATTTCATAAAAGAATATGCACCGTCACCGGTAATCATAAATGTCACGCTCTTCATACCGCCGATTCCGATTTCCTCGCACTCCATAAGCTCTACCTTCCAGCGCTTGCTCTCGGCATAATGTACATACATCCGGTAGATTTCTGCCGCAAACAATGCAGCCTCATCACCGCCGGCACCGGCACGGATTTCTACGATAACATTCTTATCATCATTCGGGTCTTTAGGCAGTAACAAAATCTTCAGATCCTGTTCACACCTGGCTACTGCCTCTTTAGCAGATGCCAGTTCTTCCTTTGCCAGTTCCCGCATCTCCTCATCCGGTTCGTTCATCATAGCCAGACTGTCTTCGATTGTCTGCTTTGCATCCTTATATTCCTTATACTTCTCTACCAATGGTGTCAGATTGCTGTACTCCTTCATCAGCTTCCGATACCGGTCCTGATCATTTGCTATCTCCGGAGAATTTAATTCCTCCTGAATTTCCTCATAACGTACTAATATATCTTCCAAATGGTCAAACATAATAAACCTCCTGTATTGCTTTTAATCTTCTTTTATTCTGCTGCCTTTCTGCCGATCACAACCCGATCCAGTCCGGTATAATCCTGCCTTACCTGAATCTGCTCAAATCCGGCATCTACAAGTATCTTCCGGACGTCTTCTGCTTGATCAAATCCAATTTCAAATAATACATAACCCTCATCCTCTAAAAACTGCATTGCTTCTTTCGCAATCCTTCTGTAAAATATCAGACCGTCATCAGCTCCGTCCAAAGCCAGTCTTGGCTCATATTCCCGCACCTCCGGCATCAGAGTATCAATAACCCTGCTTGGTATATAAGGTGGGTTGGACAGAAGAATCCGATACTTCTTTCCCTGCACACCTGCAAACAGATCTCCCTGACAGAGCTTCACATCTACCTGAAGGGCATCCGCATTTTTCTCTGCAATCCGAAGTGCGGCTTCCGATAGATCTGCTAATGTTACATCCGTTTCCGGTCTCAGCTTCTTCACACTGATGCCGATACAGCCACTGCCGCAACACAGATCCAGAACGGTAGTCCTCTGTCCGTCATCGGAAGGTCTTTCATCGATTCGTTTCAATGCTTCCTCTACCAGAATCTCGGTATCCTGTCTCGGGATCAGAACATTCTCATCCACCCGGAAGTTATATCCCATAAATTCCTGTTCCCCGATAATATACTGTAGCGGAAAATGCTGTGCCCGCTTTTCAATTGCTTCGTTATAGCGGTATTCCTGACCGGCTGACAGTTCCTGTTCCGGATGCAATAATACATAAGAATGATCACACTCTAAGATCCATTCCAACAGATATCTGGCATCCAGACCGGGGTTCTCGATCCCACAACGTTTCAATTCCTGACTGCCTTTCTGCAGTGTCTCCTGAATTCTCATAAAATCACACCTTATTCATCCTCTTCTGCTGCTTCCGCTGCATTTTTCTCAGATGATACATGCTTCTCAGATGCTCTGTGCTTCTTTTCTGCCTTTTCCTGTGCTTTCTCTGTCTTATCCTGACGCAGATCCTCCTGATAAGCTCTCCAATCCAGAACGCCTTCCACTGAAGCAATTGCCACCTCCAGCATATCAAGCTCCGGCTCTCTGGTCGTCATTCTCTGAACCCATAATCCGGGTGCGCTGATGATCTTAATGATCAGGCTGTCATTCTTACCTGCCAGTCGAAGTACTTCATAGGAAACACCGGCGATGACAGGAACCAGAAGCAGTCTTAATACGATCCGCAAAACTGCACTGTCTACATTGATCACCATAAAAAATAAAATACTGATGATCATAACCAGAAACAGAAAGCTGGTTCCGCAACGTTTATGAAACCGGCTGAACTTCATAACATTCTCCGGTGTCAGCGGAACTCCGGCCTCCAGGCAGTTAATAGTCTTATGCTCAGCCCCGTGATACATAAAGACCCGCTTAATATCCTTCATCTGTGATATGGCAAATACATACAAAAGAAAGATTGCAAGACGGATCACACCCTCTAACAATGCCACAACTACATTATTATCAATTCCACGCCGGATATATTCGGAAATCCATGCCGGAAGTAAAATAAACAGTCCGACTGCAAGAATCACGGAAATCATAACCGAGAAAAACATTAAGATGCCTTCCCCGCCTTTCTTGGCTGCTTTTTCTGCCTGACTGTCCTCTTGCGTTTCCTCATCTTCTTCATAGAAGGATGCGGAATACGTCAGTGTCTTCATACCAATCACAAGCGATTCTATAAAATTAACTACTCCACGGACGATCGGAATCCGAAAAAACGGGATTCGCTCTCCCAGAGATTCATATATCTCAACCTTTGTCTCAATCGTCTGGTCCGGCTTCCGTACTGCAACAGCATACTGATCCTTATTCTTCATCATAACGCCTTCGATCACAGCCTGACCACCTATATAGATTCGTTCCATAGATTCCTCCACTATTTTTAACCTGTTTTATAGGACTATCTGTCTTTTGAGAATTTAATTACTGATAACTTTCTGAATTTGAAAAAAGGTTGGGATTCGTCAATCCCAACCTCATATTAATCCTTTTATTACTGGTTTACACCATATTTACGATTGAACTTATCAATACGTCCACGAGCCTTAGCTGCCTTCTGCTGTCCAGTGTAGAATGAATGACACTTAGAGCAAATTTCAACGTGGATATCTTCTTTTGTTGATCCTGTAACAAATTCGTTACCACAGTTGCAGACAACCTTTGCCTGGTAATAATCTGGATGGATTCCTTCTTTCATCTTTTTCACCTCACCGTTACTTAAACTATCTATGAGAGCAGGCTTGCGCCCTTCTTCCGCTCAACAACTTCCTCATTTTAGCATAGACTTTCGTACTTTGCAATAGTATTTTCATATTTTTTTACTTTTATCGTCGTCCCAGAGATTTTTGTACCAGATCCAGGAATTCCTGATTGTTTTTCGTCCGTACAAACAGTTTTAATACTTCTTCTATTGCTTCTTCACCCTTGGACCCACCAATCTCACGTCGGATCAGGTACATGGCATCCTGCTCTTCCTTCGAAAGAAGCAGATCCTCTCTCCGCGTACCGGACTTTGTAATATCAATTGCCGGGAATATCCGTTTTTCGGAAAGTTTCCGGTCAAGCACCAATTCCATATTACCGGTTCCCTTAAATTCTTCAAATACCACGTCATCCATCTTACTTCCGGTCTCTACCAGTGCAGTTGCCAGAATCGTCAGACTACCACCTTCCCGGATATTTCTGGCTGCGCCGAAAAATTTCTTCGGCATATGCAGGGCCGCCGGATCAAGACCACCTGTTAATGTACGTCCGCTTGGCGGAACGATCAGGTTATAGGCTCTTGCCAGACGGGTTATACTGTCTAACAGAATCACTACATCTCTTTTATGTTCTACCAGACGCTTTGCACGTTCCAAAACCATTTCCGATACACGCTTATGGTGCTCCGGTAATTCATCAAATGTGGAATAAATAACTTCTACGTTCGGTCCTTCAATAGATTCCCGGATATCCGTCACTTCCTCCGGTCGTTCATCGATCAGAAGAACCAATAAATGTATATCTTTATAATTGCGGCTGATCGTCTTTGCCATCTGCTTTAACAGTGTTGTTTTACCGGCTTTCGGCGGTGAAACGATCATACCTCTCTGACCTTTGCCGATCGGTGCTATCACATCCACGATCCGCATCGGGATTTCAGCTCCCGGCTGCTCCAGTTTTATCTTTTCGTTTGGAAAAATCGGTGTCAATTCTTCAAAAGCCCGACGCTTCTGTGCTTCTAACGGATGAAATCCATTCACAGAATTAATATATAGTAATGCACTAAACTTTTCAGTCGGAAGTTTTATTTTGGTATTTCCATTTAAAATATCTCCGGTTTTTAAATTAAACCGTCTGATCTGTGCCGAGGATACATAGATATCATTATCACCCGGAAGGTAGTTCGCACTCCGGATAAATCCATAGCCTTCCATAATTTCCAAAATACCGTTTACTGTATTTCCGCTATCCAATGCCTGAATTTCAGGATTTTCGATTTTTAAAAATTCATCTCCGGTAAACACTTCATTTCGTATATTAATCGTTCGTTTTTCATCCGAAGGCTTCTCTGTACGTTCGGTCCGTTCCATACGTTCCATACGTTCCGTCCGTTCTATTCTCTCCGGTCTCTCTGTATCATAGACCTGTTTTTCCTGGACCTCAATCCGGTTGTTGCGGCTTTCTGTTCGATACTCCATCTTTGCCGCCGGTCTGCTGTCATATTTCATCATTTCCGGCTGTCTTGGCTCCTGTCTTCCCATTCCTCTGCTCGGATGCGCCTCGGCTCTTTTCTGCTCCGGCCGCATCTTTCTGCCCGGCGAATCCATATGCCTGCCATTCGTCTCCTGCTTTTTAATGGACGGCATCCTCCTGCCGTGCGGCTCTGATTCTGTCCGCTGCCCGCCACCGGATTCCTGTCCTGATGCTCGATCCGCCGGTTCTTTTACAGCCGTCTCCCCGACCTGTCTTACTGTTTCCTCTGACAGCTCCTGTAACTTTGAAATCAAATCCGCTTTCTTCATGGCGGAAACACTTTTTAATCCTTTGCTTCTTGCGACTTCCCGCAATTCAACTAATGTCATAGTAGTAAAATCCATTTGTCTTCCTCTCTATATGCAGCTATAATTATTTGGGTTCTTTTATTTTGGGTTCTTTTATACAATAAATACTATTAAATCGTTTTTAACTTAAAAGTTCTAATATGTTCTTATCAGAAATATGAGCTTTAGAATAATAATTCAGTTGCATTATACCATAACTCCCAACACCGGTAAAGCTTTTTTTCCTGTTTTTTCATTTTTTCCCCGATTTGGACTTGCAGTGGTTTTATTCAGGTGATATAGTTAATTTTGATTGACTTGCTATCAATAAATATTACAGATAAGGATGAATATGTATTATGGACGTTTATGAAAAAGCTTTAAAACTCCACGAAGAATGGAACGGAAAAATTGAAACAAAATCTAAGTGTTCTGTTAAAACAGCGGAAGATTTATCTCTTGCATATACTCCCGGTGTTGCGGAACCATGCCGCGAGATTGCAAAGGATCCTTCCAAAGTTTATCTATATACCGGAAAAGCCAATACTATCGCAGTCGTATCTGACGGCAGCGCAGTTCTGGGTCTCGGAAACATTGGTGCCGGTGCTTCCATCCCGGTCATGGAAGGCAAAGCTGTCTTATTCAAAGAGTTTGGCAATGTAAACGCCGTCCCGATCTGCCTTGATACACAGGATACTGAGGAAATTATTCAGACTGTCATCCATATTGCTCCTGTTTTCGGAGGAATCAATCTGGAGGACATTTCTGCTCCCCGGTGTTTTGAAATAGAAGAACGTTTAAAGAAAGCTCTGGATATTCCTGTCTTTCATGATGACCAGCACGGAACTGCCATCGTTGTATTGGCCGGTATTATCAACGGTCTTAAGGTCACCGGTAAGAAAAAGGAGGATTGCAAGGTTGTTGTAAACGGAGCCGGCTCTGCAGGAATCGCAATTGCCAGACTACTGCTCCGCTACGGCTTTAAGCATCTGATTCTTTGTGATAAGGTCGGCATGTTAAACCGTCATACTCCGAATATGAACTGGATGCAGGAAAAAATGTGTGAGATCACAAATCTGGGAGAACAGGATGGTTCTTTGGCCGATGCTTTAGTCGGTGCCGATATCTTCATCGGTGTTTCCGCTCCGAACATCGTTACTCCGGAAATGGTTGCCTCTATGAATCAGGATGCAATTCTGTTCGCCATGGCTAATCCGGTTCCTGAAATCATGCCGGATGTTGCTAAAGCTGCCGGTGCCAAGATTGTCGGCACCGGCCGTTCCGATTTTCCGAATCAGGTTAACAATGTGGTTGCCTTTCCCGGAATTTTTAAGGGTGCTCTTGAAGGTCATGCGCGTCAGATCACAGAGGAAATGAAGCTGGCTGCTGCCAATGCAATTGCCGGTCTTGTATCTGATGACGAATTGAGTGCCGATAACATCATGCCGAAGGCTTTCGATCCAAGAATTGCCGATGTTGTTGCAGCAGCGGTAAAAGCCAATATCTAAAGGAGTGGTACTATGTCGGACAACCGTCTTACATTATATAAATTAATTATTCTCTTTATGTTGGATCGGGTTGATTTCCCTCTGACAACTTCCCAGCTGTCACAGTTTATCCTCGATAAAGGCTACACAAATTATTTTAATTTTCAGCAGGCATTAAGTGAATTAGAAGATGCAGGCTTCATCCGTTCAGAGCTGATCCGGAATACAACCCAGTTTCATCTGACAGACGACGGCAAAGAAGCCCTGGATCTCTTTGATTATAAGATTTCTTCCGCAATCAAGGATGATGTATATGCATATTTTGAGGCTGAGAAGATCAATCTTCGAAATGAAGTAGAAATATTTGCAACCTATTATCCTGCCAAGCGTAATGAATACACCGTCCAGTGCACCATTTTGGAACACAGCGAGACTCTGCTTGATATCAAGCTGAATGTTCCGACACTGGACCAGGCTACTATGATCTGTGACACCTGGCAGGAAAAAAGTAATACGATTTATGATTATCTAATCCATCAGCTCTGGGACCTGAATTAGAAATTCATCGAGCAATTCCCATATTTCATCCCTTCCCTGCTTCGTTTCTGCAGAGAATGGGATGATTGGAGTTCCCGGTACTGTCTTTAATTTCTCTCGAATAATTTTCAATTGCTTCTGTATCTGGCTTCTTTTTATCTTATCCAGCTTCGTTGCTATGATCACCGGATGGAATCCGTTATCCACGATCCAGTTATACATAATGCAATCATTCTCCGACGGTTCATGTCTGATGTCTACCAAAAGGAATACCAGCCGCAGCTGCTTTGAGGAATGCAGATACCGTTCGATCAGCTTTCCCCACTTCGCCTTAATTTCAGCAGACACCTTCGCATACCCATAGCCCGGAAGATCCACATAATAAAATGCTTCATTAATGTTATAAAAATTAATCGTCTGTGTCTTACCCGGCTGTGATGATGTTCTTGCATAAGACTTTCGATTCATCAGAGCATTGATCAGGGAAGATTTCCCTACATTGGATTTCCCTGCAAATGCAGCCTCCGGAAACTGATTTTCCGGAAGCTTACTTGTAATACCACATACGGTTTCCAGATTTACACTTTTAATTACCATTTCAACCTCCAACAAACCACTGTCTATTTTGTATCAATTGCACGTTTTAACACCGTATCCATATCAGAAACATATGTGATCAGCATCCCTTCCGTAATCTCGCTGTCAAGCTCTGCTACATTTCTCCGGTTTCGTTCCGGCACCAGAACTTCCTTTATTCCATGCGCCTTCGCTGCGAGAAGCTTCTCCTTCAACCCTCCGATTGGCAATACCCTGCCCCGCAGCGTAACCTCTCCCGTCATGGCAATATCTCCTCTGACCCGTTTTCCGGTTGCTGCGGAATAGATAGCTGTTGCCAGTGTGATACCGGCTGAAGGTCCGTCCTTCGGAACCGCTCCCTCCGGTACATGAATATGGATATCCTGTTTTTCAAACTCCTGCTTCTTCAATCTGGATCTTACATAGGTCAGAGCAATCTTTGCCGATTCCTTCATAACATCTCCGAGGTTTCCGGTCAGCTCCAGTTTTCCGGTTCCGGGTACCAGATTTACCTCTATGGTCAGGGTATCACCACCAACACTCGTCCATGCGAGACCTGTTGCTTCTCCGATCTTTGAACTTACATCCCAGTCCTCTGCCTCATACTTCGGCGTCCCGAGATACTCCTCCAGATTGCGTTCTGAAATGCGCAGGGATTTCTTTTCGCCTTCTGCAATCACACGATCTGCCTTCCTGCATAACTTGGCAATCTGACGCTCCAGCTCCCGCACACCGGCTTCTCTTGTATATTCCTCTATAATTCTGTCGATTGCCTTGTCACTAATCGTCAGCTGGGATGCCTTTAGGCCATGCTTTTTCCGCTGCTTGCTGACCAGAAACTCTTTCGCAATATGGAACTTCTCATTCTGTGTATACCCGGACACTTCGATAATCTCCATTCGATCCAGCAGTGGCTTTGGAATCTGACCGGCATCATTTGCCGTAGCCACAAACAGAATCTGACTTAAATCAATCGGAACCTCAAAATAATGATCGACAAATCTGCAATTCTGCTCCGAATCCAGAACCTCAAGCAGTGCAGATGCAGGATCTCCCTTATAATCATTGCCGAGCTTATCTACTTCGTCTAACAATATCAGCGGATTGTTAACGCCTGCTTTCATAATGGCAGTTGCGATCCGCCCGGGCATTGCTCCGATATAAGTCTTTCTGTGACCTCTGATTTCTGCTTCATCCCGCACACCGCCAAGCGAAATCCGGATATATTTCTTATTTACTGCCGTTGCAATGGAACGGGCGATCGAGGTTTTACCGGTTCCCGGCGGGCCCACCAGACACAGAATCGGACTGTCTCCTTCTGCAACCATGTTTCGTACTGCAAGTGAATCCAGGATTCGCTCCTTTATCTTATCAAGACCGTAATGATCTGCATTTAAAACAGCCTCCGCCTGACGGATATTGCGATTGTCTTCTGTTGTTTGACTCCATGGATAATCCAGTAGTGTCTCAATGTAATTTCTTGCTACCGTAGACTCGGAAGAGGTGACCGGAATTCCTTCCAGACGTTTAATCTCCTTCTTTAACTTCTCTTCTACTTCCTCCGGTGCCTGCAGCTTCGCTAATTTTTCCCGATATTCTTCAATATCACTGACAGCATCCCGGTCTCCGAGTTCTTCCTGTATCAGCTTCTGCTGCTCACGCAGGACATATTCCCGCTGGTTTTTCTCTACAATGGTCTTCAGCTGTTCCTGCAGTTCCTTGCGGATCTGATATATTTCTGCTTCACTATGCAGAATTTTCAGCATTGCCACACACCGATTCTCAATATCCGGAATGTCAAGAATCTGTTGTCGTTTCTCATACGCCAGAGGCAACTGTTCTGCCAGTGTATCAATTAAAACTCCCGCTTCCCTGATTCTTGTCAGCTTACGCAGCGCCAGTGGTGTAAGATTCATCCCTGCATCATAACAGGACCGAACTTCTTCCATCAGACTGGTGCAGTAAGCATATTCCTGCTCCGGTACCAGTTCGCGGTCCTTCCATTCCTGCACCTCTGCCAAAAGATAACCGTTCCGTTCTTCAAAATCAAACAGTTCTGCACGTGCCACACCTTCTACCAGCACCCGGACAATATTTTTCGGAAGCTTTACCATCTGCTGAACCTTTACCAGGCATCCAACTTTCTGCAGACTCTCTATACCGAACCCCTGGGAATTATCCTTGTCAAGCTGAGTCACCGCAAACAGCTCCTGATTGCCCCCCATTGCCGCCTTAACCGCTTCAACGGACTCTGTGCGGCTTATATCAAAATGTACAGTTGTATGCGGCAGGATTACGATTCCCCGCAATGCAACCATAGGTATTGTACATTGTTCTTTCATTCTTCTTCACCTTCTGTTTCCATTAAGTTTCCATGTAAACAGTGTGCCGGGAACAAGTCCCGGCACAATCTATTTATGCAATTTCTCCACTGTTTTTCTTCAAGTGCTGCTGCAAAAGTGTCTTCTTCGCAACCGGTCTCTCAGAATACTCAAGCTCCGGTTCTCCGGCATTCTCTACCATATCCTTTGTGATCGTGCACTTTGTAATATGATCATCGGATGGAATCTCGTACATCAGATCCATAACAACATCTTCCATAATTGCACGCAAGCCTCTGGCTCCGGTATTCCGTTCCATAGCCTTTGCTGCCATAGCCCGTAATGCCTCCGGCTGAAATTCCAGATCAACGCCATCCATTTCAAACAATTTCTGATACTGTTTTACCAGTGAGCTCTTCGGTTCTTCCAGAATCCGAACCAGTGCTTCCTCATCCAGCATATCAAGTGTAACCGTTACCGGCACACGTCCTACAAACTCCGGAATCAGACCATATTTTACATAATCCTGTGGCAGAATCTGTTTTAACAGTTCTCCTACATTCGGTTCCTCATTCTTCTGCACTTCCGCATTGAAACCGATTGCCTTCTGACCGATCCGGTTCTCAATGATCTTATCCATGCCGTCAAACGCACCACCGCAGATAAACAGAATATTGGTCGTATCTATCTGGATCAGTTCCTGGTGTGGATGCTTTCTTCCACCCTGTGGCGGAACAGAAGCAACAGTACCCTCAATAATCTTTAGAAGTGCCTGCTGTACACCTTCACCGGATACATCTCTGGTAATCGATACATTCTCGGATTTCTTGGAAATCTTATCGATCTCATCAATATAAATAATTCCATGTTCTGCACGTTCAATATCAAAATCCGCTGCCTGTATCAGCTTCAGAAGAATATTTTCAACATCTTCACCCACATAACCGGCCTCTGTCAAAGCAGTTGCATCTGCAATTGCAAATGGTACGTTTAACAGCTTTGCCAGTGTCTGTGCCAGATAAGTCTTACCGGAACCGGTCGGACCTACCATAATGATATTACTCTTCTGTAATTCAACTTCAAAATCCTTCTCGGATAAAATTCGTTTATAGTGATTGTAAACTGCAACCGACAAAATCTTCTTTGCCTGCTCCTGTCCGATTACATAATCATCCAGAAATGCCTTGATTTCCTTTGGTCTTAACAGATTGATCTCTGTATCCACAGCCTCTTCCAGCTCTTCCTGAATGATTTCATAACATACCTCGATGCATTCGTCACAAATGTATGCGGAAGGTCCCGCAATCAGCTTACGAACCCGATCCTCCGGCTTATTACAGAACGAACACTTCAAAGGTTTTCTTTCATCACTTCGATTTGCCATTTAGTCACCTCAATCAAATTTGATACACTACTGACGACCGGAAATAACCTGATCGATCAAACCATATTCCTTAGCTTCCTCAGCGCTCAGCCAATTATCACGATCCGTGTCTTTCTCAAGTATTTCGATTGATTTTCCGGTTTCTTTTGCAAGAATCTCATTGATCTTACGCTTTGTCTTTAATATATGCTCTGTTGTGATCTGCATATCACTTGCCTGGCTTCCGCTTGGCATTCCACCCATTGGCTGATGGATCATGATTTCCGCATTCGGAAGTGCCATACGCTTACCCGGTGTACCTCCGGCCAGTAAGAATGCACCCATGCTGGCAGCCATCCCACAACAGATTGTTGACACATCGCATTTAATATACTGCATGGTATCATAAATACCGAACCCGGCCGATACAGAACCACCCGGACTGTTAATATAAAGACTGATATCCTTTGATGGATCTTCTGACTCCAAAAACAGTAACTGTGCAATTACCAGACTTGCTGTAGTGTCATTTACCTCTTCACCTAGAAATATAATTCTGTCCTTTAACAAGCGCGAATAAATATCATAAGAACGTTCGCCTCTGCCTGTCTGCTCAATGACATAAGGTACTAAACTCATAAACTTACCTCCTTATATAAAGGTTATGCTTTAAACCTCTTTCGCAGCCTCTACTACCAGATCCACTGCTTTCTGGATTGCAATGTCCTTCTTAATAGAATCTGTCTCATGCTCTCCGATTACTTCCTTTA
>ERZ780075.588-NODE-588-length-16513-cov-2.744926_pt1 | contig 16513 bp, 23 predicted proteins | sample MGYA00511839_ERZ780075 | MGnify/ENA primary metagenome ERZ780075 (study PRJEB29588, sample SAMEA2155953) | human gut metagenome | biome: human gut; feature: human-associated habitat; material: faeces | place: Denmark | collected 2008/2010 ...
TTCGTAATGCGACCACATTGAGATGATTTTGACAGTCTTTATGTCTTCCAAGACCTCATATACAAGCCTATGTTGTATATTTATTCTTTTTGAATATAGTCCGCTTAAATTTCCGAGCAGTTTTTCATACGGCGGAGGATTTTGAAACGGATTCTCTTTTATCAGTTCAATAAGATTTTGAGCTTTATTGGACAGATTGGCTGCCTTTAAATTCGAAATATCCTTTGCGGCATTCTTTGTATATACCACTTTATAGTTTACCACTGTACTTCATCCTCCGAAATACAATCATCAACCTGTGTTGCTTTTCCATCCTGAATTTTTTTGTAAAGCGCAGGATTATTGTATATCTCAAAGGTTGCCATAACATTGTTGTAGTCTTCTTCACTAAGCAATATCGCGTTTCCGTCCTTCGTACTGATATTAACCGGTTCATTGTATTTTATCGTTTGTTCAAGTAATGAAAATATATTTTTTCTGAAACTTGTTGCATTTGTATTTGTCATACATATCGCCTCCTACATGTACATTATAGCGTACATTTGGAAAAATGTCAATACCCTCTCTATATATTATGAAAAAAACTTTTTTTAATACTTCAATTTACATCACTTTCACTAAATCGGGGAAGTAGTAATCGGTGAATCCTCCGCTGTACTCCTCGTCAATCATTTTTGCGTTTTCAAACTTCTGCAGTGTCAGCTCGTTAAACCACGCATTCTCAATTACAAGCCGCTCACTTCCATAGGCATCGGGATCATCGATTTTTGAGATAATCTGAATGCGGACATCAATGCCTTTCTTGATTTTTTCCGACAAAAGCTGTGCTCCTCGCGAGAACACCTTTTTGACCTTCATGCTCCATTCGCCCGTAAGTCCCGTCATTTTTGAATCCTTTGCCATCTGCATTACAAAGTCGACATCCTCACGCTCAATTTTTATCTTTGCCTCATATGAATCGGTTTCATAGACAGGCTCTCCGTCAAGATAAACCATGCCCCATTTGCCGTTCATAACTCTCGGCGCAGTTGGTTTTACCGCCATAGCTCTTTACCTCCTCATTCAATGTAAATTCCAAACTTCAAATCCTCGATTGCGTCCTGGATCTGAATACTCGCCCTCACAAACACATTTGTTCCGGTGTTTGCCGTCTTAATTTTCTCATCATCCCAAGAGGACACATCTCTCGTTTTTGAAAGCCATTCCCTGGTTTCATCAATATCAATTTCGGCCTTGTTGTCATACTTATCATAAAGCACTCCTCGGTTTGCAAGGTCTTTGAAGTATTTGTTCACAGCGGCAATAAATACAATTTTGTTATCGTATGAATTTTCGATCTTGCCGACAAATTCATCCTCAAAGGTTGCACGAATATCATCACGAATCATATCGACAGCCTCAATGATTTTGATTTTTTTGAAATCCTCGCCCTTGTCCTCTGTGGTGGTTGTAAGAGAGTTGACGCCTCTCGCAATCTTTATTTTTGTGCCGTCATTAATTAAAATCAATTTGCCGTTATCCACATCATCGTCCGGTGTTTCGCTTTCGGTTATGCTTTCAACCTCCGGCAGAGTGTAGTATGTAGCGCTCCGATTAAGCGGAAGTCCGGCAAGAATCCCGGCAATGCTGCAACAGAATTCTGCGGTTGTATATGTCTTTGCACCAATCTTAATGTTATCGGTTGCAAAATTTATGATGCCCTCGTTATCTGCTGCGGCAAGCGGTAAAACCGCTTTGAATGTCTTATGATATTGCGTGCGCTGCTCTTTGATATACTCGACAACGGTATCGGTTTCACCGTCCCCCAAACCGGGAACGACAAGGTAATACCATCGCTTGTTTTTCAGCCTTTCAAGTGCGTCCGAAATATTATCGGAGGTCTGCACACGCTCCACAATCACCTTTGAAGGACCGCCCATAAACACAAGGGACAGATAAGCGAGGTTGGTTGCCGTGTAATGGCTTTTTACAATCTCGCTCTCTTTTGTGTATACGGCGGTTTTTGTTGTATTGCTGTTATCTTTCAAGATAACAGCCACGATGCCGCGCTCACTTCGTGCGATCAGTGTTTCGGCAAGCGTCTTAAATTCAATTAAAATTTTCGGAAGTCCCATGACTGTCTGCCACCACTCTTTCTTGTAATTCTCTCATTTTCGGCATTGAAGCCGTTTTTGTGTTTGTTTCCTGTAAAAACTCCAATTCAAGATATGCGATAAGGACGCTCTTGTCGGAATCAAAGGTTATTTCATTGACCGATAAAAATCTGTCCTTTACCTTAATCGGAGTGTATAAAAATATATTTTTCAGTTTTTCGGCATTTACGATGAGTTCTTCTTTGGTTTCCATTGATGGGTGATATGAAATCTCAATACCCAAAGTAACCAACTCATAAAATTTATTTTCCGCCGCTACGCTCACAGGGAAAACCTCAATAAAGCAAGCCGGCTTTTGAAATCCCTCTTTGACCTCAGACGCAATAACCGAGTATTTGTTTTTTGTAAGCAGTTTTGAAACCGCTGTTTGTATATCCTTTATCGTTATCACAGCTCCACCTCGCTCGTCAAATCATCAAGCAGTTTTTTTGCATTTTTCTCAAAGGCTGCATTAAGTTCTTTGACCGTATCTTCAATCATTTTCTCGCCCTTTGTTTTACCGCCGACCGAAATGCCTCTGATACCTCTTTGCAAGACATTTAATTTTCTGCCGTTTCTGCCGACTGTCGAACCTCCTGTTACGACTCTATGTCCTTCTTCGACCACATGACCGTATCGATTCTCGGTCTGCACACGGGCAACACGCGCCTTGCCGAAGGTCTTAGGCTTTTTTGTGCGCCATGAGCCTTTCAGCTTTTTTGTTTTGCCTGTCGGTGTTTTGGCACGGACACGCTGTCTTGTGACATTCGCCATTGCCATAAGCATAGCGTCTGTCTTGTTTTCATACTTTTGCTCGATACGGTTAAAAGCCTTTTGCAAGTCCTCAAATCCGAATGTTCCGTCATTCTTCGCCATTATACTCACCCTTATCGAAATTCTGTGCCGTTTGTGTATTTCTTTCAGCAGCTATGATCTGTAACTCCTCATGCCGCTCGTTAAGGTCAAGCACGGACACTATCTCAAATTCACGGTTATTGTAGAGAATACGATGTGTAGAATTTATCCCTCGGAAATACCTTGTTGAAATCTTATATGTGGTTTCTGCACGGATTTTCTGACTTTCTTCGTACTCTCTGCCCGTGGTTGGTGTGACAAATGCCGCAACAGAAAAGTTTTCAAGCGCCAATTTATGCGCATACGGTTTTCCGTTCGCATATTCCAATACTGCATTTCCGTCATTATCGTGCGACAAATATACCTTATCTGCATCTACTTGCAATGGCAGAGGAAGATAAGGCTTAAACGGCTTGTATCTCGGCACTGTTTCACCCATAGAATTTATGATTTCATCTGTCGGTGACAGAAAAATAATCCTGTGCCTTAATTTTGAAAAATTCATTAGAATAGTTCCTTTCTGTATGCGTCAAGCAGTCTGTATACGGTATCCGGCACACTGCTGCCGCTCCTGTTTTCATAAAAATGCGAAATAACCAAAAGCTGTGCCTGGCGCACAGACTCCGGCATCGGCTCGATGATGTCTTTTCTCATATAATTCTCACAAAGTTCCTTTGCCAAAAGCAGGAGGACGGAAATGTATCCGTCCTCCTCGTTGTGGTCTATTCTTAAAAATTCCTTTACCTCGTCAAGTTTCAGCATTTGCCTTTCCACCTGCTTTCGGTTTTGCCGGCTTTATCTCCTTTGCATACCCCGCGGAAATTAAGTCCTTTGCGACCGCATCATCGCAATCGGCAATCTCGCCCTCATAGTACGCAAAGTCAAGTCCGGCACAGCTTTTAAGTACCTGTATTTTCATACGGAATCACCTCGATTACGCAGACTTCATCTGAAGAACCTTGATAGCCTCCGGCAGTACGGTTTTACCGTCAAGTCTTTTATAAGCCAGAAAACCCACCTGTCCGTTGCCGGCAAACAGTTCATTTAGTCTTTTGAATGTGATGCCCTCACGGTCACCGATCCAATAGTAGTTGATATTACCGAAGATTACAGTTTTTGCGCTTGCTTTGATTTCGGGAACAAAAGAAGAAGTAAAGTAGGGTCTGCCGAGGATAGTGTTTTCCTCGCCGTCCTTAATTCCCGGCTGCCACAAATACTGACCGTTTCCGTCCTTAAGCTTTCTGATTGCCTTTACCGTGGAATCGTTCAAAATCCAAACAGCATCCTTGCGGTAGGGTTCTTTCAGTAAATGGTAAAGGTCGATAAGTTCATCCGCCGTAATTGCCGTTGCACTTGCAGAGGTAACACCGACTTCACCGCCGCCTGTGGTATTGAGAATACCGGTAGGTTTAAGAGTTCCGTTTCCGACAAGGAAAGCCTCTTCTTCTTTTTCACCGATTCGTCTTGCAAATTCAGTAACAAAATATCCTTCAAGATCGAATGCGGAATCGTTTAAGAGTTCTTCCGACACCTTGATAATTGTGCCGACCTTATGTGCATCAAGCTGTGCCTGCCCAAATGTTTCGTCACCCTCGGTGTATGCACCTTCCTCATCAATCCACGCAGCGCTGCCGTGCGATGCGACAACGGGAATTTTATGTGCACCGCTTGATGTGGTGATTACATGAGCAAGCGGTCTTATAACCGTTGCATCATTCATTGCCGTAACAAGCATATGTTCAAACTCGTCCGGCACAAGGTATCCACCCTCGGAATCTGTGCCTTCCTGCAGTGCGTTGCGGAGTTCCGGAGCGGTTACACCCGCCTTTGAGCGGAGCTGATTCCAGAATGCCTTTTTGTAAGTGTCAGATGCTTTACCGGTCTTTTCGTCCTCCGGTTTCGGTGTATCCGGCTTTTCCGTGATACGCTTGCTTGTTGGCATATTAAGTTCTGCGTCAAGCGCCTCTCTGCGTTCAAGCCTTGCGATTTCCTTTGAGTAATCCGCAATTTCATTCTCCATTTTGGTGTAAACGGCATCGTCCTCCGGGGAGAGCATACCGTTCTCGTTGGTGTGTGAGTCTAAAAATGCTTTTGCGGACTCCCAAGCCTTTGCTCTTTTTGTTCTCATTTCATTGATAGTCATAAATAAATCCTCCTCAAAAAAATTAGTATTTCATTAAATTGAGCCGTTCCATCAATGCGGCTGCACTGCGGCCTTGTTTTATGGGTTCTTTCGATTTTTCGGTATGCGGTGCAAAATGCTGATTGATTTTTTGAATCAAGTCAAAATCCGACCTCTGCCTTGAAAACAGCATAGGCTCGGATATTTCATCAGTGGTTTTATGTCCCTTATCATCAGATTGAGGCTTTTCTTTTTTCTCATCCTGTTCGGATTCTGTTTTCGGGTCACCATCGGTTTTATCATCTTCTTTGGGTTTCTCTTCATCCTCATCAGAATTACGATACAAAATACCGTCGGCAAAGCCGAGCTCCACAGCCTTCACCGCATTCATCCAGGTTTCATCGTCCATCAGATGTGACAGCTTTGCGCGGGAAAGTCCTGTTTTCAGTTCATACGCATTGATGATGCTGTCCTTGACTTCATTCAGCATTGCGGCAGCCTTTTGCATCTCGTCCGCATTTCCGATTGCTATTGTAAGCGGGTTGTGAATCATCATCATTGAAACAGGGGACATTAAAATATTATCTCCCGCCATTGCAATCAGTGATGCTGCGCTTGCTGCTATACCGTCAATCTTGATTGTTACATTGCCCGGATATTCTTTCAGCATATTGTAAATCTGTGCCGCCGCAACGCAGTCTCCGCCGGGCGAGTTGAGCCATACGGTTACATCACCGCTGTCTGCATAGAGGTCATTTTTGAAAAGCTGCGGTGTGACATCATCGTCATACCAGCTTTCGTCTGCGATTGTTCCGTTCAGAAAAAGCGTCCTGCCGTTCTCCTTCGGATTGTCCGTCCAGTTCCAGAATTTCTTCATCTTTGTTTTGTCCCTCCTTCTGCGTATCTTCGTCAAAGTACGCATTATGTTTCGTTATGTTATCGAGCGGTAGCATATTTCCGTTTACCAAATACAGGTCGCCGCCGTCCTCTTTTGGAATACGGTCAAGATTTTCAAGTTCCCGTATATCGTTAGCGCTCATCCATCCGTTCTGCCTTGCCGTTGCATAGCCGTTCATTCGGCTTTGGTAATCACCGCGCAAGAGTCCGTCTACATTGAATTTTACAAAATACTCTTTTTTCTCAGCGGGCAGAAGAAGGGAACGCACCATTGACTGCTCCCATCTCGACACCCACGGGTCAAGCGTGTATTTTACAAATTCAAGTGACTGCTGTTCTATATTGGAAAAGCTCGATTTTTCAAGGTCACCGACCATATGCGGCGGCACTCTGAAAATTCGAGCTATTTCGTTAATCTGAAATTTTCGTGTTTCAAGAAACTGAGCCTCGTTCGGTGATATACCGATCGAAGTATATTTCATACCTTCCTCCAAAACGGCAATGCGGTGCGAGTTTTTTGTCCCCATAAACGATTGATTCCAACTGTCACGGATTTTCTGCGGTTCCTTTACCGTACCCGGATGCTCCAAAACACCGCCCGGTGCGGCTCCGTTCGAGAAAAACCTTGCACCGTATTCCTCACAGGCAATCGCCATACCGATTGAGTTCTTTGCCATTGCAATCGGCGAATATCCGACAAGTCCGTCAAAACCGAGTCCCGGTATGTGCAAAACATCGGACGGCGGGAGTATAACGGTTGAGTTCGGCATGGTTGGCGCCTCATCGGTGGATTTCATGTATTTGTAGTAAAGATGTCCGTCCGAATCACGGTCGACCGTTATTTTATTCGGCATAAGCGGATAGAGCGCTATCACTTCGCCTTTGCCGTTTCGGATAATCTGCGCATAAGCATTTCCCCATAACAAAAGATGAGTCATAAGCGTTTCGCGAAACACAAATGAACTCATCTCGGGGTTCGGCTCATCATGCAAAAGTAAATACAGCGGATGGTCTACGGCTTTTTCCTTGCCGCCGTCCTCTTTGTACGGGTATAGGTGCAGCGGAAGTCCCGCAATCGCCTCTGATAATATTCTTACGCAGGCATACACTGCCGTCATCTGCATGGCACTCCGTTCGGTTACCGCTTTGCCGGCAGTTGTTCCTCCGAAGAAGAAACTGTAACCGGAGCCTGCGGTTCTGTTTTGAGGTTTATCCCTTGAACGGAATAGTCCCTGTAAAATACCCATATTGCATCAACTCCTATATAAACAAAATCCCGCGTTCATCATATACGCTCTCGCTCATATCGTTTCCGCAGCGTATTGCCCGGTCAAGCGCCATAACGGTGGCAACCGCACCATCAATCTTCTCGGTGGATTTTTCCTTGTCCGGCTTAATGTTTCCCGCCGGGTCTGTGCGAACATAAATATTATCCATCATCCAACGAAGAACCGGGTGCCCGCCGTGGGCAATGCGTTCTTCAAGCACAAGTTTCATCAGTTCCTTTGTAGGCGGTGACATATCCTTAAAACCTTGTCCGAACGGCACTACCGTAAATCCCATACCCTCAAGGTTCTGCACCATCTGCACCGCACCCCAGCGGTCAAACGCAATTTCCCTGATGTTATATTTTTCACCCAAGCGTTCAATAAACTTTTCAATATACCCATAGTGAACAACATTGCCCTCGGTGGTTTGAAGTTTTCCTTGGCGCTCCCACACATCATACGGTACATGGTCGCGCCGCACACGCAGGTCAAGGTTGTCCTCCGGTATCCAAAAGTACGGCAGAATTATATATTTGTCCGTTTCATCAAGCGGCGGAAACACAAGCACAAATGCCGTTATGTCGGTAGTGGAGGAAAGGTCAAGTCCTCCGTAGCAGACTCTGCCGATAAGTTCATCTTCGTTTACGGCAAATGAGCATTTATCCCATCTTTCCATCGGCATCCATCGCACCGATTGCTTTACCCACTGGTTAAGCCTTAACTGTCTGAAACTGTTTTCTTCAGCCGGATTCTGCTTTGCCGACTCACACGCAGCCTTAACTTTATCAACACCCACCGTAATACCGAGTGACGGATTTGCTTTTTTCCACACTTTTGGGTCAGTCCAGTCATCCGATTCCTCTGCACCGTATATGACAGGATAGAATGTCGGGTCAATTTTTCTGCCCTCAAGTATATCCTTTGCCTTTTGGTGCGTTTCATAGCATATCGAATGTGTATCTGTGCCGGCTGTTGTAATCAGAAAGTATAACGGCTGCATTCTCGCATCACCGGAACCTTTTGTCATAACATCAAACAGCTTTCTGTTCGGTTGTGTGTGCAGCTCATCAAACACCACTCCGTGAATGTTAAACCCGTGCTTTGAATATGCTTCGGCAGACAGCACTTGATAAAAGCTGTTTGTGGGTGTATATACTATCCGCTTTGTTGCGGTGAGTATTTTTACACGTTTTGAAAGCGCGGGGCACATACGAACCATATCGGCGGCAACCTCAAACACAATGGACGCTTGCTGTCTGTCTGCGGCACAGCCGTAAACCTCGGCTCGTTCCTCACCGTCACCGCAGGTTAAAAGCAATGCCACGGCGGCGGCAAGTTCAGACTTGCCCATCTTCTTTGGAATTTCTATGTATGCGGTGTTAAACTGCCGATATCCGTTCGGCTTTAATGTTCCGAATATATCACGGATTATCTGCTCCTGCCAATCGATGAGTTCAAACGGCTTGCCCGCCCAGGTGCCTTTGGTGTGGCACAGGCTCTCGATAAACATAACTGCGTAATCAGCTGCGTCTTTATCATAAACCGATGTTTTTGCCTTGAATTCTGTAGGCTTGTATTTTTTCAGTTTTCGTATTGTTCTCACCCCCGCACAACAAAAACAGCCGCCTTTTAAGCGACTGTCCGTTTATATATTTTTTATCTGATTCCGTGAATTGCTCTTAAAATTTTATCCTGTTCTGCGGTGTCAATGCCGATACTTTCAAGCGCCTCGCGTGTGCCGCAGTCCGGACAGATCGGAGTTTTATCGTCCACCCTTGAAATTGCCGGTCTGCCCGTGTATACTTTTCCGCACCTGGAGCATACGGCTGTTCTTGTCATTGTTTCTTTCATTTCAAACATTCCTTTCTGCTACGTTCGTACCCAAAGATACACACATATATTTGTGTATATGTAAGCATATTATGACGGATTTTAATCTGAAATTCTCCGTATAACATCCTCGCCATAGACAACATTTAAGCCGCAGCCGTTATCCCAATCGACCATTATACTTCCGATATCGTCAACACCCTTAACGGTGCCCTTTGTTCCGACAGGCGGCGCTTGCTTATCATCCATTTTCACAAGCTCCACACGAGTGCCGATAGGGTATAGTTTTTTAATTTCATCAATCAGCATATTTTTCCTGCCTTCCTTATCGGTGATCCATTTGCCGTTTTTCCATCCGTCCAAAAATATAACCGCATCGGAGAAACCCGTGCGGTAATAATGGTCGACTGTTTCGCCGTCAAGCAGTGCATATGTGTTTTCGCATCTGTTTAACAGCTTTTTCTGCTCATCGGAGAGCGTTTTTCTTAAATTATCCATACAGGACTTAAATTTCAGATATACGTCTTGGAGTTCTGTCGGCTCGGATTTGCCGTGCAGATTCAGCCGTTCCAAAACAAATTTACTGATTTCCTCGTTCATAATATCGTACCGCCTTTCTTTTGGTTAAGTACATATATTACTCAAATTCGAGGAAATATCAAGTCCTTTTTGCAATATAAATATTATTCTGCCATTTGCACAAAATCCGGCGCCAAATATATTTTTATCGGTATATTTCTGCGGTGGCAGTTGTCTATTACAAATTTTGTACCTCTTGATTTTCCATCCCAAAATGCAAGCACAATATCTGCGTTTTCGATTATTGTAATATTTCTTTTAAGCGGTGCGCCCCGACCAAAGCGTTCATAGTCCGGCAAAAATTCCGTTAGCTTTAGTCCGTTGCGGTTTGCATATTCTTTTGCAACGGTATCAACACCTCTTGCGCCGCCGGATACAATCTCTGTTGTACCAACCGGAATGAACCTCGACAAATTCACATTTGTTATATTTCTTGAACCTATAATAGCTGTTTTCATAAAATTACCTCATTTTCTATGCGTCAAAACTTCGTCATTTCTGCATTTCATTATACTACAATGATATAATTTAGTCAATACTTAGTCAGAGGTGAGTCAATTATGAAAGATAATCTTCCACGTTACACGCTCAGAGTTTCTCAAGTTTTGCTTGATAAGCTTGCATATATTGCCGAATACGAAGGCAGAACCAAGAACAAGGAACTTGAACAGCTGATAAAAAAACGCATTGCCGAATTTGAATCAGAGCACGGCACAATAGAAACTCACTAAATACTTCGAAATTATTCGGAGTATTTTTTGTTTGTCCTCACAATCCCGGAAAGCACAAAGCATACGCATGGCAGTGCGACTCCGTTGCCCCACAATTTATACTCCGCCGAATCGGAGTGCGGATTTTTAAGCCACTTTACAATCTGCTTGTCGGTTTTCGGCTTTTTGGATGTTCCCATAGCCTTTCGGTGTGTTTCAAAAACATCTTTCCAAAACGCAATCTCCTCATTGGTGGGGTTTTCGGTTTCAAGGTTTTTACACCAACCGTCCGGGAAACCTTGCAGCCTTGCACATTCTGTGGGAGTGAGCCTTCGCACTATGTATTCGGCATTATCGTTTGTATCGTTTATCATAGGCGGATCTTTGTAATCGGTGGCAACGAGCGTATTTGCAAGCTCTTTTTCAGCATTCGTAAAAAACGATGCCTTTGAACTCGAATAGGTCGGCGCCGCAACAGCACCGGGTCCTTTTGCCACCATAGTCGGCTGAACCTCTTGCTCAACCGCAAATGAATATTTAGCATTCTGCCCTTGATTAAAAGCCGCCCTGTCAATTCCGTATGCGACAGCGTGTTTATCTGTTGCGTTAAGTGTAAACGATACATCCTCGTTTACACCATTGCCTTGCGGACCGTTTTCGTCCTTGCGGCCTATCATTGAGCCTTGAACACATACTGCCATACCGCCTTGATTGCACGCCGGATTTCCACCGTTTGCGTCAAGGCATCGTGATGTATCAGCTTCATAAAAACCGCTGTGCGGATTATTCGATTTCATGGAATTGCTGTCTTTGGAGCATATTCCGTATACAACCGCAACACCGCCTTGATTGGAATCCGGAGCATTGCCGCCGGTGTCGATTGTTCTCGCAACATCGGTTTCATAGCAATTCTGCCTTGCGTTTTTTGTACCTTCAGAAGTAAACCGCACATCATAGCATTGCTCCACCACAAACGGCTGATTGTTTCCGCCTGTGCCGTAGGTCGCAATCACTGTAGGTGCGGTATCGAGCGGTCCCTTAAATCTTGTATCCTGCCCGTGGTTTTCATAGACAGCCGCCGGAACAGTACCGGCCCGCAGTGTCGGAGACAGTTCTCTTTCAAATCCTATCGACCTTGCTTTTGCCGAATGTTCCGTGCAAAATCCCGCCGACTCCATAACACAGGGCGGATGATGCGCCTCGGCACGGAGTGTTGCCGTCACATTTTCGGTAATATCTATCCGATTGCCGCCCTGGTCATTTAACACAATGCCGTTTCTGCCGGTAGATACTCCACAATTAACACCGAGTGTGGACGATACATCACCCGTCAGACAGCCGTTGTATCCGTCACAGCCTGTCGCTCCAATGCTGTTTTGAGTATCTTCGGCAACTCTTTGCCACGGGAAGCTGCCCTTTTTAGAATACCCAGACACGCCCTTCGGCTCAAATAGTATTTTACCGGCACACCCGCCTCCAAAATCTGCGACAAGGTAGATGCGTTTTCTTCGTTGGGGAACTCCCCAGTATTGAGCATCGAAAACCCGCCATGCGACTGAATAATCGTCTGCCATGATTTCTCCGGCATTCGGCCATTTCTCATATCGAGGAATATCAGCTTTATCTTCTTTGACGGAACAGACGCTTTCGAGGACGGCTTTGAAGTCCTCGCCGCCGTTTGACGAGAATGCTCCGGGCACATTTTCCCACACGATGAATCTCGGATATTTTCCATTTGTTTTATCCCTCATTTCCTTTACAATTCGTATTGCCTCATAAAAGAGGTTTGAACGGCTGCCGTCAAGACCGGCTCTTTTGCCCGCAATAGACATATCCTGGCAGGGCGAGCCGAATGTGATAATATCCACGGGCGGGAGTTCTGTGCCGCTAAGCGCAGATACATCACCATAGTGTTTTACCTTTGGCAGTCTTTTGGTTGTGACACGCACGGCAAACGGCTCAATCTCGGAGCTCCATACGGGAGTAATTCCGCATAAAAGTCCGCCCAGGGGAAAACCGCCGCTGCCGTCAAACAAACTTCCGAGGGTTAAATTATCCTTCATCAGATCCCACCTCCGAATACTTCAGCGTCACACCGGCTCTTGTCACGGACACATTGTCCGATGTTCCGACCTGTTCGACGTATCTTTTTATGATTACATCGCAGAATTTTTCATCAAGCTCGATTGTTCTTGCAACTCTGTCGGTCTGCTCACAGGCAATGAGTGTGCTTCCGCTGCCGCCGAACGGATCGAGAACAAGACAGTTGCTCATTGATGAATTCATAATCGGATATGCAAGCAGAGGTATCGGTTTCATTGTGGGATGGTCGCCGTTTTTCTTCGGTTTGTCAAATTCCCATATGGTCGATTCCTTTCGGCCCGTGTACCATTGGTGTTTGCCTTTCTTTTTCCAGCCGAACAGTATCGGTTCGTGCTGCCACTGATAGGGCGAACGGCCGAGTACAAGGCTCTGCTTTTTCCAAATGCAAGTACCGGAGAGATAGAACCCCGCGTCCTTGAATGCCTTTCTGAAGTTCAAGCCTTCGGTATCGGCATGGAACACATAAATGCTCGCATCGTCCGCCATGCATTTTTCTGTATTTTTGAAAGCGTCAAAGAGGAAGTTGTAAAATTTATCATCTTCCATATTATCATTTTTAATCTTCCCGGCTGAACCCTCGTAATTGACATTATACGGCGGGTCGGTAATCACAAGATTGACTTTTTCATCGCCGAGGAGCATATCATATGTTTCATCCAATGTGCTGTCACCGCACACAAGTCTGTGTCTGCCAAGCTGCCAGACATCTCCGGGTTTCGTGATTGTAGGATTCTGCAGCTCGGCATCCACATCAAAATCATCATCCTTGATTTTATCTTGGATGGTGTCTTTGAACAAATCATCTATTTCCGCAGCGTCAAAACCGGTGAGAGATACATCGAAATTCTCGGCTTGCAAATCCGAAATCAAAAGAGCAAGCTTATCCTTATCCCATTCACCGGATATTTTATTGAGCGCCACATTAAGCGCTTTTTCTTTATTTTCGTCCATTTCGACAACAACGCAGTCAACCTCGTTTATGCCCATATCGATTAGAACTTTGAGTCTTTGATGACCGCCGACAACTCTGCCGGTTGTCCTGTTCCATATAACCGGCTCAACATAGCCGAACTGCTCAATCGAGCGTTTCAGCTTTTCATATTCCTCATCGCCGGGTTTCAAATCCTTTCGTGGATTGTAGTCTGCCGGGAGCAGATTTTCGGTTTTCATTTTCTCAATCAGCATACCAAACCCCACTCGGCAAATTTCTCAAAGCCGCCGATCGACTTTATATACTCTCTTGCCGTTTCTACGATTTTTTCGTAAGGAATACCATCTATGTATTCATCGCCGATTGCACAACTAAACTCTGCAGTCTTTCCTGTTTCCTGTGCTTTAAGGAATGTGTAAATATTTACACTCACATCGGCTTTTGATAAATCCTTGCCATGCAGACCGCCGCCGGTTACGGAGTCTGCCATATCACTGCCGAGTTTGCGGTTGGCAGCGCCTGTGTCAACATCCGTTCCGCCTGTCCAATCACCGAGAGGGTTGATTTCGGCAGTGGGATAATATTTTTTGATTTTATCCGTATCCGCATTGCTTTGGCAGATGATAAGCCTTGCTCCGTCAATGATGTATTTTCCGTCAAAGGGATAAGAATTGTATATGTCCTTTGCCACTTTGACAAGTGCTTTTTGCTCATCGGTTACGGGCATACCTTTGAAGATACCATTATCACCACAGCGAATAACACCGTTCTGGTTCTTTGCAAGATGAGTGTCTTGCGGAGTGATAACAATATCGCATTTAAGGTTTGAACCGCCGATTCGGTGTATTGCTTTCTCAACCATACATTTTTCAATCGGTGCGGAGGTTTCGATAATCGCATGGCACACACCGTGCCCGATTAAAACTTCGGCGGCAATTTTCGGATTGTTCTCCGCGCTGTATGCCAGGTCAACAATCGCACCGGCAACTCTGTCCGCCACCTTGTCCGGGTGGGCGGGGTTTACTTTTTCAAACATAGTTTTATCGTCCTTTCCGAGCGGTCAAAAGTCGCTCCATTAAATCGTCCTGTGGTGTTGCCGAGCCGTATTCCACAGAGCAATTTTCCTTTACAACCTGGTAAATCTGATACCACAGCTGATTGGACTGTTTCATGTAGTCACGGCTCACCGAAACATATGGTGATGTCATAGCCCCGCCCGTTGTCGGATGCTTTGCCAAAAATCCGAATGTACTGATAGCCTCCTCGCACTGAATCCATCTTGCGATGCACATTGCGTATTGCTCCAAAAGCTGTGTGCTTATTAGCTTTTCACATCCTCGTTCTTTCAGCCACTGCCATGTTTCCTTGTATACAGCCTCGGCGCATAAATCAATACCGCCTTTTTGGCTTGCTTTCAAATATTCCTTCACGGGCGGCATATCCGAACCTTCAAGTTCGGCGGTGTCATTATCAAAGTTTACAACCGTGAGTTTTCTGCCGCCGGGGTTTCCGGCTGTCAGCTTATCGGCAAGCGCCTTTGATTTTCGCCCGGCGCCTGCTCTTGAGCCGCCCCGGTTTGTACCGTCCTTTGCCATGTTTTTATCACCTCGATTTTAGCCGGGGGTTATCCCCCTGTTTGATTTCGCTTTTTTGTGTATGAAGGGAGGCGCCCGTTCTTCTGTGATAGGCTCACAGAGATTCAGACCGCCCCTGTCTGTGCTTGCGATAACCCCATCTGTCACCGTCTTTTGCCGTTATTTCCGAGTGGCAAGCCTTGCACAGACTCATAAGGTTATCATCAGCGTGTGTTCCGCCGCAGGACAGAGGAATGACGTGGTGAACCTCTTCGGTGGGTGTAAGCTTACCTTTCTTCAAACACATCTCACAAAGCGGATGATTTGCAACATGCCTGTCACGGATTCGTTTCCATGCTCGTCCGTACCTTTGACGCACCGCCGGGTCACGGTCATATTTTTCGTATCGTTTATTCTCTTGCTTTTGATGCTCCGTACAGAATCTGCCGTCCGTAAGTTTCGGACAGCCGGGATAGGAACACGGTCGTTTCGGTTTCTTCGGCATTTATATTCACCTCACTTTGGGCATAAGAAAAGCCTCCACGGAATTTCTCCCGTGAAGGCTGTCTGTATACACTTTTTTTATATTAACATTATACCATATTGCAATATGTATTCAAGTGGCTTTTAGTGGTCTGCGTGTATTTTCTCATAAACCTTTCCTGCACTTTCAAGAGCTCTGCCGTGCAGACGGTGCAGCCATCTCAGGTCATAAAACATTTCGCTTGCAATCTTCTCCCATGAGTGAAAGCAAAGGTAACGCTTTTCAAGTATCATGCGATAGTCCGTCTGCTCGACACCGTTTATAACCTGTGCGATTTCTTCCTTTAGGTCAACAAGGTTATCGATGTCTTTGTTGATTTCGCATTGCAAATCAACGATTTTATTTATCGTGTCTGCCATAGACGATGTGCTTTTGCTCGGCGAGTGCGGCATTCCCGTAATAACCGATGTACACTTTGTTGCAAGCTCGTTTAACGATTCAAGCTGCTCCAGTTTTGACTGTATACGCATATCCAAATAACGTGCCTGTGATAAATATTCTTTTACGCTCATTTTATTGTACCTCCGATTTTATTTTTGATATTAACAGTTCGCCGTCGATATTCGTTAGTTCTTTAAACCACTGCGAACGAAAGAAACGACAGCATTCACGCTTTACTGCTTTGTTATCACGCTTCAATGCTTTTCTGTAATCTTTGACGGCTTGCAATATGACGGCATCCGCCAGCAAGCGGTAAGGCTCGTCTGCATCGTATGTATTTGTTTTCGGTGTATTATTATGTTGCATAATTATTCCTCCGATATAAATTGTTTTTATCAGTGAACCGTAGCGGTTTTTGTTTTTTGTAATCAGTGTAAAGTGTCGGCCAGGATGCGTTTTACATCATCCACCGAACTAACAATCCCGGCACGGCCGCCGCAGTTTATGATTTTTCGTATGGTTGCCTCTTGCAGTGCGGTAGGCTTGCCAACCGGTGTTTTTACTTCAAACGCATAGAATTTACCGCC
>ERZ780075.601-NODE-601-length-16357-cov-2.934487_pt1 | contig 16357 bp, 11 predicted proteins | sample MGYA00511839_ERZ780075 | MGnify/ENA primary metagenome ERZ780075 (study PRJEB29588, sample SAMEA2155953) | human gut metagenome | biome: human gut; feature: human-associated habitat; material: faeces | place: Denmark | collected 2008/2010 ...
AATATGCATCACAGGCCTTGTTATATACCATTTTGTATCAAAGGTAAAGCTTAATTCATCCTATGTAAATGGTAATACTGCAGGTAATCTGTACAATGCCGGGCTCTTCTGTGAAAGTGACGGTGAAGTATTTTTCTCAAATACAAACGACAACGGCAGGCTGTATGCCATGAATATTGACGGCAGCAATATACATAAACTGAGCAATGACACAGCCATGTACATAAACGCAGATAAAAACTATGTCTATTACGTGAGAAACAACAATCAGAAAATCACAAGCCAGACCTTCTTTTCATATGACAGGAACAGCCTCTGCCGCATAAAAAGAAATGGCCACGGCTCCACCGTGCTGGATCCTGACCCATGCATCTATGCATCCCTGATAGGCAACTACATATATTATCTGCACTATGACACACAAACAGCTACCTCTCTATACCGTATCAGAATAGATGGAGAAGAAAAAAAGAAAATAAAAAGTCACTATCTGTTCACCTGCAACACATCAGACCGGTATTTTTATTATAATAATCCAAAAAACGGACAGCTATACAGATATGACACTGCTTCACAGAGTGAAGCCTTATTCTACGACTGCAACTGCTACAAGCCGGTTGTGCTGGATGACACAAATGTGTACTACATGGATGTAAATCGTGACAATGCAATTGTCCATGTCAATATCAACAATCCAAATCCTGTGGTTTTAACGGAAGCCAATATTGAGCATTACAATGTATATGGCAGTCTGATATTCTATCAGCGCGGCGGTGATAATCCGGCACTGTGTGTTGTAAAAAATGACGGCACCGGCTTTAAAGAGCTTGCTAAGGGTGAGTTTTGCAACATAAACGTAACATCACAGTATGTGTATTTCACAGATTTTGTCTCAAACAAAGAGTACTGTACATCCACACAGAATCCGGATACAATAAAGGCTTTACAGCCATAACAGATAATTTCATTAAAAAGAACACGCATGATTAATCAACTCATGCGTGTTTTTTATTAATTCATATAAAATTCAAATCTTGATCTGTATATATCACTGCACTTTCCGGTATTCTGGTCTATCGCAATAACAGAAAGCACATTATTTCCCTCAGGAACAGGTATTGGAGCTGTATACTCTGTTGATGCAGCACTCGGATCTGACGAATCCCAGGTATAGTATACCTTGCAATTTTCAGGTACTGTGATTGTAATGTCTGTCTGTGCACCAAATGTACCTCCGTCAGGGTCTATCTCCGGTGCATCCGGTGCCTCAAACTCGATTTCATACTTGGCAGATGCCACCTCGCTTTTGATTCCTCTGTCATCAACCGCAACAGCTGTTATCTCATATGTGCCTTCCTTGTCCAGGGTGATCGGGCTATAATATCTTTCTCCTCTGGTCAAAGGATCATCCGAATCATATGAATAGTATATTTTGGTATCGCTGTCTGCATCTATAGAAAGCTCAATAGTCTCTCCATACTTGCCACTGCTCTTGCTAAACTGCGGTTTAGATACAGTATAATCCGCAAAAAGCTTTAAAACAGATGCATCCTTAGCACTCTCACGCAGCGCAACAATTGCATCATAATCCTTTTTTGATTCATAAATCGAGATAAGCTGCTTATAAGCCTCTTTGCTCTTTGGATCAATATTGATAATTTCCTGATACAGCACAAGAGCGGCATCATAATCCTTCTTCGACATATATATATCAGCCAAAGCAAATCTGACATCTGTATTATCCGAATCAATCGACAAAGCCTTCTCATAATAAGAAACCGCGGAATTTATATTCCCCGCCGAATAAGCCGCCTTTGCCTGCTTCACCTGATAATCAAATGAATTGTCATGTGATCTGCTTACATTACGTGTAATAGCTGCAATAAGTATTACAATTGCTACAGCGCACACTACAGCTGAGATAATAATTATCTTCTTCTGCTGCGCTCTCTTTGCCCTCTGTCCGTCAGACTGCGGCTTCTCATCACACGGTTGTTTCGTCTGAGACTGCTGCTTACCTGTCTGAGCCTGTTTATTTTCATACTGTGACATTCTGTCCGGTTTTTGTCCGTTCCGCTGACCGGCACTATGAAGCTGTTCCCTCACCGGCTCATCAAACCTGATTGTCCTATCAGACACAGGCTTTGCAGTCTTTTGTCCATCAGTTCGCCTGTCATCATTTCCAACCAGATTATCAAGATAATCATCAAATTCGTTGTAATCAGGCACTATCTGAACCGGATGCCCACAGACATCACAGTACAGACTGCCCGCCTTCAATTCATTACCACAATTGGCACATCTCATACATCTAATCCTCTTACTTATTGTCTAATTATCTAATTATCTCTTCATAGCCTCAACACAATTGCTCATGAGCATCGCAATTGTCATAGGACCTACACCGCCCGGTACAGGTGTGATATGTGACGCTTTAGACACAACAGAATCAAAATCCACATCACCACACAGCTTATTTTCAGCATTTCTGTGGATTCCAACATCAATGACAACCGCACCATCCTTCACATATGAAGCATCTATAAACTTAGGCTTTCCTATTGCCACTATAAGTATATCAGCATTTTTACATACATCTTTTAAATCCTTTGTATGTGAATGACATACCGTAACAGTTGCATTCTCCCTAAGCATGAGAAGTGACATAGGCTTGCCGACTATATTGCTTCTGCCAACCACAACACAGCTTTTACCATCAATATCTATATTGCTTCTCTTTAAAAGCTGAATGATACCGGCCGGAGTACACGGCAAAAAACCAGGCTTTCCTATAACCATCGCTCCAACACTCTGTGGACTGAAGCCATCAACATCCTTTTTGGGATCAATAGCATCAATAACCTTGTCCTCATCGATATGCTTTGGCAGTGGAAGCTGACAGAGAATACCATTTACAGAAGCATCAGCATTGAGCTTTTCGATAAGTTTTAATATCTCATCCTCCGTAGTCTCCTCTGCAAGTTCATACGAAAGCGATTTGATTCCGACATACTCACACGCCTTTTTCTTGTTGCGCACATACACTGATGATGCAGGGTCATTTCCGACCTGAATCACCGCAAGGCAGCCCTCGATGCCTTTTTTCTTAAGCTCTGCCACTTCTTCCTTAAGCTCATCCTTAATCTGTGTTGAAATTAATTTTCCGTCTATTAGATTAGCCATATTTCCTCCTAGAATAATCCTGTGATCACACCATTGTCATCCACATCAATGCCGTATGCAGCCGGCTTCTTTGAAAGTCCCGGCATAGTCATAATAGAACCGTTTACTGCTACAACAAAGCCTGCACCTGCTGACGCATAAACCTCACGTACGTTGATTTTAAAGCCGCTCGGTCTGCCAAGCTTCTTAGCATCATCAGAAAGCGAATACTGTGTCTTTGCCATACATACAGGGAAATCTCCCATTCCAAGGTCTGTAATTCTCTTAAGTTCTCTCTCTGCTGCCGGAGAATATGTAACACCATCTGCTCCATATATTTCTTTTGCAACAGTTTCAATCTTTTCCTTAAGTGACAGGCTATCATCATAGAGCACTTTGAAATTGCTTTCCTTGTGCTCGATTGTTTCAAGTACCTTGTTGGCAAGGTCAATTCCGCCTTCGCCACCCTTCTCCCATACCTCTGAGAGTGCAAATTCACAGCCTCTTTCTTTACAGAACTGCTCTACAAAATCAGTCTCAGCCTTGGTGTCTGTGACAAATGAATTTAATGTGACAACTACAGGCACACCAAACTTGTGAAGATTCTCAATATGCTTCTCAAGATTTACGATTCCAGCCTTAAGTGCATCAAGATTCTCTGATGAAAGCTCATCCTTCGGCACGCCGCCATTATATTTTAATGCTCTGATTGTTGCAACAAGTACAACTGCATCCGGCTTAAGTCCTGCCATACGGCACTTGATATCAAAGAACTTCTCTGCGCCAAGGTCTGCGCCAAAGCCTGCCTCAGTGATAACATAGTCTGCAAGCTTTAATGCCGTCTTTGTGGCACGGACACTGTTACAGCCATGTGCTATATTGGCAAAAGGTCCACCGTGAACTATTGCCGGTGTATGCTCAAGTGTCTGGATAAGGTTCGGCTTTAAGGCATCCTTTAAGAGAGCTGCCATAGAGCCTGTAGCCTGAAGATCATCGGCTGTGACAGGCTTTCCGTCAAAGGTATATGCCACAATAATTCTTCCAAGTCGCTTCTTTAAATCTGCCATATCATCGGCCAGGCAGAGTATTGCCATAATTTCAGATGCTACAGTGATGACAAAATGATCTTCTCTGACCATTCCGTCCATCTTGCTTCCAAGACCAACAACGATATTTCTAAGGACACGGTCATTCATATCCATACATCTCTTCCATACAATCTGGCGTGGGTCGATACCAAGCTCGTTTCCCTGCTGGATATGATTGTCAAGAAGTGCTGCAAGCAGATTGTTCGCAGATGTAATTGCATGAAAATCTCCTGTAAAATGAAGATTTAAATCCTCCATTGGGACAACCTGTGCATATCCGCCACCGGCTGCTCCTCCCTTGATACCAAAGCAAGGTCCAAGTGACGGCTCACGAAGTGCGATAAGTGCTTTCTTTCCCAGGCGTCCAAATGCCTCTCCAAGACCGACGCTTGTGGTTGTCTTTCCCTCCCCTGCAGGAGTCGGGTTAATAGCTGTAACGAGTATGCGCTTTCCGTCAGGATTTTTCTTTGTGCGATTGATAAGCTCATCAGAAATCTTTGCCTTATACTTTCCATAAAGCTCTAAGTCATCCTCTTTTATCCCTATAGATGCTGCTACATCCTTGATTGGAAACATTGTAGCTTCCTGTGCAATCTGAATATCTGTTTTCATTTTTCTTTGCTCCTTTGTGTTAATTATTCTCTAATATAGTATCTAATTCCTCTTTAGTCACCAGCACCTTGCGGGGCTTTGTCCCCTCCTCAGGTCCCACTACACCTGCCTCTTCGAGCTGATCCATGATGCGGGCCGCCCTGTTGAAGCCAATTTTAAGGTATCTTTGAAGCATTCCGATTGAAGCCCGTTCCTTATCTGTGATAATTGACGCTGCCTCCGCAAAGTAAGAGTCCCTGCCATCATCCGTGTTTTCCACATCTGAAATGGTAACGGTTGTATTTGTCGTATCATTCGACAGGCTCTCCATCTTTTGTGCCACATCATTACTGTACTGTGCATTCTCATTATTTTCAATAATAAATTTCACAATATCGGAAACTTCTTTATCTGAAACGAATGCGCCCTGTACTCGAAGGGGCTTCGGAACACCCTGTGGGTCAAATAACATATCTCCCTTTCCAAGGAGCTTTTCCGCACCATTCATATCAAGTATGGTACGACTGTCAACACCGCTTGTAACTGCAAATGCGATACGGCTTGGCATATTCGCCTTGATGAGACCTGTAATAACATTAACAGAAGGCCTCTGTGTAGCTATAATCAGATGTATACCGGCTGCTCTCGCAAGCTGTGCCAGCCTGCATATTGCCTCCTCTACATCCTTTGATGCAACCATCATAAGATCTGCAAGCTCGTCCACTATAATGACAATCTGTGGCATCTTTGGCGGTTTTTCTGTATCCTTGCCATCCATTGCATCAATCATGGCATTGTAACCGTTTATTTCCCTGACACCGCTGTTTGCAAACTTCTCGTATCGGTCTGTCATCTCTGAAACCGCCCAGTTTAATGCTCCTGCAGCTTTTTTAGGATCTGTAACAACCGGAATCATCAGATGAGGTATGCCATTGTATACACTAAGCTCAACCACCTTCGGGTCAATCATAATCAGCTTTACCTCATCCGGCTTTGCCTTGTATAGTATACTCATGATAATTGTATTGATACAAACTGACTTACCTGAGCCGGTAGCACCTGCAATTAAAAGATGTGGCATTTTTGCGATATCCGTAACCTTAACCTTGCCTGCAATATCTTTTCCCACTGCAAAGGTAATCTTTGATTTGGCATTTTTAAATTCTTCAGACTCCACAAGTTCCCTGAAGGAAACAGCAACACTCTGGCTGTTTGGCACTTCGATGCCCACAGCGGCTTTTCCCGGAATAGGAGCCTCGATTCGTATATCCGCGGCTGCCAGATTAAGCTTTATATCATCTGCCAGATTCACAATCTTTGATACCTTCACTCCAAGCTCCGGTGTGATTTCAAACCTTGTAACAGCAGGACCGCAGCTTATATTATTCACCTTCGCATTCACCCCAAACACATTAAGAGTCTGTTCAAGCTTTGCCGCCGTCTCACGCAGATGAGCCTGCGAATCACCGGTTTTACCCCTGTCAGGAGCCTTAAGCAGATCAACAGCCGGAAATACATACGGCTTCTGCTGGATTGCATTTTCTGCGTCATTTATCGCTATCTGCTCACTGACTTTTTCAACCTCTTTGGCAAGCTCATCCTTGTCTGATTTGACCTTTTTCTTACCTGGCTCTGCTGCAGGTGGTTTTGTCATTACCGCATCTGCAGCCGGAGCTGATAATTTTGATTGCAGCTCATTATCTTTTTGTATGCCAAAATCATCAGATATATCAGGCTCCACGCAGCCCGATATAGGTATCTGCGACACATGGCTTGCAGCTGTGCCACCCAAAACCGAAACAGGCTCCGATGCCACACCAAAGTCCGGTGTCTGCACTATTTCCCCTGCATCCCCTGATGTAAGGCTTGTCGTCTTTTTCTCCTTTATTGCAGGTGAACTCGGGTAATTCTCTATAGTTATCTCACCAAGCGCATCTGTAGCAGCTGCACCTTGTCCAAATATCCCCACATGCGCTGTATCACTACCTGCCATGCCTGAATCCAGCACGTTTTCACTGCCATCAATTTTTGTATCAAGTGACACGCCTGTTATCTTATTGTCCATCCTTCGGCCGGCACGCTTACTCCTTCTGCCACCTTTTGCAGCCTCCTTTATGTCACTGTCTGTATCATCTGAAGCTAAACCCTCTCTTGTCTGACGCTCTCTTGACTTATACTGCCGATACTCCTGATATCTCTCATTATTCTCACGCGCTGACTCGTATACCTTTCGGCCGCCGTTTCTCATACCCTTCATGAATGATTTACCGGTAATGAGCACAAGACAGATAATCATCAAAACTATTGTCACCACGTATGCACCTATAATTCCTACCGCCGGAACTAAAATGCAGCCTATAAGAGCACCTATAAATCCACCACCTGAATGCCTTTCAACACTGTCAATGTATGACTGCACCGGCGAAACCGCGAATTCACCATACACTGCCAGGTACATAAACACACATATAAACCATATGAAAACTATGGTCATAACAAGCTTCATGATAGCATATGAATTGCCCTTATTGGACACAGCAAAAAAGCTGCCCACCAGAAGCACAAGCGGAAAAATATATGCCACCATTCCAAATACACCAAAAAGGAAACCGCTTACTGCGTTTCCCAAATGACCGCCTATTCCAAAATTGCTTATAAATAAAAGGATTGAAACAGCTACTACTATCCAGAGAAATATTTCCTTTTTAAAGGCCTGCTGCCTCTCTATCTGAGCCATTCTCTCCTTTTTTGTCTGTCTTTTTGCTGAGGATTTCTTCCTCGTTGCCATGTAACTAACCTCCGTGTTTTGATTTACAGAGTATATAATAACATATTTCTTCTGTTCTGTGTAAATTTTCTAAAGTAATTTTTCGATTTTGTGATTAAAGGGTCAAAAGGTATCATCGATGCATGCTTGCATGCAATTCGATGTATACCTTAGTGACCCGCACTACACCGAGAAAGTAGCAATTTGCTGCGGGGACGCAGGAAATTAGCGGATTTCGAGGTGGAGTCAGATTACGGGAATGCGTAGCATGTAGTAATCTGATTAATCATAAATGAGGTGCAAAATACCCCGCCATGAATGGCGGGGTAAAATGTTATGCAAAACCATAATTTCACCAAAATATTTTATTCACCAATAAGGTAATTGTATAATCCCTCATATTTGAATTTCGAAGCATTCCAAGAGAAATCATTGGCCATGCCCCTGTCCACAATCTGGTTCCACTCACGCTTCTTATCGAAGAAGATGTGCTTAGAATAATTGATGACTGCAAGCATCTCATCGGCATTGTAGTTTGAGAACGAGAAGCCATCTCCTGAATTCTCATACTCATTGTAAGGCTTAACCGTATCCTTGAGACCTCCTGTCTCACGAACAATCGGAACGGTACCGTAGCGGAATGAAATAAGCTGTGTCAGACCGCAAGGCTCAAACCTGGACGGCATCAGAAATGCATCAGCAGCCGCATATAGTTTGTGTGCCAGATCATCAGAGTAACATATATTTGCCGAAACTCTGTCAGGGTATTTCCATGCATAGTGTCTGAACATATTCTCGTACTGAGGATCTCCTGTACCGATAACAACAAGCTGTGTGAAATCGTCCACGATACCTTCAATCACATGATTGATAAGGTCAAGACCTTTCTGGTCTGTAAGTCTTGAAATAAGACCTATCATGTACTTCTTTTTATCAACCGCAAGGCGAAGATCCTGATGAAGCTTTGTCTTGTTGTTGAACTTCTTCTTTCTGAAATCGGAAGCATTGTAATTGCAATAGATTCTGCCATCAGTCTGTGGGTCATAGGCATTGTAATCAATACCGTTTACGATACCCTGCATATCAAAATGTCTGGCACTTAAGAGTCCGTTCAATCCCTCACCGTAGTACTCTGTCTGAATCTCGTTTGCATATGTATCACTGACAGTTGTGATATAGTCAGCATATACAAGACCACCCTTAAGCATATTTGCGTCCTTCTTGAACTCAAGCTTATCAGGTGTGAACAGATTGTCTGTAAGACCTGAAACACCCTGTACCCACTCCCTGTCCCATATTCCCTGGAACTTAAGATTGTGGATAGTGATAATTGTCTTGATACCCCAGAAGAATGGATTTGCGGCAAACTCATTCTTTAAGTATACAGGCAGAAGACCTGTCTGCCAGTCATGACAGTGTATAATATCCGGCTTAAAATCAATAAGCGGGAGCATTGAGAGTACAGCCTTGTCAAAGAATGTATACTTCTCAATCTCAAACTTAGTGTCAGAAGTATATGGAGAAAATCCTGTAAAGAACTCCTGATTGTCAATAAAGTAATATGTAACGCCGTCCTGCTCATATTTGAGCACTCCGACATACTTGTCCTGCACGTATGGACCTGAGCTCATGTAAAAATGGGTAACATACTCAAAATTATTGCGATACTGCTCCGGTATACAGCTATAATCCGGTATTACAACCCTTACATCCCAATAGTTCTTGTCAAACTCTTTAGGAAGTGCACCGCACACATCTGCAAGACCTCCTGTTTTTATAAATGGTACACACTCTGAAGCTACAAATAGAATCTTTTTCATATTCTCCTCCCGCTAAAACCCGTGATATATAATATTTAGTTTACTCTTCCCAATTGTGGTATACTTCCTGGACGTCGTCATCATCGTCAAGAAGGTCTAAGATACGGCCGATATTTGTGATGTCAGCTTCATCTGTCAGTGTGACATATGTCTGTGGAATCATTGTGACCTCTGCTGAAGCCATTGTGATGCCTGCCTCCTCAAGAGCAGTCCTGACTGCATCAAAATCAGCAGGTGCAGTTGTGATTTCGTAGCTGTCATCCTCATCGGCAAAATCCTCAGCACCTGCATCGAGTGCCTGCATCATAAGGTCATCTGCATCCATATCGCACTCTTCCTTGTCGATGATGATCTGACCCTTCTCGTCAAACATGTATGATACACATCCCTGTGTACCGATGCTTCCCTGTCCCTTTGTAAAGGCATTACGGACATTGGCCGCTGTACGGTTCTTATTGTCTGTAAGACACTTTACGATAATAGCTGTGCCTGATGGTCCATAGCCCTCATATGTAGCTGTCTCATAGTTTACACTGTTGCCGTCTCCTGCCGCCTTCTTGATACCTCTTTCGATTGTATCGTTTGGCATATTGTTGGCCTTTGCCTTGGCAACTACCTGTGCAAGCTTGAAGTTATTGGCAGGATCCGGTCCTCCCTCTTTAACTGCAACTGCGAGCTCTCTACCGATCATTGTAAAGATTTTGCCCTTTGCAGCATCATTTTTTTCTTTCTTATGCTTGATATTCGCAAATTTAGAATGTCCTGACATAATTTGTATCCTCTTTTCTACTTTTAAAAATAATCTATATCTTATAATATCATTTTTTCTCTTCCGGCGCAAGTTTCTTAATCATTACCTGCTTAATCACCTTATCCTCGACGCTCATAACAGAAAATCTGTAGCCATATGCGCTAATCACAGTCTTATCCCCCTCCTCCGGAATCTTATCCGAAAGCGATATGATAAAACCGTTAAGCGTCTCGTAGGCATCATCATCAACAGGCAGTGACAGTGCCTCCTTCACATCGGAAAACTCAGTCATGCCGTCCATTATAAATGTCTCGTCATCATTCTTTCTGATGTAGTTTTCTTCCTCATCGTGCTCATCCTCGATATTTCCGACAAGCTCCTCGAGTATATCCTCCATCGCGATAAGTCCCGATATCTGTCCGTACTCATCCACAACCATCGCAAGATGACTCTTTTTAGACTGCATCTTTTTAAACAGATCATTGATGTTTACCGTCTCGGGTATGAAGTCCACCGGCCTGATAAGCCCGTCTATGTCCTTGATACTGCTGCGGTAAACCTCATTTTTTTCAAAAAATGTAAAAGCATCCTTGATATGTAAGACTCCGATGATACTGTCAACATCGTTTTCATAGACCGGAAAGCGAGATTTGCCGGTATCTATGATAAATTCGATTGCATCAATAAAGGACATACTGCCGTCGAGGCTTACGATATTTTTGCGGTGAGTCATGATATCTTTTACTTCCTTATCATCAAACTCAAATACATTGTGTATCAGCTCTGCCTCAGATGCAAGGATTGTTCCCTGCTCATGCCCCTCCCTGACCATGGAAATAATTTCTTCCTCTGTGACATCATCATTTCCAAGTATTCCATCGAGAGTCTTTTTGTTGTTTTTCATTCCATAAAGCAATACTCCAATACACAAAAGAAGTATCACTACAAGTATCGATAAAATTATAATTGCATATAACATAATGTTTTATTATCCTATGTAATAAGTTCTAAGCTGATTTCAAGCGCCCTGTCTATTTTAAGCAATGTGTCCTCATCAAGATGGCACACCTTATCCTTAAGCCTTTTTTTGTCGATTGTGCGAAGCTGTTCTAAAAGCACAACCGAATCCTTTGCAAGCGCATACTCCTTGCAGGCAAGCTCCACATGGGTGGGCAGCTTTGCTTTATGCATCTGCGAGGTTATTGCTGCGCAGATTACCGTCGGGCTGTGTCTGTTTCCGACATCATTTTGTATTATAAGGACAGGTCTTATCCCGCCCTGCTCTGAGCCTACAACAGGCCTTAAATCAGCGTAATAAATATCTCCTCTTTGAATAATCATACACGAATACACTCCATATTATGGTATACAAAAAGTATCTCCAGATTTTTCGAGTGTATTCTTAAAAGTTACACTTTTTTAGTTTTTGTGGTAAATTCTTGGAACACGCGGTGTGATAAGACATGCAAACTCATAGTTGAATCTGCCTGAAAGCTCACCTAACTGCTCCATAGTGATTGTCTCATCCCCTTCTTTACCGAGCAGAGTAACTGCATCGCCTATTTTCACGTCAGGTATGTCTGTCACATCAACCATAAACTGATCCATGCAGACTCTGCCGCATATAGGTGCTTTTTTTCCTTTTATGAGAACCCAGCCCTTGTTTGAAAGTCCTCTTGAATATCCATCACCATATCCCACCGGGACAGTTGCTATCCTCATATGATGCTCTACCGTAAATGTGCCGCCGTAGCTTATATGCCTGCCCGGCTCAAGCTCCTTTACATAAGCAACCCTGCTGTGCAGCGACATGACAGGCTTTAGGGAGATTTTACTCTTGTCTACCTCCTCTGACGGCCACAGACCATAGAGTGTGATGCCTGCTCTTACCATATCCATATTGCACTCCGGAATTTCTACTATTCCCGCACTGTTTGAGCAGTGCTTAATCGGGATTTCAACTCCTCTTGCCTCAACAAGAGCTATCATCCTCTTAAAAAGATCAAACTGCTCAAAGGCAGGCTCCTTTGACAGCTCATCTGCCCTTGCAAAGTGAGTGAATATTCCCTCTATCATAATATTCGGCAACTTAGCAATCTGTGCAATAATATCTGCACTTTCCTCTGTCACCTGAAAGCCTATACGGCACATGCCGGTATCTATCTTGATATGTATCTTACAGGTCTTATTCTTAGCAACTGCGATTCTTGAAAGTTCCTTAGCGGTCTCGTAGGTACATACCGCCGGTCGCACATCATTGTCCACTATCTCCTCAAACTGCTCCGGGAAGCTGAGTCCTAAAATAAGTATCGGCTTTTTCCTGCCTGCCGCAATAAGCTCCATTGCCTCGTTGCTTGTAGCAACGGCATAGCCCCACAGATACGGAAGCGGCTCCAGTACCTCTGAAACAGCCTCAGCACCATGACCATAGCCATCAGCCTTTACAACTGCTGCCATCATTGTCCCCGGCTTTAGCTTATTGTGCATCGACTCCATATTATATAAAATTGCATCCAGATCTATATCTGCTCTGATTCTGTTAATTGCCATTTTTTTCCACCTTAATCCAAACTTTATCTAATCCATCAATAATATCACTTGCTATCATACCATAAGAGCCGGTATTGTCAAATACCATATCACCGGCAAGTCCATGAATAAATGCACCGTATGCCGCAGCCTTTTTCGTGTCACGCCACTGTACCAGAAGACCTCCCACGATACCGCTTAGCACATCTCCGCTTCCGGCTGTTGCCATACCGCAATTGCCGGACAGATTGATAAACTTTTCGCCATCAGCCGCTGCGATAATCGTACGAAAATCCTTAAGCACACAAGTCACATTGTACAAGCCTGCAAACTCTCCTGCCACACCGATGATATCCTCCTGTATATTAGCAATGCTCTTTTTCATAAGTCTGGACATCTCGCCCAGGTGCGGAGTCACGATGACAGGCATTTTATGCTCATTAAGTAAAGTCATGTTATCTGATATGATATTAAGCGCATCCGCATCAATCACAAGAGGTATCTCTGCTGTTTTTAGTACTGTTTCAACTAACATTTTGGCATTATCAGACTTTGAAAGACCTGGACCTATCACCACTGCATCTGCCCAATCAAGCTCTGTCGCAAGTGCTTTAGCTGACGCGATATCAGTACAAAGCAGTGCTTCCGGCAAAGCACATTGGATTATTGAGCGGTTGCACTCCGGCGTTATAATTTTCACAAGCCCTGCTCCGCTTTTGTATGCAGCCTTTGCCGAAAGCACCGCCGCACCGGCCATATTGCGGCTTCCTGCTATAACTAACAGTTTTCCGAAAGTTCCCTTGTTGGAGTGTGCCGGTCTGTTATCAAGCTTCTTTAAATCAGACTCATCAAGAGCCCTTACTGATGGCAGATTACCACAAAAGCTGTGGTCATCTATGCCTATAGGCACCACCTTAACCAGACCGCAATAATCACAGCCCGGCCACAGGAGAAGGCCAGTCTTCTTATAAGAAAAAGTATATGTGAAATCTGCTTTAAAAGTGCATCCCATCACATGTCCTTTATCAGAATCCACTCCCGACGGCACGTCGACCGCCACCCTGTAAGCATTTGCCTTGTTAACGGCTGAAATCACATCTGCTAAAGAGCCTTCTATGGCTCGCTTAAGCCCTGTGCCAAACAGTGCATCTATTATTACGTCACTTTTACACACACACTCAATATCAGAGACCACCTTAAAGCCATACCTTGCGTATATATTTTTCTGCAGCTCAAAGAGCTCGCTTCCTGCCTCATCTGTGCCAAAAGCATAGTACACCATGCATCTGTATCCGGCCTGATTTAAAAGTCTTGCTATCGCGATACCGTCTCCTGCATTATTGCCTCTGCCACATATCACGGCAAACTCCTTTGATTTATCAAAACATGCAACAAGCTCCCGGACAACACCGGCCGCAGCCTGCTCCATCAGCACCACCGAAGGAACCAAAAAGACCTGTGATGTTGTATCGTCCAGAAGCTTCATTTCATTACCTGTAACAATATATTCCAATATCAATTCCCCTTATTCTCATTGTTTGCATTATCAGTATTTGCATTATTGGCATTGAAAACCATAGGATCGTCATATTCAATATCAAAAAGATCTAAAACCTCAGCGCCAAAAATATCATGAAGATACGAATAAATCTCCCTGTTGTTAATATCTCTGTTCTGTTTTCTGATTACATTTTTCTTAAGTTCAACTCTTATATTTGCAATCCAGTCGTCAATTTCTTTTGATTCCAGTTTATTTTTCTCGATCTTTTCACTGAAATAATCCATCGATAAAAGCATCAGCCTGTCATTTACAGCTTTTATATTCTTCTGGATTTCAATAAGCTCTCCCTCAATGTTGTCAGCTTTCTCATTTATCTCATCTATAAGCTGCTTATCCTTGTCACGCTTTTCATCGCCGTCATCTCCCATGTTGGCAACAATATTAGACATAATTTTCGACTTAAGCTTTTTTAAATTCTTAAGCTCATTGTTGTACTTTCCCTGCAGCTTTAACAGCTCATCCAGTTCTTTTTCCGTGGCTGATATTTCGTCAGTCTTACCATGAATGGCAAAAAGTCTGTGCCACTTCTGGTCTAAAACCAGTAAAGGCACCTTTTTCCCTTTTAATGCAGCCTCAAAATCTTTTTTATCATTCATAAGACTCACCTTCTATTTATTTTTGGAGTTTTTAACAATATTATAGCTGAGCTGCATAAGGCTGTCAGACAGATGAACACTCTCCACAACCACATCTTTATTTGGAATTTCAAGATCCACATGTGCAAAATTCCATATAGCCCTTATTCCTAAATCCACAAGCTTTGACGCAATAGAGTCAGCCTTTGACTTTGGCATGGTGAGCGCCGCAATATCCACCCTGTGTGTTCTGCAATACTCATCCAGCTCACTTAGCATAAGGATTGGAATACCTCGCACACTCTCTCCTGAAAGCTCAGGATTTATGTCAAAAAGCGCTGTTATGACAAAGCCAAGCTTTTCAAACTTTACATAATTGGCGAGTGCCTGGCCCAGATTGCCTGCACCGATGATAATTATTCTATGCTCTGTGTTAAGTCCCATTATCTTTCCGATTTCCTCGTAGAGAAACTGAACATTGTATCCGTATCCCTGCTGTCCAAAGCCACCGAAATTATTGAGATCCTGTCTGATTTGTGAAGCTGTCACTTTCATTCTGTGACTCAGATCGTTTGATGAAATACGCTCCACTCCCTCATCCAAAAGCTCTCCGAGATATCTATAGTATCGTGGCAGCCTTCTGATAACCGCCTGTGATATTTCTTTACTCAAGTCTTATTCCTCCAATCATCAGGATATCATTTCTCTTTTAAAGACAAAAACCCAAGATTAATTATAAATTTTTGAAGGTCATCTGTCAATGTGTTAAGAATTTAACATTCAAAAAATTCATAATTATCCCCGGGTTATATCTTATTCTAAGGCTAAAAACCAAATTTCAGATTAAATTGTCTTCTCAAGCTCCTCTCTGATTGCCTTGATGAAGCCTTCGCTGTTTAAAACAGTAGGATTTTCAATTGTTGTGATGAGTGCGAGATCCTTTGTCATCTTTCCGCTCTCAATAGTCTTTATGCAGGCTGCCTCAAGCTTGTCTGCAAACTCAGAAAGTGCCGGAAGCTTGTCAAGCTCTCCTCTTTTTCTAAGTGCACCTGTCCATGCAAAAATAGTAGCTACAGAGTTTGTTGAGGTCTCCTCACCCTTTAAATGCTTGTAATAATGTCTCTGAACTGTTCCATGTGCTGCCTCATACTCATAGTATCCATTAGGTGATACAAGAACAGAAGTCATCATTGAAAGTGAACCAAATGCTGTGGCTACCATATCACTCATAACATCTCCATCATAGTTCTTACATGCCCAGATAAAGCCGCCCTCTGCGTTCATCACACGGGCTACTGCATCATCGATTAAGGTATAGAAGTAGGTAATTCCTGCTTCTTCGAATTTTTCTTTATATTCTGCATCAAAGATTTCCTGGAAAATATCTTTGAAAGTATGGTCATATTTTTTGGAAATGGTATCCTTGGTTGCAAACCATAAATCCTGTCTGGTAGAAAGTGCATAGCTAAAGCAGCTTCTTGCAAAGCTTTCGATAGAATCATTTAAGTTATGC
>ERZ780075.606-NODE-606-length-16258-cov-6.336975_pt1 | contig 16258 bp, 10 predicted proteins | sample MGYA00511839_ERZ780075 | MGnify/ENA primary metagenome ERZ780075 (study PRJEB29588, sample SAMEA2155953) | human gut metagenome | biome: human gut; feature: human-associated habitat; material: faeces | place: Denmark | collected 2008/2010 ...
CACATAGGCGGAGTCGTAGGTGATTGCGTCCACATCCGCCGTACCGTCCAGCCGCATATGGCAGGGATCATTGAGCCGTATACGGTATAGCCGTTTGCCCATTCGCCAGCCCGTCACAAGACCGGCAGTGGTCTCTACCCGCTGTGTTTCGCCGGCCAGGCCGTTTTCATAGCCGTAGCGGCAGATGCACCGCGCGCCGTTGCCGCACATCTCACCCATGGAGCCGTCGGAGTTGAAGAACAGCATTTTGTAGTCGCCGCCACAGGTGGGGGGCTTCACCACCATGAAGCCGTCCGCGCCGATGGACATATGCCTCTCACACAGGACGCGGACGATCTCCGGCCACCTGTTCTCGGGGATGGCGTTCCGACGGTCGTCCACCACGATAAAATCATTGCCTGCCCCGTTCATCTTCCAGAATTCCATGATAGCCCTCCCTCGCGGTATTTTCTGCCATTGTACAGGGAACTGCCGCCATTGTCAAATACGCTGTCCCTATCGCCCGCGCCAAAAAGAAAAGCCACCCTTTAGGGTGGCTTTTCTGTGACTGCCCACAGGTTTTGTTGTCCGTACTTCCACATACCGCAGGGAAGGGGGAGTGTGAGGGGGGAACCTTTGACGGGTTCCCCCACTCGCGTTCAATCACCCGCCCGCAGGCGACCACTTTTGCGTAGCAAAAGTGCCGCACCAAAAAAGAAGAGGCACACAAGGGCGACTCCTCATAAGGACATCTTGAAAACACCAGATTAAACCGATTGAGAGAATCTCTTGGTGTCGACCAAACGGGAATAGCCATCAACCATTTCATCGTGGTTGGTGGCTATTCCTGTTTAAAGGTATATTCATGTTGAAATCCGAACCGGAATCTTTGTAAAATTCCCTACCGCTCTTTAACCAGAAACAATGGGTAACCGCATGCCTAACCGGGAGAGCAGTTCGTTGGTAATCGTCCCACAGCATGCAGCCAGTTCCTCTGCCCGAATCACCTGACCGCCATCCCGGCCGATAATAGTCACTGTATCGTCAGGAGCGACCTCCGAAAGATCGCTGACGTCCACCAGCAACTGGTCCATGCACATCCGCCCCACCATAGGACAACGCCGGCCCTGAATCAGCACCTGGCCGCCCCGCTGAGGCAGATCCCGGGGCAGACCGTCCGCGTAGCCGATGGTGACCACCGCCAGTTTGGTTTCTTGCTCTGCCTGAAAGACCCGCCCGTACCCGGCGCTCTCTCCGGCTTGCACAGTGCGGATACTGGCCACTCTGGCCCGGAGAGACAGAACCGGCCGCAGGTCAAGGCTTCGCTGAACAGGCGCATCATCGCTTCGAACTCCATAGAGTGCGATTCCAGCCCGGACATAGTCACAGGGCTGAGCTGGGAGGTTCCAAAGTCCATAGCTGGACTGGATATGAACTTTGCCGGGATCATATCCGGCAGTTCGGAGCCAGGCCACCGTATCATAGAACAAGGTCAGCTGCTCCTGGGTGTAGGCAACATCTTCGGCTTCCAGGCTGTCCGAGACGTATAGATGAGAAAAGACACCGTCCACTACCAGGTTTGGAAGCCGGAATGCCTCCAGGATCTCCTTCCGGTTTTCCGCCAGGATGCCCAGCCGGTGCATCCCCGTGTCCAGGGCCAGATGGACATGGACACGCCGCCCTCTGGCTGCCAAGGCCCGCCCGTGGTCAATATCCGCCACCGTCTGGGTCAGATGCCATCGTGTCAAGAGCGGAGCTTCCTCCGGGGAGGTATAACCTAAGATCAAGATCGTCCCCCGGATGCCCGCCTTTCGCAGAGCAATCCCCTCGGCCAGGCAGGCCACGGCAAAGGCCCGGACGCCCGCTCGCTGTAAGGTGCGGGCGGTCACTGCCCCGCCGTGACCGTAGGCCTCCGCCTTTACCACCGCCATCAGCTCTGTCCCCGGGGCCAATGTGTTCCGCAGCACCTGGGCGTTGTGCCCAAGGGCCGCCAGATCCACCTCCCGCCAGGCCCGAGCGGTGGGGCTGGGCTTCTTTTGAAGCCTCAGCAGGCAAAGGGCGGAGAGCAGCGCACTGAGCGCCAGCACCACAATAAAATGGAGAACACTGTTTTCAATGAGCATTTCTCCCAGTCCCAGTAGCTTTGCCGCTCCCCGGACCAGTACGATGCAGAGGGGATGGAGCACATACATGGCTGTGGAAAATTCCCGGACTTTCCTGGACTCGCCCTTGTTTCCGCCCAGCAGCAGAGAAAAAAAGCATACTATGCACAGGGGGAGGGCGAGGTACATGCTGTCGTGGCGCTGGACATCCATGCGATGGAGCCACAGCCCCTCGGCGCTCATGGCTGCCAGAGAGAGGAAGAAGCCCGCCAGAGACAGCTTTTGGTTCCACCGCCTTCCGGCGGCCCCAAGCAGAAGGAACAGTGGCGCGAAGAACAGGCCATTGCGGGTATAGCCGCACAGTGTAAAAATGCCGTCGTAAAGGGTCCGAAGCAGCGGGATCTGGGAAACCAGTCCATAGTAACTGTCCCCGCCCAGACCGATGAGATAGAGTAGCGCCGCCACAGGCAGAGCCACCCGCAGGCCCAGCCGGCTGAGCCACCGGGCGATGACGATGCCCAGAATGGTCGCCGGGAAATACCACAGGTGGTAGAAGGTGCCGTCCACCAGCAGTTTCCGCAAAACATCCGCCGGACCGGTGAAGCTGCCGGCATAGAGATTCACTGGCAGATACAAAAGGATGCAGACGCCGTAGAGCAGGCAGAGCTTTTTCAGCTGCCGCCCCACACCAGCCCAGTGATTCCGGCTCAGAAAGTACCCAGTGGTCATCAGAAAGAATGGGACTGCCACCCGGGCCAGTACCCGGGTAAGCCAGAAATCAGCCATGGCAGACACATCCGCCAGGGGCGAGGTGTGGTTCATCACCACCAGCAGGACTGCCGCCAGACGAAAGAGGTCCAAAGTCGGGACGGTTTTCTTAGCCGTTCTCATGGGTATCCCCCCACCATGTCAGGATAAATCCCTCCACATTGTCGCCGGATATCTGGCAGCAGCCCTCCGGCACTTCCACCTCTGTGACGGCTCCGGCGGCGGGCACATAGAACACCTGGGCCATGCGGCCGTTTTCCAGAGCGACGCTCCGGGGACCCTGCCGCAAAAAGTCCCGGTACTCCTCCAGACACAGCCCGTTGGTTTCCATCAGCTGGGCGTGGGGCGCCCCCACATAGCGGAAGTGCCACGGCTCAGCCGAGATCCCGGTGACTTCCTCCTTGCCCCGCTGGTAGCGTTCGATAAAGCCGTACCGGGCCGCCAGACGCCTAAATCTTCCGCAGACGCCGTCATAGGGAAAGGCAGGCCGGATGAAGTCGATGTATCCGGCAGCCTTTCCCAGGTCGATGGCGAGGCCGGTCTGATGCTCACTGCATCCTGGAAGGGCCACATACTGGCGGGTAAATGTCTCCCCATGCTCCGCCATGGAGTCGTCCCAGATCCGCTGCTGTTCCTGCTGGCTCCGCCAGCCGGACACCGGCACGATCTCCCGCTGTCCCCCCGCCTTTTGGATACAGGCAGACAGTAGCTGCCGTGCCCGGCTTTCAAGAAGAATGTCGGGGTGGTGCGGGTCCACCGAGGTCAGCGCAGATCGCTCTTTTTCATGCAGGGGATGCGCCCGGTTGACCAGGACCAGCGGCCCCTGAAAAATCTGCTCCCGGGGAATCGACACGGTTCTCATCCCGCCACCCCCAACTCGATCAGGCGGGTCACCAGCTCCCCAAAGGAAATGCCGATGCCCTGCATCATGCTGGGGTAGCGGCTGTGGGCGGTGAAGCCGGGGATGGTGTTGACCTCATTGAAGACGATCTCCCCATCCGGGGTGAGGAACAGATCCACCCGGGCGAATACCCGGCAGTCCAGGGCACGGTAAATGGTTTTTGCCGCTGCCTGGATCTCTGCCGCCTTCTCCGGCGGGATGCGGGCGGGACAGTGGATGGCGGAGGTCTTTAAGGTGTACTTCTCCTCATAGTTGAAAAAGCCCTCCGACAGCGCAATCTCGTCCACCAGACCCACGGTCAGTTCCTCGTTGCCCATGACCGCGCAGCCCACCTCAAAGCCGGGGATCGTCTCCTCCAGGATCACGGCGCTGTCGTGGCGGAAGGCCTCCTCCATGGCGGCGGGCAGCTCTTCCGGCCCGGAGACTTTGGTGATACCGAAGGAGGAACCGGCCCGGACCGGCTTGACAAACACCGGGTATCCCAGTTCCTCCGCTGCCTGGGCGATCCGGCTGAAATCATCGCTGGAATGAAAGACGTGGCTCCGGGGGACCCGGATGCCGGCCAGGGCCGCCAGCTGGTGGGCCCGGTCCTTGTCCATGCACAAGGCGCTGGACAATGTCCCGCAGCCGATGACCGGGACCCCGGCCAGTTCAAAGAGTCCCTGTACCGTACCGTCCTCGCCGTTCTTGCCGTGGAGGACTGGGAATACCGCGTCAAAGAGGAGACGGCGGCCGGAGCCGTCCAGCAGTAGTAAAGCGTGGGCCTCCCGTTCCACCAGTGGGGTGCAGGGGATACAGTCTGCCGCCTGCTGCCAAGTACCGTCCTCCAGCCGGGAGAGGTCGCCGGTATAGCAGAGCCACTGCCCCTCCCGTGTGATGCCCACAGCCAAAGGAGTATAGCGGGCGGGGTCCATGTGGGACAGCACCGCATAGGCGGAATGGAGAGAAACTTCGTACTCCGTGGAGCATCCGCCGAAGAGAACGAGAATGGTTTTCATGGGATAAGACCTCCTAATCAAAATAAAGCGCCTGGTTCTGATACTGAAATGGTACCAGAACCAGGCGTTTCATACTTGTCTATCTACCAACGGATGCCTTGCAAGTTTTCTGCGAAATTCTTGTGATTTTCTTACGGCGCTTCTGAATGGTCTGACGGAAGACAGATGGTGAAGGTGATCCGATCCTCGGTGCTGTCCGCCCGAATGGTCCCGCCGTGGAGCTCCACGATCTCCTTGGCGATGGCTAAGCCAAGGCCCGCACCACCTGTCCGGGTGGCGCGGGAGCTGTCCAGACGGAAGAACTGTTCAAAGATCCGGTCCAATTTCTCCTGGGGGATGTTCTTTCCCGCATTGGAGAAGGTGAGTACGATTTTCCCGGCCTCTATCCGTCCGGCAATTTCCACCGTGCTGTCCGGCAGGCTATAATAAGACGCGTTGCGCAGGAGATTATCAAAGACCCTTGCCAGCTTATCCGGGTCACAGGAATAGTGCAGCTTGGGCGGCAGATCCAGGCTGCATGACAGCCCCGATTCTGCGAAAATGGGGCGGAATTCGCTGGCGACCTGCTCCAGCATCCGCGTCAGGTCCACGCTCTGCCGCTCCAGCTCCAGGCGAGAGAGGTTGAAGCGGGTGATGTCGAAGAACTCGTTGATGAGGTCCTCCAGCCGCTCCGCCTTCTCCAGGGCGATGCCGGTGTACCTGGCCCGGATCTCCGGGGAGATCTGAGGCTCATCCCGCAGGAGGGTCAGGTAGCCGATGACGCTGGTCAGGGGCGTTTTCAGGTCGTGGGCCAGATAGACGATTAGGTCGTTTTTCCGCTGTTCTGCCTCCCGGGCTGCCCGGGCGTCCCGGAGAGCCTGCTCCCGGGCCAGATTCAGCTGGATGGAGATGTCCTCCAGGGAATCCGGCAGCTGGATGGGCTCCTCACTGGGGCGGGATAATTGCTCTGCCGCATTGGCCACCACGTCCAGCTGCTTGATGGGCTTGGAGATAAAATAGAAGCTGATGACCACCCAGCCCGCCAGCACTGTGACGATGCAGACCAGAACGATGTAGTCTCGAACCCAATTCAGGAAGTCGTAGAGCGGCGAGGGCTGCCAGGTGATGCTGGCGCAGATGATGAAGCCCAGGAATGCCAAGGCCATCACTGCGACCACCCAAGCCATGAGGACCAGCAGGTAGCCGCCCCAGATGCGCAAAGATCTCCGGCGGCTGCGGGTATTTCCTTTCTTACTCAATGGTGTACCCCACCCCCCAAACGGTCTTGATGAATTTGGGCTTTCGGCTGGGCTCGTGCATCTTTTCCCGTAGCCGGGCGATGTGACTCATGACGGTGTTGTTGCTGTCCATAAACGCCTCGCCCCAAACATGTTCAAACAGTTCCTCGCTGGACACCACATTCCCCCGGTGCTCACATAGATACCAGAGAATGGAGAATTCCAAGGGCGTCAGGGCCAGTTCCTCGCCGAACAGGACGCACTTGTGAGTGGCCTTGGAGATCTGAAGGCCTCGAAAGTCGTATTCGGTGACCTCCTGGACTGTCCCCTCCCTGGGGTTGTACCGGGTGTAGCGGCGCAGCTGAGTCTTGACCCGGGCCACCAGTTCCAGAGGATTGAAGGGCTTGGTGATGTAGTCGTCCGCTCCCAAGGTCAGCCCCATGATCTTGTCCATATCCTCCACCTTTGCGGTGAGCATGATGATGGGGAACAGGTGGTCCTCCCGGATGCGCTGGCAGAGGGTAAAGCCGTCCATGTCCGGCAGCATCACATCCAGCACCGCCAGATTCAAGCGTGTCGTCCGCACACAAGCCAGGGCGTCGGAGGCATTATAGAATTTGTGGATGGTGAAGCCTTCGTTTTTCAGATAGACCTCCACCAGATCTGCGATCGCAGTCTCGTCATCGACGACTAAAATATGTGTAGCCATAGTTGCCGGCCTTTCGTGTTTTTCTGCATTATAGCACGGAACGTATAAAAAAGCGAGTATGACTCTTGATTTTTCCTAAACATGTCCTAAAGGGGACTGTTGCGGTCTCCTGTCTGCGCAAAATTCTCACCAGACTGTATCGAAACTACGATCTTCCAGACTCCTGATTTCGTAGGGTCGAAGTCGTGAAGCTGCGCCGCAGTGCTCTGTCATCCTTCGCTGGCAGGATCGGTCTGCGTATCATACGATGAACATTCCTCCAGATCTGCAGCCTGCTACCCGGATAGGCTTTTTTCAGCTTTGTGACAGCACGCTCCTTTGCCTTTTCCACGGCGGACTCCTTCATCATGTGGTACATGCCGATTTCCTTCAGCGAAGTTTTTTCAAATCCGAATACGCCGTAGAATTTTCCGAGGATGTCCCTGTCCTTCTTCGGGAGAGCATCAAATAGTTCCTGCAGCAGCTCAATGCAGACTTTTCGATACACGACCTGCTCCGCAGAAACAGAGAGATTCCCAGGCATCAGCCGCTCAAAGGGATCACCGTCATAGCTCCCAGGGATAAGATCATTGACACCAACAAAATGGGTGTTGTAACGGATGTGCTTGACAGCCTGTTCCAGAAGGACATCCATTTTCTCCGCGATCTCTTCGATGCTGAACTGACCTGAATGATATAGCCTTTGTGCCTGCCGGACAGCATCCATCTCGTGCTTGCTCAGAGAAAGATTTCCGATATGTTGCTCCAGCCAACGGGTCATCCGGCCTTTCAGATGTGGGTACAGGTAGGTGGCAAGCACAGCACGGCTCTCATCGTATTCTCTGCTCTGGACCCGTGTCAGAAATTCCAACGCACCCTCGCCGCAAAGATCCTCCAGAATCGTTTTCGTATAGCCGGACAACTCTCCCGGTCTTTCCCTGTCCATATGCAGACAGTTGAACTCTCTGGCAGTCTCCCGGGCGATGCGCCGGATCAGCCCGAGATTCCTGCGGTACAACTCCTCCAGCGCGCGCTCATCACCGCCGTAATATCGGCGGACCAGTTCCTCATTGGTCATGGGTCCCACCCGCCTTTGCTTTCGGTGGACGCCCTCGGGGCTTGCTCACTCTGGTGATGCGGCAATATTCATACACTTGCGCAGTAGATATTTGTTCAGAAAACTCCTCAACAGAGATATCCGGGCTGCGCAGCGCATCGTAGAGCCGGTCTCGCACATGATCCTTGGCTCTTCTGGCATCCTCCTGAGAGATAGCTCCCCGCTGCATATCCTTCGTGATCCTGGAAAAGGCAGTCAGCTTGGCCTTCACCTTAGGGTTGTTCTTTGCCAGTTCCTTTTGAACTTCCACCGTGCCAAATTGCCGACAGGTGTAGCCAGGAGCGTGGGGACAGGCCCCTTCGCAGTACAAAGCGTGGACGCCGCTCTTCAGCATGAAGTATTTCCCGCAGATGATGCAGCGGCGGATGTTGTGTCCACTATTCAGGGCCAGCATATAGTCTGCCTTCATCAGCGCCTGTAAGCTGTCCGTCACATGCTCCTGACAGATGGCCATGGAGCCGTCCGGCAGCTCCCGCGGGACATAGGAGAGCATATATTCATCGTGTCTCCTGTAGCAGTCCCCGTGGTAAGTGATGGGGTTGACGATCAGCTTCTCTGCGGTGCGATCATCGTTATAGAAACCATAGAGCGCTGCCGCATAACTTTCCGGCCCATTGGTCGTGAGTGTGGAGAGGATAAACTTGATGAAATTCCGGATGGTAGGAACAAAGGCACGGATGTCGTGAAGATACATCATGTAGCGGTCGATGTATTTCTTGTAGGCACTCCAGGTATCTTCGCACGCTCCCAGGAGGCGAAACATCTCGTAATAAAACAACTCGCCCTTTTCCTCGCTGCCCTCTCTGCGACGAAACAGATCCAGCAGTCCCAAGGAGATTTCAGGATCGCTGTCCCCATCATCGCTCTGGAAGAATTCTTCCGCTGAGGCGCTGAGAAGTTTTGTCTGATCATCCTCTGAAAGGCTGTGCTCCTCGGGAGGAAACAAGCTGAACTGTCCTGTGATCTCCCGTATCACCGAAAAGAAAGCGTCATAGCAATCGTCCGGTAGCAAGCGGAACACAGTATATCGGCGAAGTTCCTGACAGAGCTGCTCCATCTCATCATTCAGTTTCCACCAAAGTTCACTCTTGCGGACATACTCGTAGATGTCCATAAGGGTACGGATGCGCACCATCCGTTCGTGCAGGGGGTGGTAGTCATCCGGTGATAGATTCAGCAGATCTTCGGTCAGCCTGCCTGCCTCAAACTGCTGCCCGTTCAGCTCCAAGGTGCTGCCGTAGGTATAGAATATGATGCTCCCCTCCATTTCCGCTGGCCCCCTCCTCTGCAATAATTTGTCCTACTTGATTTTTAATCTGTCCATGCTTTTTATCAGGATACCATCTTTTCCACCACAATACAAGCAGAGGGGCAAGGGGATGCTCAAAAGTCCTGTGGGCACTGCTCCTCTAAAAGAATACTACTCCCACTTCTTTCGAGGTGGGAGATTTTTGTATTCAGATATTTTTAATTGGAGGTACTGACTATGAGCAACAAAATGGACCGTCCTCTGGTCACGGTGGACGGTAGGACGCTGATGGACCGTCCGCTGGAGCCGCCCAATTTTGTGGTGGACACGCTGATCTCTCAGGGTCTGCATATCCTGGCGGGTTCACCCAAGGTGGGCAAGTCCTGGCTGGCCCTGTGGCTGGCGGTGACGGTGGCCAAGGGAGAACCGGTCTGGGGAATGAGCGTGAAGCAGGGCACCACCCTCTATCTCTGCCTGGAGGACTCCGTCCTTCGCATCCAGAACCGCCTCTTCGAGATCACAGAGGACGCACCGGACAGCGTCCATTTCTGTACGGAGTGCGCTCCCATCGGCCAGGGGCTGGAGGAGCAGGTGGAGGGCTTCCTCGTAGCTCACCCGGATACTGTTCTGGTCCTCGTCGATACACTGCAGATGGTCCGCCCCGTCCACGATGCCACCTACGCCAATGACTACCGGGACCTGTCCGTGCTGAAGCGGCTGGCGGACAAGCACGGCATCGCCATCCTGCTGATCCATCATCTGCGAAAGGAAACTGCCGATGATGTGTTCAACCGCATCTCCGGTACGACAGCCATCAGCGGGGCGGTGGATTCCAGTTTTACTCTGGTGGAAGATCGGCGCGGCAGCGGTAAGGCGAAGCTCTCCTGCATCGGTCGTGACATTGAATACCGGGAGTTGTCTCTGGAACGCAACGTTGAAAACGTGTGGGAGATGGTAGCAGACAGCAGAACGCAGCCGGAGCTACTGGGCGACCGGATCACCTATCTGGTCTCTGAACTGATGCGCGACCGTACGAAATTTATCGGCACTCCCACAGAGCTGTCTGAAAAAATCGACCCTGTCGGTATGGAGCGTATCTCGCCTAAGAAAGTGTCCCGCCTGATCCTGCAAAACCTTGACGCGCTAAGCAAAATCGGAATTTCCGGTATGGTGCGCCGCAGCAACGGGAAGCGGCTCATCGAGCTGCGCCGTGCCGAAAGTGACGATGCCCAGGGTGTACCTGTGGTCGCCCCTGTTGACCCTGTTGGGGCGCTGTGCGGCGATTTGCGGGAGATTGCCGGGCATGGCGAGTAAACACCCGCAGGGAAAAAGAAACGCCGTTTGTGGCCATTTGTGGCCGAAAGCGGAGCGCGGGTGTTCGGTGCAGGGAAATCACCTCCTTGGAGGTGGCCAGCATCGCGTTTGTCTGGTCTGCGGCAACGCCGCTGCCCGACTTCCGCATGAATTCCGGGCAGAAGCCCGGACCCACTTTATCTACGATTTGGAGGAAACGACATGAAAAAAGATGTTAAATTCAGCACCCGCATGGCGTCCACAGACCGGGAGGCCATCAAGGAGTTGGCGAAGCAGTCCGGGATGTCCATGAGCGACTACGTCACTGCCTGCTGCCTGGGAAAGCAGGTGGTGGTCATCGACGGCCTGAAAGAAGTGCTGAAGGAGCTGAAGTCCATCGGCAGAAATCTGAACCAGCTCGTCACCCTGGCGCACATGGGACGAGTGACCGTGATCGATCTGGAAAGCGTATGTCGGGCGTTCTCTGAACTCTGTGGTGCCGTTCGGATGATCCTTGAACGAAAGCGCTGGTAAGCTATGGCTATCATCAGCTTCACAAACTACAAGCGGGGCCAGACCACCGGATGCATGAGCGCCGTGATGCGGTATACCATGCAGGATAAAAAGACCGAGTTCGAGGGGCAGCAGTTGGTCACAGGTATCAACTGTCAGCCGGAATCTGTCTACGCGGATTTCATGACCACCAAGCGGCTCTACCACAAGACGGACGGTGTACTGTTCTATCACATGGTACAGAGCTTCCCGAAAGGCGAAGCAGTCGACCCGGTCACCGCTCACGCGGCCGCGCTGAAGCTGGCCGAGTACTATGAGGGATACGAAGTTCTGGTCTGCACCCACACAGACCGTGAGCACATCCATTCCCACTTCCTCATCAACTCGGTCAATTTCGATACCGGACGGAAACTGCATATCGCAAAGGAGCAGCTCCAGGAACTGCGGCAACGCAACGACATGGTCTGCAAGGAGTTTTCACTTCCTGTATTTCAACCCAGGGAACAAAAGCAGAAAACAAAGACTATGACCATCGGAGAGTATCACACGGCGGCCCGTGGTCAGAGCAAGAAGCTGCAGCTCATGAATATCATCAATGACTGTATGCGCCACGCTTCCAACCGCGAGGAGTTCATTGCGCTGAAGGAGAGCGAGGGCTACAAGGTTCGCTGGGAAAAGTCCCGAAAGAATATCACATATACCTCGCCGAGTGGCTGGCAGTGTCGGGACCGTTTGCTGTTCGGTGACAAATATCTAAAGGAGAACATGGAATATGAATTCAGGATCAGAGAAGAAATTATCTATGGACGAGCTCATGGCCCTGAACCGGCCCGAGCCTTCACCGCAGCCGACAGCGCGGGAGTCGAGTTCACCGATCACGCCCATTGTCATCCAGTGTCCGCTGCCGGAGGCTCTGACGATGCTGACACAGAAGACAGAATCCATCGGGTGGGAAGTGCGTGGAATGCGGGAGTATCTTCCGAACCTGAGATCACACACAGACCTGACAGCGGTGCAGAACAGCATGGCGGAGATCCAGAAATCGTTGACGGAGATGACCACTCTGCTGGAACAGGCTGGGAAGAAGAAAGAAAAGCATTCCTGCAAATGGCTGGACTGGCTTCCGGACTTCGACCTGATCGTAGTGGCCAAATGGATCGTACTGGTACTGCTCATCGTGGCGGCACTGCTGGGGATGGGGTATGGCACAGCGACAGTGGTCAGCAACATCCGCAACCTGTTTCTATGAAGCCGCTCCACGCTGGACTGTATGGTCTGGCGGTAACTGGAGCGTTACTGGATGATGGTAACGAAGATGTCGAGGAACGTTACCGCCGTATCCAGGCAGAACAGGAAGCCAAAAATATCGGCGCTGTCATCGGACTGGTGGCCGGCGTAGCCATGGTGCTCACACAGGATGAGCAATCATCTACAGAACAGCAGTGGACCGAAGATCAGCAGGCAGAACAAACACAGCAGCAGACCATGTAACGGTCTGCTATTTTTGTTGCCTGACTGTAGCGTCAGGGGAAAGGAACGATATGGCGTATAAATTCAAATACAATGAGCGTCCCCGCTCCTACAGTGAAGAAAAGCATGGAGATGAGGATATTCCCTCTGCCAAGGCAGTGCGGGATACCGCAGTGGAAGAAAGGGACGGCAAGATTATAAAAAGCCGCCGACAGCATGTATGCGGCAGAGAGTACATTGTGTTCGCGGAATTCAGTTTCGGAGGAACGCAATCTACGGTCGATCTTATGAAACAGGTCATCGACCTGGAGCAGGACGCAAAAAATATTTCCGCCTGAAAAACAGGTTCGCATAGACAAACAAACCGATTGAGGGTATTGTATGGTTGCAATCTCTCAATCGGTTTGGCATTTTATGAAGGAGGTCAATATGTTACAGCCAAACCAAAAGATCACGGCGCTCTATTGCCGTCTGTCCCGAGATGATAATCTGGAGGGCGACTCCAACAGTATCCAGAACCAAAAACTTATCCTGCAAAAGTACGCCGATGAGAATGGGTTCCAGAACACCAGATTTTATGTGGACGATGGCTATTCCGGCGCGAATTTCAATCGCCCAGCCTTTGAACAGATGATGGATGACATGAGCAACGGCGACATCGCCGTCATCATCACAAAGGATCTTTCCCGCCTTGGAAGAAACCAACTGCACACCGGTCTTTATATCGAGGAGATATTCCCTTCCAATGATGTGCGCTACATCGCTGTCAACGACAATGTTGACACCAAGTATGAAAACAGCAACGAGCTGATGCCTTTCAAGAATTTGTTCAATGAGTGGCACGTGCGGGACTGCAGCCGCAAGGTGCGGAATGTAGTGAACGCCAAGGCACAGCGGGGAATCCGGGTGGGGACACGAGCTCCTTACGGCTACCGCAAGGGTGCAACCAAGGACTCTCCTCTGTTGGTGGATGAGGAGGCGGCGGCTGTCGTCAAACGCATCTTCGCCATGTGCGCCGGCGGAATGGGACCAGCCCAGATTGCAAAGCAGCTCAAGAAAGAATGCATCTACAGTCCATCCATGTACGCCTATACGAAATTCGGCACATCCCATTCCGGGCTGAATGCAGAGCGGCCCTACAACTGGACTGGCGACATGGTGGCGGATATGCTTCAGAACATGGTCTACCTTGGGCACACGGTCAACCTTCGCTACAGCACCAAGTCCTACAAGGACAAAAAACGATGTGAACGCCCCAAATCAGAGTGGCTTATCTTTGAGAATACTCATGAAGAGCTGGTGGATCAGGAAACCTGGGATATCGTACAGGAGGTGCGATCTCATAAGCGCCGCCGCACGAATATGGATGAGCAGAATATGTTCTCTGGATTGGTGTATTGTGCGGACTGCGGTAAGCCCATGGTATTGCACCGGGCGCACACCATGAAGCCGGAACAGAATCATTTCACCTGCCGCACCTACAAGAAGGACGGGGCAGAAGTGTGTAGCGCTCACTATATCCGGGAAGTGGCACTGAAGGAAATCGTGCTGGAAACAATCCGCAGAGCTACAGAGTTTGCCAGGAGCGACCCGGAGCGGTTCGCCGCATATATTCAGCAAAAGCAATCTACTGAGGTGGCAAAGGAGATCCGGGGGTTGGAACGGGAATTGTCCACGATGCGGAAACGGGATGGCGAACTGGATGTAGTGTTCAAGCGGATGTATGAGGACAGCGCCTTGGGACGGGTGAGCAATGAGCAGTTCCGTTTGCTGTCTGAGGCATACTCCAAGGAGAAAGCGCAGCTGGCCGAAGCCATCCCTGCCACGGAGGAGCGCCTGGAGAAACTACGCAGTAGCATGGCCAACGCCAAGAACTTCATCGCCAAGGCCAGAAAGTTCACCGACATGACGGAACTGACCCCGGAACTGCTCCGCACCTTTGTGGCGAAAATCATCGTGTATGAGAAAGAGGTCAAATACTCCAAGCACGCACCGCAGAAAATCCACATCTGTTTTCGGGACTTCAACCTCAACGAGACAGACGATATGCTTCTATGCGGAGAGACAACAGAAAAGGCAGACAGTACAATTGCACTGCCTGCCTAATCCGAGGACACGCTTCAAGGTACCCCTATCAGGAGTAGCGGAAACGTGTGTCTCTTCTTTTTTGGTGCGAGCGATGGGACTTGAACCCACACGACCTTACGGACACAAGCACCTCAAGCTTGCCTGTCTGCCGATTCCAGCACGCTCGCGGACAAGATACCTGACTATTATAGCAAAACCGGGCAGTTTGTCAAGTACCGGAGGAAAATTCGCCTGCTGCAGATAAAAAAGACCGCCGAAAGGCGGTCTTTCTTATACCTTTTTATTCGTTCCCCGGGAAGCTGGGGATGGTGGCGAAGCCCCGCTGCAGATCCTCGTCGGTGGGGATGACATCGCTCATCTCGCCATCGTTGTACTTGCCGTAGGCCACCATGTCGAAGTAGCCGGTACCGGTCAGGCCGATGACGATATTCTTGGCCTCGTTGTTCTCCTTGCACTTCACCGCCTCGTCAATGGCCACGCGGATGGCGTGGCTGCTCTCCGGCGCGGGCAGGATGCCCTCGCAGCGGGCGAACAGCTCTGCCGCCTCGAACACGGCGGTCTGCTCCACGCTGCGAGCTTCCAGCATGCCGTCGTGGTACAGCTGGCTGACGATGCTGCTCATGCCGTGATACCGCAGGCCGCCGGCGTGGTTGGCGGAGGGGATAAAGCCGTTGCCCAGGGTGTACATCTTGGCCATGGGGCAGATCTTGCCGGTGTCGCAGAAGTCGTATTTGAACACGCCACGGGTCAGGCTGGGGCAGGACGCCGGCTCCACCGCGATGATGCGGTAGTCCGCCTCGCCCCGCAGCATCTCGCCCACGAAGGGGGAGATCAGGCCGCCCAGATTGGAGCCGCCGCCGGCGCAGCCGATAATGATGTCCGGCTTGATGCCGTATTTATCCAGCGCCGCCTTCGTCTCCAGACCGATGACGGACTGGTGCAGCAGCACCTGATTCAGCACACTGCCCAGCACATAGCGGGTGTTGGGCGTGGAAGCGGCGCACTCCACGGCCTCACTGATGGCGCAGCCCAGAGAGCCGGTGGTGTCGGGGAACTCCACCAGGATCTTGCGGCCTACCTCGGTGGTCAGGGAGGGAGAGGGGGTCACGTCCGCGCCGTAGGTCCGCATGACCTCGCGGCGGAAGGGCTTCTGCTCATAGGAGCACTTCACCATGAACACATGGCAGTCCAGCCCCAGATAGGCGCAGGCCATGCTCAGCGCCGTGCCCCACTGGCCGGCACCGGTCTCCGTGGTCACGCCGGTCAGACCCTGCTCCTTGGCGTAGTAGGCCTGAGCGATGGCGGAGTTCAGCTTGTGACTGCCGGAGGTGTTGTTGCCCTCGAACTTGTAGTAGATGTGCGCCGGAGTACCCAGCTTCTCCTCCAGACAATAGGCGCGCACCAGGGGAGAGGGACGGTACATTTTATAGAAATTCCGCACGTCCTCGGGGATGGGGATATAAGGGGTATGGTCGTCCATCTCCTGCTTTACCAGCTCGGCGCAGAACACGCCGCCCAGCTCCTCGGCGGTCTTGGGGTTTTGGCGGTTTGTTGGCGCGCCTGGGTGCAGCAGGGGGGCGGGCTTCGTCTTCATGTCGGCGCGCACATTGTACCAATACCGGGGCATCTCGTCCTCGGAGAGATAGATCTTGTAGGGAATGTCGCGGTTCTTCAGTTCTTTCATGGTTGTGTTCTCCTTTCAGTATTGGTCAGCGCGGTACGCTGTGTTACGCAAAATAGTCGATCTGCATGGCGTGCTTGACCTTGGCCAGGGTATCGGCCGCAGCGGCCTGCGCTGCCTCGGTGCCCTGTCGCAGCACGTCCATCACATAGCCGGGGTCCTTTTCCAGCTCCTCGCGGCGATTACGGATAGGC
>ERZ780075.607-NODE-607-length-16254-cov-5.291499_pt1 | contig 16254 bp, 14 predicted proteins | sample MGYA00511839_ERZ780075 | MGnify/ENA primary metagenome ERZ780075 (study PRJEB29588, sample SAMEA2155953) | human gut metagenome | biome: human gut; feature: human-associated habitat; material: faeces | place: Denmark | collected 2008/2010 ...
TCGAAGCCTGCATGCTGCGCGGCATGCCTGTGCTCGGAATATGCCGCGGACTGCAGGTAATCAACGTGGCGCTCGGAGGATCGCTCTATCAAGACATGCTGTCGCAGATGGGGACGGAGTTTGCCAGACACCAGCAGAAAGAGCCTACGGAAGTGGCGACCCACGAAGTGGCGTTCATTGCGGGGTCGATGGCTGAAAACCTTTTTCAAACGCAATTTCTGCCAACCAACAGCCACCACCACCAATGCGTGCACCGCGTTGCCGACGACCTCACCGTCAGCGGCACTACAGTCGACGGCGTGGTAGAGGCATTGGAATGGCCTGAGAGAGAAATTTTTGCCGTGCAGTTTCATCCGGAGCGCATGCGTGACGGCAACCCCACGATGTGCGGTTTTTTCAAAAACTGGATAGAACGCGTGGCGGCTGTAGCAAGCAACAAAAAATCAGAAATTGCCAAAAACGACTGAAAAAACGCTTTGTTTTTTGCACAACGATACCGTTTTTGTGCAGAAAAATGCGGTTTTTAGCCTAAATATTTTTCTATTAGAATAATAATTACTTACTTTGCACGTCTAAAAAAGAAACAAAAGAATTTATTAATCTAAAAAATTTAAAAGTTATGTCTGAAATTGCAGAAAGAGTAAAGGCTATAATTGTTGATAAACTGAGTGTAAACGAATCAGAAGTAACACCGGAAGCAACATTTGCTCAGGACCTCGGCGCAGATTCTCTCGACACTGTAGAATTGATCATGGAATTCGAGAAAGAATTCGGTATCACAATCCCTGACGATCAGGCAGAAGGTATCAAAACTGTAGGCGACGCTATCGCATACATCGAAAACGCTAACAAATAATTTATCCCCTAATGGAACTTAAAAGAGTTGTTGTAACTGGATTGGGCTCAATCACTCCTATCGGCAACGACGCCGAAACTACGTGGAAAAACGCAGTGGAAGGTGTCAGCGGAGCCGGTCCTATTACGCATTTCGACGCCTCTTTATTCAAGACGCAATTCGCCTGTGAAGTAAAGGGTTACAACTCTGCCGACCATTTCGACCGCAAGGAAGCCCGCAAATATGACCTCTACGCGCAATATGGCGTTATCGCTGCCCGCGAGGCGGTGAAAGACGCCGGCCTCGAAGAATTCGAAGGCTTGAACAAAGACCGCGTAGGCGTTATCTTCGCTGCTGGCATTGGTGGATTGCACACTTTCGAGGAGGAAGCTGGCTACTACGCCATGAACAAGGACAAAGGCCCGAAGTACAATCCATTCTTCATCCCTAAAATGATTGCCGATATGGCTGCAGGTCTCATTTCGATGACCTACGGCTACCGTGGACCGAACTACGCAACCGTTTCGGCTTGCGCTTCGTCAACCCACGCGCTTATCGACGCTTACAACACCATCCGTCTTGGCAAGGCCGACGCCGTTGTCACCGGTGGTGCGGAAGCAGCAATCTTCCCTGCCGGTGTAGGTGGCTTCAACTCAATGCACGCTTTGTCGACACGCAACGACGATCCGGAGCACGCATCCCGCCCATTCAGCGGCTCGCGCGACGGTTTCGTTATGGGTGAAGGCTCGGCTTGCCTTATCTTTGAGGAATTGGAACACGCTCTCGCCCGCGGCGCCCACATCTATGCTGAGGTTGCCGGTGGCGGTATGTCGGCAGACGCTTATCACCTCACTGCAACCCACCCTGAGGGTCTGGGCGCAAAACTCGTGATGAGCAACGCTCTCGAAGACGCTGAAATGAAACCTGAAGACATCGACTACATCAACGTGCACGGCACGTCGACTCCTGTAGGCGACCTGTCGGAGGTGAAGGCAATACAAGGTGTATTCGGCGACCACGCTTACAAACTTAACCTCAGCTCGACAAAGTCGATGACCGGACACCTCCTCGGTGCAACCGGAGCTCTTGAGGCTATGTTCTGCGTAAAGTCGGTACAAGAAGACATCGTTCCTCCTACAATCAACCACGAGGACGGTGACAACGATCCTGAAATTGACTACAATCTGAACTTTACGTTCGGCAAAGCCCAAAAGCGCACTGTCAATGCCGCTCTCTCAAACACGTTTGGTTTCGGCGGACACAACGCTTGTATCATTATGAAGAAATACAAAGGCTAAAAGCCGTGAACGTTTACGAACGGATAAAACTTTTCATAAAGCTCCTTTTCTCCAATGAGAAGGAGCTTTATTCTTTTTGTGCGGATCTGACGGGATTCTGCCCACGCGGAATAGCAATCTACCGGCAGGCGCTGCCCCTCCGACCCGCCAACGCGTCAGCAATCAACGGCACCGTCGTAGGCTCTGGCTCGGGATACTCCAAGCGCGAAGCCCACCAACACGCAGCTGAAGCCGCCATGAAAACCCTAAAAAACGAACAAAAAGGAAATAGGTGTCCGCCATATCAAAGCGACTGCCGATAAAAAAGCAAGCCTTGGTGCCGCCCAACAGCGAATCCAAAACTTGAGTTGAAAAATTTCGTGCAAAAGCTATATCATCCAACTTTCAACTAATTTTATCGTGCTACTGTTTGGGGCTATTTCCTTATCTAATGGAGAAACCTGTATTATTACGGGCAATTGGGTCATAACACCTGCAACTACGCAGCCTCCTTGTGGAAGAACTGGAAGTTGTTCAACGGATAATTTATCAAGGTATGAAACATTATTTGCTACCATATCAATGTCCCTTTGGTTCACAAGTCTATGAATAAAGTAGTTATGAAGTTGAGATATAATTGTATGAGAAATATCGGACGGACGTTGACTTGCAAGTGTCATGAAAACAGCAAATTTACGTCCTTCTTTGATGATTTCTTCAAACACCTCTAAGCGGTAATCCTTCCAAGTTTCACTTTCGCGTGTTGATTCATAAGAAAGAATGTTATGTGCTTCATCTATTATTATATTCAGTGATTCTTTTGCGCCTGCTTTTTTCTCCTTTTGCTTTCTATACACTTCAAGTGAAATTATTAGAGGAACAAGTTTTTTCATTTCTGTATTGCAAGAGTTCATATCAATGACAACAAAACTTGATTTATCAAATAGATTATCATTTTCATCATTTGTGATATTGAAAATCTTATCAAAACTTTTTTGCGTTCCACGTAATTTGTTTATTGCAGGAGCTATATGTTCATTGATTGCTCGATTAGAATTGACATCAAGAATCAACTGCAAATACATATAATCAATGAACTCAGCAATAAAGTTGTCGCTAAAATTATAGTCATCGGCAGATTTGTAGAGAGGTAAGTTTGGCAAAATATTTTCTGATCCGGCATCATGCATATACACCTTTTGCCCAGCAACCTCTACAAGAAAACAATGTTGGCCTGAATGAAATCCAATTCCCTTATGTAAATCTAAATGTTCTTCCTTGTTCTTTTCTAACATTTGACATAGATAACTTAGAAGGATATTGCCTTTAACACCATCTTCTATTTTTAGGGTGTCACGAATAGCCTTCTTCAGCAATCCTCGAAATGCATCTAATGCTTTATCTGCTTTCTGTATGTATTCTCTGAGTTGCAAAGTCCTTTTGATGAATGGTTGCTGAGTTTTCTCTGTTGCATTCGCCAAAATTGATAATAGCTCAGGTTTGGCAATCTCAGATTGTGAGATTGGAATTCGATTTGTATTCTCAACGGCAACCGAAGTACTCAACTTAAAAATAGTTTTTTCTTTGGTAATTGTATTTTTCCCTGAATACTCGCCATTGAAATCGAACAATAAGAACTTGGCATTTTTGCTGAAAGAATGATAATTTTGACCCCTTTCAAATAGCTGGTGGTAGATTTTTGCTAATGTATATGACTTACCGCTACCAGTGTTGCCAAAGATGCCAATATGACTTCCAAAGAGTTCATTTATATCAAAGTTTATCTTTTGTTCATCATCAAGCAAGAGTGAACCTATACATATTGCTTTTGACTTATCTGACACAAAACTATGTATTAACTCGAATTCTGCTTTAACAATCAGTGAACACTCGTTGCCAACCAAAGGCAACTCTTTTATTCCCTGATAATACTTGTTGCAATCAATATATCCAAGTAGCTTAACGTCAAGATATCGTCTTAAAACATCTTGACCAGAATGATATACTTCATCAATATCCTTATCAAGTGCTATCCGTTCTCCTTCCACCTTTGCAATAATACGAACGTAGCCCTTGGAAATTTTCACAAAACCTCCAACTGATACATTTTTTATGACAGTACCACAGTAAAGAAGATGAGATACATTTTTATTCTCATCAACTTTTATTCTTACGCTTCGACCATCAACAGACCAAACCTCTCCAATACGCAGAATTGAATCTAAACTGCTGTTTTGCATCATAGTACTATTATGAAATGGAATCAACAATTGGTTGGAAAACAAACTTATCAATTGAAGCTAAGTCAAAATGTTTCAAACTATCGATATTATCAATTTTGATTTTCATATCATTCGTCTGAGAATTACATTCCTTGTATTCTTCAGGACACAACACACAGATATTTCCGTTCTGACAGCCTTCTTCAACACCTAAATTCTTTTCAATAAGAACTTTATCAGCTTGCTGGTAGGCAAAGACAACTATCAGTAGAGTTGGATTGTTATTTGCAGCTCTTAAAGTGATTTTAGACAAGTGTTCGTCTGCAAAGGAAAATCCACCCACAAATAGAATCGTATTTGGCTTTTCAAGCTCATTAGAAAATAATCTCATTAGCTCATAAAATGGTAAATCCATTACGGTTTCACGGAATTTACTCTTTGTCGGATTAACCATTATGATTTCCGAATATGCTTTGAGCGCAGACAAATATAATGAATGGGCTATTTCATTATCTTTTAGATGTTTTTTTAATTCAGAAACTAAATGTGACATTATGTCTGAAAGAGAAAGATGGGCAGAGCCCACTTTCTCTTTCGCGATTTTCTGCTTCTCACTTCTAACATTCAGTAAGAAAGGGATGGATGCAAATGCATCCATCACCTTTTTAACAGTGTCTAAGTCATCATCAGCAACCATGGCCTCGTCATATTTCCAATTTATTGACCCGTGCAGTTTGATATAGTTGACCGTAGGAATTTCATGAAACTTTTGAAGATGCATAGAAACCTTTGATTGCATCTTTGAAAAATTTCCTTCGTCAAAGATTGCAGGTTTTCTTCCTGCAAATCCATCATTAAATTCCAGTTTTGTTTTCCTAACAGCGGCTTCAATTAACATGTCGATGTTGGTTGTAAACAAGTTTGCTATTTTGTGACACAAGTTCATGCGCCTTTGTAGTAAAAGGATACCTATATTGTGCAGGAAACTGGCATAGTTATCAATCGTTTCGTCATAATACCCCTCTAAATCGTCGTTGATTTTTTCTTGAAGGTTTGGAAGTATGACACCTTGTAAATACTCATTGATAATAGAACAGCGTAATATATCTCTTTCAACGTCGTTCAAACCAGGTCTTGTGTTCAAATCTGTAAGCCATGTCTCTATTTCTCCAAGAGTAGAGAGATATGGACGCGACAAGCCAGAGCCAAATAGAAAATTCATATTGGCTGACTGGATTATATCTTTTAACCGTTCTATTTGCATAGTATTGTATGGAATTTAATTATACTGTCTGTTTATACAGTGTTCGAGAGGTCTCCAAATACCCCATGAAATCGTCAATCTTGTATGGACGGATTATGAGGTTGTTTGTGAACTTAACGAACTCTATTTGTCTTACTGTATCATTGAATATAGAGGGAGCGACAAACACACATTGAGACGGTACTTCATATTTTTCCTTGAATTCAACCAAGTGTCGTTCAATAGGCCAGACTTCCATCATGGTTTGTGTTCGTCCTTGCGCCATAGTAACTTCTACAAGGATAGCGTTTGGTGCTTCTACGCATTCAATATCACCAATGCCTCCTCCCGCTGTCGAAGTCGGAAGTCCTGTGTCATCAATTGGGAAATTTGGAATAACCTCCACATGTGGCAGCTTAGTCTTGATGGCAAGGGCGGTAAGGAACTCAAGACGCGATGGAGCATCAATAAACTTCAAAGTGTCATCCTTAGATGAGGTGCGCTTAGCAAGGTGGTCTAATTCGACCTTTATCGCATCCCAGTTATATACATGCGTCCACTCTGTGAGTTTGATTGCTGCTTCGTTCTTTGAAACGACAATACTCTCAATGTTAAGTAATTCAGTATCAACAGAAGCCATATAATCAAAATAGCTTCTTTCTTCCTCATATTTCTGATAATGAGAGTATGTCGAGATGATATAATCTATCTTTTCATCCTCATTGTGGTTGATGTCGATGAATCTACCTCCTCCACGGAATGAGATTAGACCTGTCATTCGCATTTTGCGAACAAAGTCATCAGGGTATTCTGACACAACGGATTTTAGCTTAAACGCTTTAAAGCCACCAAGAATTTCATCAACACAAATCTCATTTATAACCTCTGGTGAAGGAGAATAGCCATGCTCTTCTCGCAGTTGTTTGACTCTTTGATACAAAGCATTAGCATCGTTATTCTTCCAAAAGAGAAGCAATGGTATCTCTTTGTATGAAATACCGCAATTGTTATACTGAGGGTCATTATTCAGCAGACGAATAACTTGCAGCAACAATATAAGTGGAATGTTGTCGTTGAGTTCTCTAATGAATGGATTACAGCGTTGCTGTTTAGCAAAAGCCTGCATAAAGGCGATTTGCTCATTCTGGGGGTTAACAATTTCACGATTAACTGTGCCGTTGTCATCGTATGTAATGGAAACTGTATCAGCAAGGAAATTACCAGTCTCTGAAAATTCAATACGTTCCCCCATGTTGTAATAGACGAATCCAAGAACTTTCAGTAACTTGAACTGCGTTTCAAAACGGCTTTCCCAACCTTTTTCAAATCCAGCTTCTTTGTGTCCCTTGATGTCATCGTGAATACGAGGATCATTACCATCAAAAATGGCTTTGGTTTCTTCATCGGTGAGAGCGTATTCACCAAAATCTCCAGGTGACGTGTTGCCCCACTTCTGCTTTGCTGATTCGGGAACACGCTTTTGGGGGCGATAAAGTCCACATTTGAAAGCTTCTCTTTCAAATTGTTCAACAACATCGGCGGTCAGAATTTGACCGTCAAACTTTTTCAATAGATGTATAAAGTCCTTATACCGTTCAGGATTGCGCACGGTAGTTGTATAAAGGAGCGGTTTGTATTCAGACTGTCTTGCCATATCAGTAATTTGTTATTAATACTTCATTAAAAGACTTAATGGTGTTATCGTGGAAGCTAATATAATTACTTTTTATTGAGTGAGTATTATATTTCTTAGCCCATTCGAGAAACAACTCATTTGTACGTCCTTTATAGTGTGTTACATTAGATATTGCGAATTTAATACCTTTACCTGACATTTCATCAAGTAAAGCAAGTAAACTTTGCTCTGTATCTTCGTTCCACAATTTATTATACTCACTAAAGGTTATAAGATAAGGTGGGTCAAGATATACGAAATCTCCCTCTCGCCAAGTTATGCGAGAAAGGAATCTACGGAAATCCATACTCTTCCACTTTGGCTTCTTTGCATGTGTTAGTGAAAAGTATCTCTCCAAAGCATTGTATGCATTCTGGTTAAAGTCAACATTTCCAACTGGGAGATTAAAATCGTTCTTGCCATTAAACCTTATCATGTGATTAAAACCATATATAAGAAGAGCATATAGCTTCAACATATCTGTGCGGTCAGAATCGTTATAGTCTGAACGCAATTGTATATATTTGTCTTTGTTATACTTTGCAAAGTATGTTTTAACGAATTCTTTTTTCAACGACACGGGGATGACATCCTCCTTGTATGAGCATGACAATCCATAACTCTGAATCAACGTAAATAGTTTGTCAAAGAATACATTAGGCTTCTTGCTATAACTGCAAAGGAACTTATGTATATCAATAACATTGGTATCAATATCGTTCAACAGGAATTCTTCTGCATCAATATTAAGAAACACAGACCCTCCACCCACAAACGGCTCTATAAACCTATTTATGGATTGAGGGAAATATGTTTTTATTTCACTTATCAACTTATATTTATCTCCAACGTAGAAGAGAGGAGAACGATTTACTTCTTTTTTCATTGTCCACTTTTGTAACAAACAAAAATTCCTTATGGTCTTCAAACTCTGTCTTGCCAGCATTGAATGCTTGGTGCTTATGTTCATATACGGTTGTTGTTCCGCAACAATCAAGCAAGTATTTGATTTGGCTTAGTCGAATTTTATTCTCAGAGGAATTGCTTTTTGAGTTATATGTGTTGTTATACGAGACCACCAAATATTTCGCATCTAAAGACATAACCATATCTTCGAAATAGCTATATGCTTTAGACGTACAATATGCACTCATATTTTCGGGAGCAGGCTTTAATGCCACTCCGAAGAGTTCTGGTTCATCCCACTTAACCAATGTTTCATACACATGGTAGAATCTGCAATACTGACGTGAGTTATATGGTGGATCCATATACACGACATCAGCCGAGACAGTCCTTGCCAATTGATTAGCATCTTCTTTATATATCTCTATATTAGAGCAACTTTTTGCTTGTATCAGTCTCATCTTCAATGGCTGATAGTTTATTTTTTTCTTAATATAAGCATCAAAATGCCCCACGGTGTTTGCAAGTCTGTCAATGCTATAAATTAGAGATGCCAATAAGATGCTATATTCTTTATCGGTAAGTTCACTTTTCTTATCCTCAATATCCTGTCTGATAAAACCAATAAGTTTGGCAACTTTCATAGCAAAGTATTTATCACCATAGTTTGTGGAAAACCAGTTGTCGCTTATAGAATCGGGGTCAATTGAATTGTAGTAATCCAGAATGTCAAACAACTTTTGGTTATCCCATTCTCCTTTCCCAAAAAATCCTTTATAAATGGTGTTGTTCGATATAAGGAAATCGTTTATGATAACCTTGCTATATGTGCTCAATGCTTGGTTTGCAACAGAACCTGTTCCAGCAAAGATGTCGCAAAAAGTTTTGGCATCTGGAGCTTCTGTATGGATAACGTACATTATCCAGTCAGTTAACTTTGTCTTGTTTCCGATGTATCTACGACTTTCTAAACCAAATGGCTTGTATAACAACGAGTCTTCATAACCGAACAAACTAAGTTGACCATATTGAGTAGGCGACTCTGCCACTAAACATGATGTGTCTATATCATTCATGTCTATCTTGACAGCTTCATCACTAATCAGCAGACAGATAAGATATTCGTCGCTAAAACCGTAGATAGTGGCAAGTTCTCTTACTTGTTCCCTCGAAGGAGTGACTTTACTGGCCTCAATATCTTTAAGTACATCTACAGATATTCCAGTCTCCTTACATACAGATTTCAAGGATAGTTTTTTAGCCTTTCTTAATTCTGTGAGTTTGAGACTTATATTTGATTTCTTCATTGCTCGAACAGTATTATTTTATCAGCTCCTTTATATCTATTTGTAACAACTCCGCCATTTTCTTTAATGTGTACAAGTCTGGCTGGGTGGTGTTGGTACACCATTTAGAAACAGTGGTAGGATTTACCCCCAGTTCTTCAGATAGCCATTTGCCTGTTTTGTTATGTTCAGTTAGAACAACTTTTATTCTATTTAGATTTAACTTCATTGTTAAAAGATTTACTTTTAATGCAAAGATGGTTCTTTTCTTTGTAAATGAGAAGAATTATGGAAATTATTTAGTGAACATAGCATAATTAGAATAATAAAAACGGCAAGAAGGATAAAATTCTTGCCGTTTATGGGGGATTTTAGACTACATAACGCCACTCACTGGCACGCTGACGGTATCGCTGACTGAGGAATTTCTCGCAACCGATATAGAGGGTATCGAAGGCGTGCGGCGCCACTGCCGATCCGAACGAGCCAATCATACTTTATTCTCACAATAATATTCCTTATTTTTTCCCATTATGGCTACAAAATGGCAAATATTCAGGAAAAAGATATATATTTGCAAGTAGCATCAAAATAGGAAAATCAATTGACCGCAACAGATCTTTTGGTGACTTTGTCTTTTCATGCGATTCGGAAACGACTTTTGATGCCAACTCGGACGTGGAAATATCGGCAGGTACCGAAATACAACGCGGAGCCATTGTCAACATCTTCTCAAAAAAGGATGTTATCATTTCTGGAGGAGTGATTAGAGCCGGAGCCATTGTCAACATAAATGCTACAAATGTAGATATTCAAAATGAATTTGATATTGAACCCGGAGGACAACTGAACATCAACACTAAATAAACTTTTACGATTATGAAAAAACTCTACACTTTAATTTTGATGGCAATGGCAGCAATGGCAGCAATAACAGCGACAGCTGCCGACTGGACATATATGCCGATGGTGCGCGAGGGCGTGGAATGGCATTATGCAACCCAAAACGTCCGACAAGGAGGAACCGACACCGGAAACATCTATCTGCGTTTTGACGGCTCCGAAACCGTCGACGGCAAGACCTACAGCGTGCTGTACCGCTACGACACTCCCGCGTTCGACAAAGCGAAAGCACAGATTGCCGCATATATGCGCGAAGACGGGCACAAGGTGTATGCAATCTGCAAAATCAAGCCCGACGGGACCAGCACCAGCGGCAACGAAAGCGAGGAACGGGTGGCTTACGATTTCGACACCCCCGAAAACAACACTTTTGCCATCGTTGACAAGGTGGACTTCATCACCGTGGGCAACACAAGCCACAAAGCACTGTCAGACAACTCCGTAAATCACATTTGGGCAATCGACGGAATCGGTATCGCTGCAGAGGGATTCACAGCCGACGGCTATCTGCCATTCCCAAACCCATACGTCGTAGCGTCGACATTCTATTTCAGCATATATCTGGTCGACTTGAAAGAAATTGCCACAGGCAACACAATCTACAGCCACGACAGTTTCTACGGCTCTGTAGCCGACATCAAAGCCGACAACTGCCCACTGACAGTCATCGTGGCCGGCGGACGCATCAACGCTGTGTCGCCAAAGGGTGAATGCTCCGACCTCACCATTGCCAACACGACGGGCGCGACAGTGGCACACAGCGAAGGAGCGTCGGCAAGCATCGAAGGGCTGACGCCGGGCATCTACGTGGTGACTGCGACAACACCCGAAGGCAAACGCGTGGCAAAGAAAATCGCTCTATAACAACCCCGTTCTTTATCTTCCCAGCCTCACGCCGACACAGACGGAGAGGGGCGTGCGGCGCCGTGCATTGTCTGAAATTCAGCAATTTTCCCGGTTTATGGCAAAAAAACCGCATAAAATTTTTATCAAAGGATATAATCTATTAATTTTGCAGTTCGTGAGATAAACCGAAAAAATAGAAAAAACAAAATAAAAATGGCAACAACAGACAAAAAACAAGCCACTCGCACAACGATCGACGAACTCAACGAGAAACTGTCGTCGGCGGAACAGAGTGTTGAGAAGAACAAGAAAAAAATCCTTTACGCCGTAATCGCTGCCGTGGCTGTAGTGGCTATCGGCTTCTGGGCATACTACGGCTTCTACCAGAATAAGGTGAGCGAGACCAAAGAATTGGTTGGAAAAGCCGACGCCGCAAAGATGGAAGGTCAGGACTCTATGGCGCTGAAGCTCTACAAGCAGGCTGCCGAGGGATATGGCAAGTTTGCAAACCGCGCAAACCTCGAGGCTGCAATCATCCTCTTCAACCAGGGCAAGGCTGCCGACGCTTTGACCTACCTCGAAGCCTACAGCTCTGAGGAGTCGCTCATCGGCTCTATGGCTCAGACTTTGAAAGGCGACTGCAACGTGAACCTCAAGAAATATGACGACGCTGTGGCTTGCTACGAAAAAGCTGTGAAGGTGGCTGACGGCAACAAGATGCTCGTGCCTTTCGCAATGTACAAGAAAGCAATCGTGCTCGCCGCTCAAAACAAGCATGCGGAAGCTGCTAAAGTCTTTGAAGAAATAAGCAACCAATATCCTGCGTTCGCTCCTCACGGACAGGGCGGTCTCGACATCCAGAAACTTATGGAGCAGGAGAAATTCCGCGCCGCTGGCGACAAATAAGACAGAAGGTAATATTAATTTCTTTCATAAAATAGACGGGCTGGGTTCTTCGGAATCCAGTTCGTTTCTTATTTCTCCTCATTTTCATATTTTGGATGTTTCACCTATGAAAGTAAGCGTTTGGTGCTGGAGCAGCACTACAAAAACCAACTTCACCGGCGGCGCAAGCGCAAAATGGCCGGGAGAGCGCGCCACTATGATGGGCAAGACTGCAAACGGCAACTTGATTTGGAAATGGACATTCACAGGCACCGTCGACACTTCCGACATGCCTACCCACATCATCTTCAGCAACGCCGGCAGCCCGCAGACAGACAACCTTGAGTTCAAGAACGGCGGCTACTACACCATAAACGGCGTTGACCACGTAGTTAATCCGACAACTTCCTCTGTCGACGGCAACGTGAGCGCATCGCTGAGAGCGTACGCCTACAACGGAACTATCTTTGTAATCGCCCCCGAAGCAACCACGGTGACCATCTCTTCTATCGACGGCCGCACATTCACGCAGCCTGTCGAACAAGGCGAAAACCGCATCGTAGGCTTCGGCAAGGGCATCTACATTGTTGAAGGACAAAAAATAATCCTATAAATTCAAAAATTTCGGAATGTGGCAATTTTTAAGCTAAGATATTAGCTCATAGCAGATTAACGATTTTAACAATATTTCCTACTGCTAAATTGGGACACCCAATGTTTAAAAAATGTTACATTCCAAAAAAAAATAAGTACATTGCGCTTGCACCACAAAAATAGGTTGTATCTTTGTACTGTTTTTGAAGCAAAAAATTGTTTTATTATTAAAATTTAGAAAAAATGAAAAAGTTAGTTTTATTACTTGCTGTTGTAGCTTCTGCTACATTGTTCTCTTGCACTGGCAACAAAGCCGCTAATGATTCAACTGCTGCTGACACTGCAGCTCCTGTTGACACTGCAGCTCCTGTTGACACTGCAGCTACTGTTGACTCTACTGCAGCTCAGGCTTAATTCTAAGCATAGAACAGTAAACAAGATAAGGACTACCTCAATAGAGGTGGTCCTTTTTTTGCGTCTCCCCCACAGAAACCAACAGCGGCCGCACACACATCGGAGCATGCCAAAATAAAACAAGCGGAGGCGTGTCAGTCAGCGACACTCCTCCGCTTTGCTTATCGATGTTGCGACAAGGATTACTCCTCTTCGCCCTCAGTCTCGTCCTCCTTCATGTTGTGGAACACGTTTTGCACATCATCGTCGTCCTCAAACTTCTCAAGGAGTTTCTCGATCTGCTCACGCTGCTCCGGAGTCACATCCTTATAGTCGTTAGGGATGCGTTCAAACTCCGCGCTCTGGATTTCGAAGCCATTCTCCTCAAGATATTTCTGGATATTGGCAAACGCGTCAAAAGCGCCGTAGATAGCGATGTCGTCGCCCTCGTTCTCAACCTCGTCAACACCGAAGTCGATAAGTTCCAATTCAAGCTCCTCCAAGTCAACACCTTCTTTCGGCGCAACCTTAAACACACACTTGTGGTCGAAAAGGAACGAAAGGCTGCCCGACGTGCCGAGCGAACCACCGAACTTATTGAAGTAGCTGCGCACGTTGGCAACCGTACGGGTATTGTTGTCGGTAGCCGTTTCCACCACAATAGCGATACCGAAAGGACCGTATCCTTCGTATACGATTTCCTTGTAGTCGCTTGCATCCTTGTCGGTAGCCTTCTTGATGGCGCGTTCAACGGTGTCCTTAGGCATATTGGCTGCTTTTGCGTTCTGCAGGAGCACACGCAAGCGGGAGTTGCCGGCAGGGTCAGGGCCAGCGGCTTTCACCGCGATAGTGATTTCCTTACCGATTTTTGTGAACGTACGCGACATGTTGCCCCAACGTTTCAATTTTCTCGCTTTGCGATATTCAAAAGCTCTTCCCATGAGTATACTTTTTATTATTGTAGTTATTGTTTTGATTTATTATCGTAGTTGTGCGCCAAGTTGCTTTTGCAAGTTGGTTATTATTTTCTTCATGACGGCATCGATTTGCTTGTCGTTGAGCGTCTTCTCGTCGTCCTGCAGCGTCATGCTCACGGCATACGACTTCTTGCCCGCCTCAAGGTTCTTGCCCTCGTAGACATCGAAGAGAGTCACGCTCTTGAGCAGACGTTTCTCCGAGTTGCGGATTACGGTCTCAACGTCGGCAAACGTAGTGGCAGCGTCGATGAGCAGCGCAAGGTCGCGCTTCACAGGCATCGACTTCGGAAGGTCGGTGTACTCCACCTTCTTCTTCAACGCAATTTTCACCAACGCGTTCCAGTTGAGCTCAGCGAAATAGACAGGCTGGCTGATATCGGTCTTCTTGAGCATTTTGTGGCTCACCACGCCCACATAACCGATAAGTTTGCCGCCACGGTTGCGGTATTCCAGACATGCCGCAAACAAATCGTTGCTTGTCTGCTTTGCCACAAGCTCCTTCTGGCTTACGCCCAGACGAGCAAACACATTCTCGACAACCGCCTTAAGGTCGAACACTGTCGACTTCACAGCCGGAGACGTCCAGTTGGCAGTATGCAGGTCGCCGGTCATCCAGATGCCCAGATGCGCCTCCTCTGCAAACGGAGCCAACGGCTTCTCTTCGGTCGACTCGGCTTGCGGGTCGAAAGAGTAGACATTTCCAAACTCATACATCAGCAGGTTGGCACTCTTGCGGTTGATGTTGTGTGCAAGACTTTCAAGACCGCCGAACACAAGAGTCTGACGCATCACCGCCAAATCGCTGCTCAACGGATTGAGCAGACGCACGCAATTGTCGAGCGGATACATCTCCAAGCCGTCGTAGTAGCTTACGGCAGTGAGCGAATTGTTCATAATCTCGCGATATCCGGCGGCTGTCAGCTGCTCCGACACGAGGTTCTGCAGCTGATTTGCATCGTCGGTAGGCTGGCGGTAGGACAACGAGGCATGGAGTGTCTCGTCAAACTCCACGTTGTTGTAGCCATAGATGCGCAGTATGTCTTCCACCACGTCGCACGGGCGGGTAACATCCACACGGTATGTCGGGATGCGCAGTGTGAGCACATCGTCGGTTTCTTTTTCAATCTCCATCTCGAGAGCGGCGAGGATGGTCTTCACCAGACCCTTGTCGAGAGTCTTGCCGATGAGACGCGACATGTAGTCGAGCGACAGCTCTACCGTAGGACGCTCAACAGGCGCAGGGTAGAAATCAGAGATTTCGCCGCAGATTTCGCCGCCTGCCAGCTCCTTCACGAGCAATGCGGCAGCCTTGAGGGCATAAATCACATTGTTGGGATCCACGCCACGCTCAAAGCGGAACGAGGCATCGGTGTTCAAGCCCTGACGGCGCGCCGTCTTGCGCACCCATGTCGGATGGAAGCAAGCCGACTCAAGGAAGATGTCGGTTGTCTGTTCCGTAACGCCCGATTCAAGTCCGCCGAACACGCCGGCGATACACATAGGCTCCTCTGCGTTGCAAATCATAAGGTCGCGGGCTGTCATCGTGCGTTCCACACCGTCGAGAGTCACGAATTTCGAGCCTTCAGCGGCTGGGCGCACCACGATTTTGTTGCCTTTCACCTTTGCCAGGTCGAAGCAGTGCAGCGGCTGGCAATAAGCGTTAAGTATGAAGTTTGTAATGTCGACCACATTGTTGATTGGACGCTGACCGATGGCTGTCAGATAGTTGCGCAACCATTCCGGACTTTCCGCCACCTTCACGCCACGGATAGTCAAACCGGCATAGCGGATGGCAGCCTCCTGGCATTCCACCTCTACAGGAATCGCGCCGTCGGCACGGTCGCTGTGGAAAGCGTCGACAGAAGGAGAATGCAGGTCGGCCTGCATGCCCTGAGCCTTCATCCATGCGGCAAGGTCGCGCGCCACGCCGAAATGCGACGCAGCATCGATACGGTTAGGAGTCAGGTCGACTTCAAACATATAGTCGTCCTTCACGTTATAGTAATCTTTGGCGAGAGTGCCCGGCTTCACCGTCTCAGGAAGCTCGATGATTCCGTCGTGCGATGTGCCGACACCGATTTCGTCTTCGGCGCAAATCATTCCGAACGACTCGACGCCGCGGATTTTTGATTTCTTGATTGCAAATTCCTTGTCGCCATCGTAGAGTTTAGTGCCCACGGTAGCCACAACCACATGCTGTCCGGGAGCCACG
>ERZ780075.617-NODE-617-length-16026-cov-2.618559_pt1 | contig 16026 bp, 9 predicted proteins | sample MGYA00511839_ERZ780075 | MGnify/ENA primary metagenome ERZ780075 (study PRJEB29588, sample SAMEA2155953) | human gut metagenome | biome: human gut; feature: human-associated habitat; material: faeces | place: Denmark | collected 2008/2010 ...
ACAGAAGTTCACTGCTGTTTCCGTACCTGAAATAATGTGATGATTTGAAGCAGCCATAAATACACATATGAGAAAATGAATTAATATAACTATTCAGGGAGCTAATAATGAAGCTAAGTGATTTATTACAATTTGATAACATAATTGTGCAATGTCATGATAATCCGGACGCAGATGCACTGGCAAGCGGCTTTGGAGTCTATGAATATCTGAGGATGAATGGAAAAAGTCCCAGACTTGTATACGGAGGCAGGAATATCATACACAAGAGCAATCTGGTGCTTATGGTAGACAGTCTTGGCATACCGATAGAGCATGTGGATTTTTTAGACAATCCGCAGCTGCTTGTGACTGTCGATTGTCAGTACGGTGGTGGGAATGTCACATTTTTCAAGGCAGAAAATGTAGCTGTCATAGATCACCACAGAGTATCGGGAGAGCGTCCTGCTATGAACCGTGTCATGAGCTATATGGGCTCATGTGCGACAATTGTGTGGGATATGCTGCGTGAGGAGGGCGTAGAGATAAATCGAAACCTGGCAACAGCACTGTATTATGGACTTTACACCGACACCGGAGAATTTACCGAGATAACACATTCGCTTGATAGGGATCTGCGTGATGAGGCAGATTTTGACAGTGCTATAGTGGCCAAATTCCGAAATGCCAATATGTCACTTGAGGAGCTGGATATAGCCGGAACAGCATTGCTGGGGCGCGATTATATAGAGGAATATCGTCTGGCGATCGTAAAGGCAGGGGCATGTGACCCAAATGTACTCGGCATCATAAGCGATTTTGTGCTGGAGGTGGATGCTATTGACATATGTATGGTATTTTCAGTGATTAAGAATGGAGTGAAGCTTTCGTTTAGAAGCTGCATAAAAGAGGTGAGCGCAAGCGAAATGGCGCAGGAAGTGTGCAGGGACATAGGCTCCGGCGGAGGACATTATTACAAGGCCGGTGGATTTATTCCGATGGATCTGCTGATAGACAGCTATAATGTCTACTGCAGAGAAAAAGACTTGACACCAAGATTTCAGTACAGCAGCGATGGTACACACAAACGTCCTTCGGATTCTGCAATCAAATCATTATTGGAAGAGAGGATTTTTGATTATTTAAACGATACAAAGATAATTTACGGAGAAGATTTTGATACGAGTGGCTTCAAAAAAGTGGATTATAAAAAACGCCCGATACCGATGGGATATATCATTGCAAAGGATATCATCCATGCAATCCTCTGCTTACAGCAGATTATCAACAATGATCCTGAGGTAAGTCCATACCTTAAGGTATTCATGGTTGAGAACTACAACGTAACATTAGCTGAGAAATTATTCCCGGCTGCAAATATTTCAGAGCAGATTTCTCTTGCTTCTAAGGAGGCATCAGGAACAGGAAACATGAAGTTCATGCTTAACGGTGCTGTTACACTTGGAACAAGTGACGGAGCAAACGTAGAGATAGCTGAGCTTGTCGGCGATGAGAACATCTATGTATTCGGTGAGGATTCACAGACTGTTATCGACAGATATGAGAGAGGCGACTACTGCTCTAAGGATTACTATGACAAGGATGCAGACTTAAAGAAGGCTGTTGACTTCCTTGTAAGTGATGAGATGATGAAGGTTGGTTCTAAGGAGAACTTAGAGAGACTTTACAACGAGCTCCTCAACAAAGACTGGTTCATGACATTCCCAGACTTTGAGGATTACTGCAAGACAAAAGAGAAGGCTTACGCTGATTATGAGGATAAGAAGGCTTGGGCTAAGAAGATGCTTGTCAACATCAGCAAGGCTGGTTTCTTCTCTTCTGACAGAACAATCAAGCAGTACAATGATGAAATCTGGCATTTAGAGGCTTAGAATTTTTCTTCCTCCTTTAAATACAAATTGGGCTTAAGAACTCCTGCGGGTGCATCCCGCGGGGGTTCTTTTTTTGATAGAGTACGGGACGTAAGCGCAGGAGACTGCGGGCCCCCTGGCAGAAATGTAAGGGCGGGATTTACAAGTTTGGCAAATACATATATAATAAGGGGAAGAATATACACATGGAGAACTATTATGATAAAGAATAAATTTATGGCACTCACGCTTACCGTAGTGCTCACAGCAGGCATGCTTACCGGCTGTGGCTCCGGCGACAAGGAAAAGGACAAGGATGCGTACAGACAGTATGGCATCAACTGTATAGAAAACGGCAGCTATGATGATGCGGTCGATGCTTTTCAGAAGGCACTGGACCAGTCGGTGGGCTCAGTAGGCGCAGAGGAGCTTGACATATGTTATTATAAGGCAAAGGCACAGTATTTAAGCGGTGACGTGGATGGAGCAATTGATACATATACGGCTATTATCGACTATAATAAGGATTCTAACGCATACTATCTGAGAGGTTGTATATATTTTGCCAAGAATGATTCAGACAAGGGCTTGAAGGATTTTAAGACGGCGCTCAGTGAGAATAATGATAATTATGAGCTCTATCTTGGCGTTTATGAGACCATGTCAAAGTATGGCATGAATGACCAGGGAAAGGAATACCTGGATAATGCCTTAAAGCTTAAGGCAAAAACTGCTGATGACTATATGCAGAGAGGCCGTATATACACCATGCTCGGTGATTATGATTCAGCAATAAAGAGTCTGAAAAAGGCTATTGATGAGAATCTTGTCAAGGCAAACTACTATATGGGTGAGGTATATCAGAAGAAGGGCGACAATGACAGCTCGCAGAAGTATTTTAAGAAATACCTGGACAGCGGTGAGGCGGATTCGTATGATCTGATGAATATGGGACAGGCGCAGATGGACAATGGTAACTATGACACTGCGATTACTTATTTTCAGAACGCACTTGAACTTGAAAGTGTGCCGAACAAGCAGCAGATAACAAAGGCTATGATTATAGCATATGAGTATTCCGGCGATTTTGCTACAGCAAAGAGCAAAATGGAGGAATACATGAAGGATTATCCCGATGACGAGGATGCAGCAAGAGAATATCAGTTTTTGGAGACCAGATAGATTATGGCAGATACTATTAAGATAGAGGATATTGAGGAGAGAGTAGTGCTTGTCGGAGTGAGTGAGCAGGACGGTGATGATGCAGATGATTCACTTTCAGAGCTTGCGGAGCTGGTAAAGACAGCAGGTGCGACAGTTGTAGGCACACTTATCCAAAGAAGAGAAAAAATTCATCCGGGCACGTATGTCGGCACCGGCAAGGTGGCAGAGATTGCAGAGCTTGTGGAGAGTACAGGGGCAACAGGCATTGTGTGCGATGATGAGCTTAGTCCTGCACAGCAGAAGAATCTGGAGACGTACCTTGACACAAAGGTTATGGACAGGACACTTGTTATTCTTGATATTTTTGCATCAAGGGCCACAACAAGTGAGGGTAAGATACAGGTTGAGCTTGCTCAGCTCAAGTACAGATTAAGCCGTTTGTCGGGACTGGGAAAGTCCATGTCAAGGCTTGGCGGTGGAATAGGAACAAGAGGTCCCGGAGAGAAAAAGCTTGAGGTGGACCGCCGTCTTATAAATGACAGGATAGCACAGCTTCGAAGAGAGCTGAAAGAGGTGCAGAAGCACAGAGATATCACAAGGGCAAAGCGTGAAAAAAATAAAGTACCGGTTGTTGCGATAGTAGGATATACTAACGCAGGTAAGTCCACGCTGTTAAATCACCTGACAGAGGCAGATGTGCTTGAGGAGGATAAGCTCTTTGCAACGCTTGATCCTACAACGCGTATTCTTGCGCTTGATGGCAAGCAGCAGGTGCTTTTAACTGATACGGTCGGGTTTATCAGAAAGCTGCCGCATCATCTGATAGAGGCCTTCAAGAGCACCCTTGAGGAGGCAAAGTACGCTGACATCATTTTCCATGTGGTGGATGCATCAAATATGCAGCGGGAAAAGCAGATGTTCATAACCTACCAGACATTGGATGATCTTGGTGTAAAAGACAAGAAATTTGTCACACTTTTTAATAAGCAGGATGCCCGCACAGACAACGAACCGCTGCATGATTTCAGGGCAGATTATACTCTTAACATTTCAGCGGCAAAGGATCTGGGATTAGATGAGGTAAAATCTCTTTTAGAGGAGATATTAAGAGAGAACAAGGTATATATTGAGAGAATTATCCCATATGATAAGGCTGGCGTGATACAGCTCATCAGAAAACAGGGCGAGCTTGTGTCGGAGGAATATGTGGCTGATGGGATACAGATAAAGGCATATGTGCCGATGGAGGTGTACGGCAGGCTCGATTAGGGTGCTGTTTCGCTATATCATTATAATAAGCGAGGAATTTAAAATGTCGAAAACGCGTTCAATCCGCTGGGACAAGCTGGACAACACAGCAAATCTGTTCCCTAGTATAGCGGGGGAGAGCATGACAAATGTATATAGGATCTCAGTCACCTTAACTGATGAGATTGACAGTGAAAAGCTGCAGGAGGCACTGGATATAGTGCTTCCGAAGTTTGGTCTGTTTAATGTGAGACTCAGGATGGGAGTATTCTGGAACTATTTTGAGGAAAATGGCAAAAAGGCACCAAAGGTGCATGAGGAAAATACATTTCCGTGCAGATTTATAAGACCGAACAAGAATCACAGCTATCTTTTCAGGGTGACATACTATAAGAACAGAATAAATCTTGAGGTATTTCACGTGTTGACAGATGGCATGGGCGGCATCAATTTCCTTAGGGAGCTCACCTACCAGTATCTGCGACTCACACATCCGGAGATTGCAAAGCTAAAGGGCGATTCATTGACGCAGGGCACATCCTTAAATAGAGAGGACAGCTTTGTAAAGAACTACAAATCAAGTAAGCCAAGTGGCTTTAACAGGCAGAAAGCGTATCTTTTAAAGCTGGAAAAGGTACCTGATGGAGAGTTTGGGCTGATACATGGCATGATGCCTGTATCACAGCTGAAGCAGGTCTGCCACCGCTATGGAGTTTCCATAAATGATTATCTGGTAGCATGCTTTGTGTGGAGTGTGTATCAGGAGTGTTTTCACGGCATGCCAAACGATATGCCTGTCAGGGTTGCAGTTCCTGTGAACCTTCGTCCTTATTTTGACTCCGTGACCACAAAGAACTTTTTTGTCATGATATCTGCTGAGTTCAGACCGCAAAACAGCTCCTACACTTTTGAGGAGGTGCTTAAAATAGTGACGGATTCCATCAATTCACAGATTTCGAAGGAGCATCTGGAGGACCTTTTCTCATACAGTGTGTCAAATCAGAAAAATATCCTTATGAGACCGGTGCCTCTTTTTATAAAAAATCTGGCAATGAAGGCGGTCTATACGCAGTCGGCACTGGCAAACACTACCACTATCACCAATATTGGAAATATAAAGGTGGAGCCGGAATACGAGCCGTATATAACAGGCTTTTATTCCTTTATACCAATGTCCAAGGGACAGCCTATGAAGGGCACCATATGCTCCTACAAGGACACGCTGGTGTTTACTTTTTCATCTATTCTGGCCGATACGATGATTCAGAGAAGCTTTTTTAAGAAGCTTGTAAATGACGGAGTGGAAGTGACAATTGAGACAAATGGAGAGTATTATGACTAAATGCATGAAATGCGGTGTGTATATTGCAGACAATACAGATAAATGCCCGCTCTGCCAGCAGGTTGTGGCACCGGTTGAACTGTCATCGGACAATCATCAGGGCACTGAAGGGGTTTTTGAACAGCATAATGATGTGCCGGATAAGTGCGTAAACGATACAGATAGTGTAGCAAAGAGGGCAGATAGCACAGCAAACCATGACAACGGTACGAGATATCCTGACGTCAAGGGCGCATCAAGAAAATACAGATTACTGGAAAATATCATATTGTTTCTGTCTATAGTAGGACAGATTGTGCTGACAACTGTTGATTACATGACAGACCATGAGATAAACTGGAGCTTTATAGTGCTTCTTGTTGTAATCTATGCGAATGTGACGCTGCGTCTGGCAATAGTCGGAAGAAACGGATATATATTTAAAATTGTAAGCACATTTGTGTTCACGGTGCTGTTTCTCGAGGGCATAGACCTGCTCACAGGAGCCAGTGGCTGGGCACTTACATTTGTTTTCCCAAGTGCGATACTGGCGATGGTTCTTGCAACAATTATACTTATGATAGTAAACATAAGAAACTGGCAGAGCTACATGATGATGCAGCTTTTTCTTGTGCTGATGAGCGTGATTGCGATGATACTTGTGGCAGTCAAGGTCATATGGTTCCCATATCTGGCAATGGGAGCGATGGGCGCATCGCTGTTTTTGTTTCTCGGAACACTGATTATCGGTGACAAAAGAGCCAGAACAGAGCTGAAACGGAGATTTCATATATGATAGGCTTTCATGGAATAGGAAATTCGCATATGTTTGAGGATGAAGAGATGGGAAACTACCATCCGGAAATTGAAAACGGCGATAGTAATGGTGATAATGAAACTGGAATAATAGGAGCTTTGGGTAATAAGCTTGAAAAGACATTTAAGAACTCATTATCTGTCATGAAAAGTGAGCATGTGGAAAAAGCCCATAGCAATGCAGCTGTGGCAGATGAAGAAGTCAGTATACAGGGCAAAATCCTTGCAAATCTGATGGGACATATCACAAATGACCTTGCAATCGGCAAAAAAATAAAATCCGGAGAGCTCAGGAAGCGCATGAAGGAACCTGCATGGCTTGTTCCGGACTGCTTTGTAACAGAGGATATAGATATGGGCGGTTTCACTATGAAGCTTTTATCCTCAAAGGAAAACCCAAATACAGAGCGTGTGATACTGCAGCTGCATGGTGGTGGATATATGGGGGCAGTGCGCAATGCATACTATGTATTTGCAGGCCTTTATAATGAGGTAAGTGAGGGCTGCTCAGTGCTCACGCCTGACTATCGCGTGGCGCCGGAACACCCGTATCCGGCAGCACTTGAGGATGCTATAGCCTGCTATAAATGGCTCTTGTCACAGGGCTGGTTTGGTTCGCAGATTGTGCTGGCAGGAGACTCAGCGGGAGGAGGTCTTGCAATGTGCCTTACCATGTATCTTCGTGACCACGACATGCCGCTTCCGGCAGGAATAGTAGCCATGTCACCATGGACCGATCTCACAGCAGGAGGAGAATCCTACGAGACAAACTATGAAAAGGACCCACTGTTTGGAAACACAAGGGACAGTCTAATCTACGTGAATGACTATCCCGGTGACCACGATAAAATGGATCCGTACATATCGCCACTGTTTGGTGATTTCAGAGGCTTTCCTCCAATGCTCATACAGGCTGGCTCGATAGAGATGCTTTTATCTGACTCGGTCGATGCCGCTGCAAAGGCAAGAAACCAGGGCGTTAAGGTGCGCCTGTCAGTGTATGAGGGGATGTTTCATGTGTTCCAGATGGGATACCTCAATTTCCCGGAGTCCAAACGTGCATGGGCGGAGGTCAAGCGCTTCCTAAAGGTGATTAAAGAGGAAGAATAAATGAAGTAATATAGGAGCATTTATGGATGTAAATAGTACCTTTGAAAAAACAGGAATAAAATGTAAAGTATTACAGGAAATTATCCAGCTAGCGAAGAAGAATTGTGTTGAAAAAGTAATTCTTTTTGGTTCAAGAGCGCGAGGTGATTATAAAGAGCGAAGTGATATAGATCTGGCATTTTGCGGTGGTAGCAGTAGTCATTTTATTTTGGATGTAGACGAAACAACTTCAACGTTGTTGGAATTTGATATAGTGGACTTGGATAAGCCTGTAAGAAAAGAATTGTTGGAATCAATAAAAAGAGAGGGAGTAGTGCTATATCAAAAAATTTGAGAAGGATATTGGTATTTCGAAAGGAGATGAGCAAGCATGACAGAATCAATTAAACTACCGGTGGGAATAGAGAGCTTTGATGAGATCCGTTCAGACGGATATTACTATGTCGATAAGACAAAGCTGATTGAACAGTTGGTTGACAGCCGGGGAAAAGTCAACCTTTTTACCAGACCGCGTCGTTTTGGCAAGACTCTCAACATGAGTATGCTCAAATCTTTCTTTGAAATTGGAGCAGCTTCTGAATTATTTGATGGTCTTTATATATCGCACAACAAAAAACTGTGTGATGATAATATGGGCAAGTATCCTGTGATATTTCTATCTTTAAAGAATGTGGAAGGACTCGATTTTCAAGCTGCAAAGTATCAGATGATAGAGATAATTGCAAAGGAAGCTAAGAGATTTGCATATTTGAAGCAGAGTGACAGGCTGGACATTGACGATAAGTCGACGTATGCTTCTTTAATTCGATTAGAGGATGGCAGATATGAAATGAGAGATGAGGCACTGTATGCTTCGCTTCAAACTTTATCTGAGCTGTTATATAAGCATCATGGCAGAAAAACGGTTATTTTAATAGATGAATATGATGTTCCACTGGATAAGGCATTTCAAAATGGCTATTATAAAGAGATGGTTTCTTTGATACGTGCCATATTCGGAAAAGCATTAAAGACAAATGAGGCATTGGATTTTGCTGTCTTAACAGGTTGTCTTCGTGTTTCAAAAGAAAGTATTTTTACAGGATTGAATAATTTCAAGATTTTATCTATTACTGATACAAGATTTGATGAACACTTTGGATTTACGGATGATGAAGTAGAGCGTTTGCTGGCATTTTATCATGTGGAAAACAGGTTTGCGGAGACAAAGGAATGGTATGATGGTTATCATTTCGGAAATGTCGATGTATACTGTCCGTGGGATGTAATCAATCATGTTGACCGAATAAAAGATGATCCAATGGCAGGACCGGAAGCGTATTGGATTAATACAAGCGGAAATGAGCTTGTTAAGAGGTTTATAGATAAGGCTGGTAAGACAACCAGAGATGAAATTGAGCGTTTAATCGCGGGAGAAGCTATAGACAAGCAAATCCGTCTGGATATGACCTATGACGAAATAGACAATAATATTGATAATCTATGGAGTGTTCTGTTTACAACAGGTTATCTGACATATACAAAGATAAGTGAGGACAAAAAATATAGCCTTGTAATTCCGAACAAGGAGATTAAAGAAGTATTTAAGCTGCAGATACAGGAGTGGTTCAGGAATAAAATATTTTCCAATACCGAGCAGTTGCAGGACTTTTGGAAGGCTTTCAAAGATGGAAATACACAGATAATGGAAATGTATTTAAACAAGGTGCTCAGTAATTCGGTGAGCGTTTTTGACACAAGAGCGCGAAATGAGGAAAAGGAAAGCTCCTATCATAATCTGCTTATTGGTATTTTGAGCGGCAATGAGGACTGGCTGGTAAAGTCAAATGTTGAGGCAGGAGAGGGCTTTGCAGATATTATTGTGGAGACAGATGATCCGGATGAAGGAATTATTGCAGAGCTTAAATACACAAAAGATTTTAAAGCTATGGAAAAATCCTGTGAAAAAGCTCTGAAACAGATAAAGGATAGAAGATATCAGGAATATCTGTTAAATAATGACAGACAGAATATCATGTATTATGGAATTGCATTTTGCAGGAAGAGATGCAAAGTGCTTGTAGAAAGATAAAAGGGGTGATTACATGGAAACTAATTTTGATTACCTTTTAAAGAAAGAAGAATACGCAGATTTTGCAAAGCAGGCAGTTGAAGCAGAAAAAAGTTTATCCATTTCACCGGCCACTTGTGCCATTTTGTCGAGGCGTGCACTTGAGCTTGCAGTGAGGTTTGTTTTCTCATATGATGCGGAGCTTTCGCTTCCGTACAGAGATAATGTATCGAGTCTTATTCATGAGCCAACGTTTAGAAGGATAATTGAGCCAAGGCTGTTTCCAATGCTCAAATATACCATTCATCTGGGAAATGTTGCAGTTCATACCAACAACAATATAGGCAGGGATGAAGCAATAATAGCGCTTCGTGATTTGTTTGAGTTTTGCGATTGGATTGATTATTCATATTCGAGGGAATACGATGAGAAGACATATGATGAGTCGATTCTTGCAAGCGGTAATGAAAAGCGTATAAAGGCTGATGAGCTCATGAAGCTGTATGAGGGCTTAAGCAGTAAGGATAAAAAGCTCGAGAGCGTATTGAAGGAGAATGAAGAGCTCCGCGAGCAGATGGCAAAGAAGCGTAGTCAGAATGTAAAGACAAGGGAGTTCCATGTAGATACGATAAGCGAGGCAGAAACCCGCAAGAGATATATAGATGTTGCCTTAAAGGAGGCAGGATGGGTTATTGGCAGAAATGTCACGGAGGAGGAGCCGGTTACAGGAATGCCAAATAGCACAGGAACAGGGTATGTGGATTATGTTCTTTGGGGAAAGGATAATCTGCCACTTGCTGTAGTGGAGGCTAAAAAGGCTTCTGTGGATGCTATGGTAGGAAGCCAGCAGGCGAAGCTGTATGCTGACTGTTTGCAGAATAAATACAATAGACGTCCTCTTATTTTCATAACAAATGGATTTGAATTTTTCTATACGAATGATTATATGGGATATCCAAGGCGTGAGGTTTCAGGATTTTTCACACAGGAAGAGCTGCAGCTTGAGATGGATGGACGCACTTCAAGGATTCCGCTTGAAAATATACGGATAAGCGATGATATTACCAACAGACCATATCAGAAAGAGGCTGTAACCGCTGTCTGCGATGCTATCACAAATAAGCACCGCAAGATGCTTATAGTGCAGGCCACAGGTTCAGGAAAGACAAGAGTGAGCATTAGTATTGTTGATGTATTAAGGCGCCACAATTATGTGAAAAATATTCTGTTCCTCGCAGACAGAAAAGCTCTTGTGAAGCAGGCCAAAAACAATTATACGAATCTGCTTCCTGATTTATCATGCTGTAATCTGCTTGACAATAAAGATGACCCTGAGTCGTGCAGGATGATTTTTTCTACATATCCGACGATGATGAATGCCATAGATGAGAGGAAAAACAAATATGGTGAGAAGCTCTTTAGTCCGGGGCATTTTCAGCTCATAATCTGCGATGAAGTACACCGCAGCATTTACAAAAAATATCAGGAAATATTTGAGTATTTTGATGCGATGTTACTTGGTATGACTGCCACTCCAAAGAATGAAATCGACAAAAACACATATGGAGTCTTTGACCTTGAAAGAGGAGTTCCGACATTTGCGTATGAGCTTGAAAAAGCGGTGGAAGAGGGCTATCTGGTCAATTATTCTACACTGGAATATAAGTCAAAAATAATGGAAAGCGGTATTCACTATGATGAGCTGTCAGATGAGGAAAAAGAAGAGTATGAGGATACATTTTCTGATGATGACACTGTAGGTGATGATATATCAGGAGAGGCCGTAAATACATGGCTTTTTAACGCGGATACAATTGATAAGGTTTTAAGAGAGCTTATGGAAAAGGGCTTAAAAATTGAGGGTGGAGACAAGCTTGGCAAGACAATAATTTTTGCCAAAAACTCTTTGCATGCGCAGGCAATAGTCGAGCGTTTCAATAAGCTTTTTCCGGAATATGGAGGAGACTTCATAAAGCGGATAGATTATAGTATAAAGTACAATGATTCATTGATAGATGAGTTTAGCACAAGTGATAAAATGCCGCAGATAGCAGTATCTGTTGATATGCTCGACACAGGAATAGATATTCCGGAGATTTTGAATCTTGTATTTTTTAAGAAGGTAAAAAGCTATGCCAAGTTCTGGCAGATGATTGGAAGGGGAACCAGGCTTTGCTCTAATCTGCTTGGAGAGGGTATGGACAAAGAAAGATTTCTTATATTTGATTTCTGTAACAATTTTGAATATTTCCGCGTGAACAAAAATGGAGCGGAGAATGGCATAACAGAATCACTCAATGAGAAAATATATAACACAAAAGCCCAGATTGTCAGAGAGCTTCAGGCACCGGTATACAGTGGTGATGAGATATACGCAGATTACAGAAAAAGCCTTGTGGATGATTTAAAGGAAGATGTAATTAGCTTAAATGACGATAGCTTTATGGTGAAAAGACATCTGCGTTATGTAGAGTTTTTCAGGGCTTCATCATCGTGGGATAATCTTGAGACAATAGAGATTTCGGATATCAGGGAGCATATTGCACCTCTTATCAGGCCTAAAAAGGAAGATGAGCTGGCGCGAAGATTTGACTATCTGGTATACAGTATAGATCTTGGACTGCTGCAAAGCAAAAGCATACAAAGTCCGGTGAATATAGTGGTTCAGACCGCAGAAAAGCTGTCTGCCAAATACTCAATCCCACAGGTGGAAAAGAAAAAGGAGATTATCGAAAAGGTCCAGACAAATGAATTTTGGGATAAAGTCACTATAATAGAGCTTGATACAGTAAGAGAAGCTTTAAGAGGTCTGTTGCAGTACCTTGACAGACAGGTACGGCCAATATACTATACAAATTTCACGGACTCTATAACAGATGGTACACCGGGTGAACCTTTATATGGCGGAAATGACTTGAAAAATTATCGTAAAAAAGTCGAATTTTACCTGAAAGAGCATAGTGACAAATTGTCAGTGTATAAGCTGAAAAACAACAAAAAGCTGACAGAAACGGATCTAAGGGAATTGGAACGAATTCTGTGGACTGAGCTTGGTTCAAAGGAAGATTATATAAAGGAATACGGAGAGACACCGATAGGCAGATTAGTACGAAAAATAGTCGGTGTAGATAGAGCGGCAGTAAACGAAGCCTTCAGTTGTTTTATGTCAGAAGAGCGCTTGAACATAAATCAGATGAGATTCGTAAATCTGATAGTGGACTATATAGTAGCAAATGGAAATATCGAAGATAATAAAGTATTGATGGGTGAACCATTTAAATCAGTTGGAAGTATCACAACTCTTTTCAAAGATGATATGAGTACCGCAAAACAGATAATGGAGATAGTGAATCAGATAAAGCGTAACTCCGAAGAAATTGCCTGATGTATAGCGAATCTGTTTAGATATGACAGAATGACTTAAAGCAGCTTAGAAAGAGGATATGAAAAAACTCAATCGATTTTTTTCACATCCCCTTTGTTTGAGCTTATATATTAGCATCTCCTGCAGACAGGTTGTGGAAGCATAATAAATTTGCAAAAATTATATTTAATTCTATAAAGCACTTGACATAGTTACTAAGAGTTACTATAATAAGCACATAAAGTAAATATAAGAAACGCAGAAAGTAATTATAGGAGTTAAACACATGAATAAAGTAGATGTAAATGGATTAACAGAACGGGAGTTTTTAGCAGAATATAAGCCGGGCGATTATGACAGACCATCGGTTACAGTTGACATGATGGTGCTTCGTATGAAGGAAGACTTAAGCTGTATGCAGGTGCTTCTGATAAAGAGAAAGGCTCATCCGGAGATAGACAAATGGGCGCTTCCAGGCGGATTTATTAACATAAAGGAATCAGCATATGAAGCAGCGTGCAGGGAGCTTAAAGAGGAAACAGGTCTTACAGACATTTATCTTGAGCAGCTCTATACCATGAGCCAGCCGGACAGGGACCCTCGTATGAGAATTATTGATATTGCATACATTGCACTGCTTCCATATGGATATGAGCAGTCTGCCGTTGCAGGTGATGACGCAAAGGATGCCAGATGGTTCGATGTGAAATTTGCAGATGAAAAACTTGAGTTTGCAAACGACTTGATTAAAATTGAATACTCCCTCAGGTCTGAGAAATTTAAAAATGGTGTAATCACAGTGGAAAACTTTGTTCCGGTCAGCGTATCAGACGAAAAGCTTGCTTTTGACCATGACCAGATTATACTGGAAGGACTTATGAGGATAAGGAATAAGGCTGAGTATACAGGCATTATGTTTAACCTTGTGCCGCGTGAGTTTACCATTCCGGACCTGCTTAAGGTGTTTGAGGTTCTTTCAGGAAAGGAAGTTCATCCAAAGGTGTTCCGTGAGAAGATTGCAGGACAGCTTGTTTCACTTGACAGGTCGCAGAGACCTATTGTCGGAAGAAAACCGGCTGCTGTGTACAGATATGTTGACCTTAACATGGATGAACGTAAACTGGTTAAAGTGCATAAGAAATATAAAAACGGTGTGATACTCACAAGGGCACAGCCATTCCATAACGGACACCTGAACATGATAAAACAGGCCGCATCGGAGTGCGAAAATCTGCTTGTTGTGATAGGCAGTGCAAACAAAAGCTATACAAAGAGAAATCCGTTTCCAATCGAATACAGAAAAAGACTTGTTGAAAACGTACTGCAGGAAGAGGATTTAAGCGGTGCAGATGTAAAGGTTATGACATTATCAGACTGGAGCATGGAGGATGCAGCTCAATATGTAAAGGAATGGGGTTCTTTCTTCTATTACAACATAGCTAATGAAATTGGAGAGAAAAGCTTTACATTCTATTACAACGACGACCCGAAGATTGCGGAAAACTGGTTTACAGATGATATTTTAAAGAATGTGACCATCAGAAACCTTGGCAGAAGCGATATTGAGATTTCAAGTACAATGATCAGAGATTTGCTGTATAAGAAAGATTATGACAAAGTCAGGGATCTGGTTCCGCGATGGATGTGGAAGGATTTAAAGCAGCTTGGAAAAATCCTTATGGATGCAACAAATGATGATTATATGATGTAGGAGGAAATGATTATGGCAAAGAAAATTTTAGTAGTAGTGGATGCACAGAATGACTTTATTACAGGAGTTCTTGGAAACAAGGAGTGTAACGTGGCAACAAATGTTATTGCAGATGAAATCAGGTCAGGAAAATATGATGACGTGATATTCACAAGGGATACGCATGATGAAAACTATCTGAATACTCAGGAGGGAAGAAAGCTTCCGGTAGCTCACTGTATTAAAGGGACAAACGGATGGGAAGTAGACGCTCGTCTTAAAGCAGCAATGAAGGAGCGTGGAGTTGACTGTGATGATATGACTTATATTGACAAGCCGACGTTTGGCAGCAAAGAGCTTGGCGAACTGCTTGCGGGATATGACAACAGCGATACAGAGATTTATTTCTGCGGATTCTGCACGGGAATATGCGTAATCAGCAACGTAGCGATTGCAAAGACGTTCTGTAAAGATGCAGAGGTGTCAGTGATAGAAAATGCCTGTGCCTGCGTAACGCCTGAAAGTCATAAGACAGCAATAGAAGCAATGAAAATGATTCAGGTCAATATTATATAGAAAGCCATTTATTAAAAATGTTTCTGACATACTAATAGTGTAAGAAATGGGAGGAGAATATTATGAAATTAAACCAGATAATCACAAGTCTTTTAGAGACTGATATGTATAAATTCAGCATGGGTCAGACAATATTCCATCAGTTTACGGATTACAAGACCACATGGACATTCAAGTGCAGAAATGAAGATGTGCATTTTACACAGAAAATGGTGCAGGAGATAACAGAACAGATTAAGGCTTTCTGTAAGCTTCGGTTTACAGAGGATGAGCTTGCATATCTTGACAATATCAAATGGATCAAAGGCTCTTATGTTGATTTTCTTCGTCTCTGGCAGCCGCGTTTTGAGGATTTTGAGATAGGAACAGATGCACCTTGTGGCTTGTCTATCGAGGCAAAAGGAACATGGCTTAACACTTCAATGTATGAGATTCCGACACTTGCCATTGTAAATGAAGTTTATTTCCGCATGGCATATCATTATGACGATCTGCTTGCAAGTTTTGAGAAAAAGCTGGATGAAAAAATTACTTTATTGAAAAACAGTACCTATAACCTTGGACTGTTCAGCGAATTTGGACTCAGAAGAAGACTCTCTGCCGGGGCACAGGAACTGGCAGTGAAAAAATTAAACGAGAATAAATATCCTGGTTCTACATTTGTAGGAACATCCAATGTTTTCCTTGCAAAAAAATATGGCATCACTCCGGTAGGAACGATGGCGCATGAATGGATCATGTGTGTCGGACAGGGAAATCATAAGCACAATCCGGCATATTCAAACTGGTATGCGCTGGATTGGTGGGTAAAAGAATACGGTATTTTAAACGGAACGG
>ERZ780075.621-NODE-621-length-15935-cov-3.334509_pt1 | contig 15935 bp, 10 predicted proteins | sample MGYA00511839_ERZ780075 | MGnify/ENA primary metagenome ERZ780075 (study PRJEB29588, sample SAMEA2155953) | human gut metagenome | biome: human gut; feature: human-associated habitat; material: faeces | place: Denmark | collected 2008/2010 ...
TGCATGTGTTAAGCACGCCGCCAGCGTTCATCCTGAGCCAGGATCAAACTCTCATGTTAAAAAGTTGATCTCAGTCAAGTTAAACTTGGCTAATTCGTTCATTCAGATAAATCTGAATTTACTGTTTTAAAGGTCTTCAATTTTCATTGAAGCGTTCTGATTGATTCTCAAAATCTTTCAAGGTTTCTCACTGTTCAGTTATCAATGTTCTTTGTTTTGCTCTCTTGCGACAGCTTGATTATTTTATCAAATCGCTGTTCGTTTGTCAAGCACTTTTTATTTTTTTGAACTCTGTTTTAAGTTCTCTGTCTTGCGACAGCTTGTTTATTCTATCAAAATGTTTTGCATTTGTCAAGAACTTTTTTCATAACTTTTTCAACTTATTTTCAAAGCAATATTTATAAAGTCATGTCTGTAAAATGTAACTCACAAGCTCTACAACTCAATGTGTCCCGCGAGTCAGCTTTGATATAATATCATCCCGGCACACATATGTCAACGGATTTTCTGCAATTAATTAAAGTAGTAAAACTGCCTTAAAAAACGCAATTTTTCTAAATTGTCTGTTTATTATATACAATTCTCACAATTACTATCTGACAGCCTCTATCGCTTCCTTGATATTTGCCACACCAACAATCTCAATTCCACTAATATGCGACACTCCTGCAAGACACACTTTGGGAACAATACACTTTTTAAAGCCAAGCTTCTTTGCCTCAGCCACACGCTGCTCGGACATGGTAACTCCGCGTACCTCTCCGCTTAAGCCCACCTCTCCAAAGCATATGGTATCCTCACGCACTATAATATCCATTTTGCTTGATGCGATTGCAAGCACTATCCCAAGGTCTATCGCCGGTTCGTTCATCCTTATACCGCCTGCTATATTCACATAAGCGTCACAGTCTGACAGTGACAGGGTGGCTCTTTTTTCAAGGACCGCCATGAGTAGATTTACTTTATTATAATCTGTACCATTTGCTGTACGCCTTGGATTATTAAAAAAACTATGACATACAAGAGCCTGTATCTCGAGAAGTATCGGGCGGCTTCCCTCTATGGAACATGTGACAATTGATCCTGATGCTCCCTCTGGCTTACCGCTAAGCATATACTCCGACGGATTTTCCACCTCAACAAGTCCCTCCGCCTTCATTTCAAATACGCCTATCTCATTGGTCGAACCAAATCTGTTCTTAACGCCTCTAAGTATCCTGTACGACTCATACCTGTCACCCTCAAAATAAAGCACAGTATCAACCATATGCTCTAATGTCCTAGGTCCCGCAACCGCACCATCCTTTGTCACATGTCCTACTATAAAAACAGAAATACCCAGAGTCTTTGCAAGCTGCATAAGCACTCCGGTTGTCTCCCTGACCTGTGAGACACTGCCCGGTGCCGACGCTATCTCCTCATTGTACATAGTCTGGATGGAATCTATTACAACAACCTCCGGTTTTTTTCGTTGAATCACGTCCTTTGCTATATCAAGACTTGTCTCACATAAAAGCTCCAGTGAATCCGTAAAATCACCAAGTCTGTCGGCACGCATCTTTATCTGATGCAGGGATTCCTCACCTGACACATAAAGTAATGGCACCTTTTTTTGTGAAAGTTCCCTGCATACCTGAAGTAGAAGCGTGGATTTTCCTATACCCGGATCTCCTCCCACAAGCACAAGCGACCCCCTCACAATTCCTCCACCAAGCACTCTGTCAAACTCGGCTATACCTGTCACTATACGCTCCTCTTTCTCGCTTTTTACTGCCGAAAGAGGCAGAACCTGTGCCGCCTTTGATTCTTTTTTTACTTTTCCCGACGAGCTTATCGACTTTTTATCTACGGTTTCCTCTACAAATGTATTCCATTCCTTACAGGCCGGGCACTGTCCCATCCATTTTGCCGATTCATAACCACATTCCTGGCAGAAAAATACAGAGGTCTTTCCTTTTGCCATATTGTTCTCCTTTATAAAATACAAAAAGCCCGGCTTTCACCGGGCTAAAAATATGCTCTATTTTCTTGATACTTTGATATCGACTGAATCAACACCCTCAAGCTCTACGCTTAAGCTGAGCTTGCCGCCGAGATTTGTCTTCATAGTACCTGCAACAGCTCCAGCTATATCAATTTCGTACTCTGTCTCCTCTTCAAGGCCAAGAGTAATCTGAGCATCCTCAGGTCCCTCCACAGTAAATGTCACTGTATCAGCAGTCTCCTCGAAATCCATAACCGCTGTTCCCGGAACAGACTCGTATACAAAGAGTCCGTTTCTTTCGAGCTTTGTAATCTCCTTAAAGGTCTTTACCTTGTAGATATCTCCATCCTTCTCAAAATTGTCAAGCTTTGCCTTTGCAGCCAATGTATAATCTCCGAAGCTGAGCTTTCCGTTTTCCTCAGTACGGATTAATTCACTTATTACAGCCATTTTTATCCTCCCGTAGCTATATTGATATATTAATTATAAATCCAATTCTACTCAACAGTCAATGAAATTTGTTTGTTTTTCGTAGAAATTATTACCTTATTGCCGCGCTTAATTTTGCCGGTAATAATATCCTCTGACATACGGTCTTCAATCTCCTCCTGAAGTTTTCGTTTAAGAGGTCTTGCGCCATATTTTCTGTCATAGGCTTTGTCCACGATAAAGGATTTTGCACTGTCGCGCACTGTGAGCTCTATATCAAGCTGTTCTTTACAGCGTTTCTTAAGCTCCTTTACAAGAAGTGTCACTATATGCTTCATGTCATCCTTGTTGAGAGCTCTAAATACAATAGTCTCGTCGATTCGGTTCAAAAACTCAGGTTTAAATATACGGCGGACCTCCTCCATGACACTGTTCTTCATACGCTCGTGATCCTGCTTTTCGTCCTCACCAGCGCCAAAGCCAAGGCGCTTTGGTTCTATAATAGAAGAAGCTCCTGCATTTGATGTCATGATGATTATTGTATTCTTGAAATCAACCGTGCGCCCCTGTGAATCAGTGATTCTACCATCATCAAGCACCTGTAAAAGTATATTGAACACATCAGGATGTGCTTTTTCTATCTCATCAAACAGTATAACAGAAAAAGGATTGCGTCTGACCTTCTCTGAGAGCTGTCCGCCCTCCTCATGGCCCACATATCCCGGTGGTGAACCAATCATCTTTGAAACACTATGCTTTTCCATGTACTCTGACATGTCAACACGTATCATGGCATCTTCTTTGCCAAAGACAGCCTCAGCAAGCGCCTTTGACACCTCCGTCTTACCTACTCCTGTCGGTCCCAAAAACAGGAATGAGCCAATCGGCTTCTTAGGATCCTTTAAACCAACACGGCCTCGTCTGACTGCCTTTGCGACAGCAGAAACAGCCTCCTCCTGTCCTATTACACGCTTGTGAAGTATCTGTTCAAGCTTTGCAAGTCGTCCTGCCTCTGACTCTGTAAGCTTATTTACAGGTATTTTGGTCCATCCCGATACTACATCCGCTATCTCATTTTCGCCGACTACAGGCTGATTTTTGGCTCCTGTGCGACGGTTCTTTCTGATAAGCTTCTGCTGTTTATTTTCAAGCACTTCCTTTTCTGACATAAGCGCGCCGGCAGCTGCGAGATCTCCTTTCGACAAAGCATTTTCCACCCGGTTCTGCTTATCTGTTATCTCTTTTTTCAGAGCAAGCAGCTCGTCAGATGATGTCAGATTCTTAAGCCTTATCCTGGCTGCCGCTTCATCCATCAGGTCTATCGCCTTATCAGGTAAAAATCTGTCATTTATATATCGTGCAGAAAGGTTTACTGCTGCTTTCACACCCTCATCTGTTATGATGACACCATGATGCTTTTCATAGAGTCCCTTTAATCCTGTGAGTATCTCTATTGTCTCATCCACACCAGGCTCCTCAACCATCACCGGCTGGAAACGGCGCTCAAGCGCAGCATCCTTTTCCACGTATTTGCGGTACTCTTCTATGGTAGTGGCGCCGATTACCTGTACCTCGCCTCTGGCAAGCGCAGGCTTTAATATGTTAGATGCATCTAACGAACCTTCTGCTCCTCCTGCACCTATTATAGTGTGAAGCTCATCAATAAAAAGCAGTACATTTTTGGCATTTGAAACCTCGCTTATCACCTTCTTGATACGCTCCTCAAACTCACCACGATACTTTGATTTGGCTACAAGCCCGGACATATCAAGAGAAACCAGTCTCTTTCCCAAAAGAATATCCGGAACATTGCCACTGACTATATCCTGCGCAAGTCCTTCTACTATAGCGGTCTTGCCCACTCCCGGCTCTCCAATCAGACATGGATTGTTTTTGCCACGGCGGCAAAGTATCTGGATAACGCGCTCCATCTCCTTTTTTCTGCCTATAACAGGGTCAAGAAGCCCTGCCTCTGCCATATCTGTCAAATCTCTGGAATACTGATCTAATACAGGAGTCGCAGAATTGTATGATGTACTGTAGCTTTTCATCAGATCCTTGTATGCAGACGGATCCTCACCCATTGCACCAAGAATATCTATAAACATCTTCTGACTGTTAACACCCATGGTGTTTAAAAGTCTTGCAGCTGCACAGTCTCCCTGCAGTACTATAGCCATTAGCAAGTGTTCTGTCCCTATCTCATTGCACTCAAATCTATCGGCTTCCTCCGATGCGCGCTCCAATACTCTCTGTGTCCTTGGTGAATAGCCATCCCTGTCCATCACTTCGATGTTATCCCCCGGTGAAATCAGGTCTTCAATCATCGAAATAAGCTTATCATATTCCACATTGCAGGCTGTTAGAATCTCAGCTGCCACACCGGTGCCCTCTTTTATAAGGCCAGCCAGTATGTGCTCTGTTCCAACATAGCTGTAATTCATTTTCTTTGATATACGTGCAGCCAAATCTATTGCTTTTTTAGCCTTACTTGTATATGGTTTCAAGTCATATCCTCCAGTCATATTCACTAATTTAAGTCGATGAACTGCAAATCATCATCTTCGCTGTCATCTTCATTGTCATCCTTTGCACTGCTGTCTATAGTCTCAGACGGCTTATTTCCCTCATTGACAAAGCCATCAAGTGCCCTTTGAAGCTGATTCTTTAAAGCATCCTCATCAGCATCGTTTTCTGTGTCAGAAACGTTTTCCTGCCTTGAATCGTCTTTTAAATCAAACTCAGAGTTTTCATTCTCAACAGCTTTCTTAGAATCAGGTGTAATTTCTACGGTTCTTCCGACATAGGATGCATTTGATATATTTTCATCCGTAGCCATCTTTTGCTCATCTGCAGCACCTTCCGCTGTTTCTTCTGCGACTTCATCTGCCGGCTCTTCTACAGCTTCTTCTGCTATTTCGTCCGCAGTTTCATCAGTTGTTTCTTCCAAAGCTTCATTTGATACATCTTCTGCTGCATCATCTACATCATCATCGTCATCATGATAGTCCATTGCCTTATATTTTCTGTTTTTCACAGCTGATACAATAAGCAACAGTAACAGAATAATGATAATAAGAACCAGTATTGCAGCTAAAACAAGATATTTATTGGCAATTCCCGGAACAAGCTCACTCTTTACCGCATCGTTTTCCTCCTGTGCCACTGTAGGTGTACTGAGCTCGGTTCTCATATATGTGCCATCTACGCTATCATATGTGTACCAGCCACTCTCACCATTGTCATTCATAGCGTATACGAGGTAAAAATCCTTTGTCTGATCATCGGTTTTTTCGACTTTGGTCTGGTAGGCTGTTGCCACACCCTTGCCCTCTATGGAGAGCGATATCTCATTATATCCCTCAGGTACATCATCCACCTTAGGCAGTAAAACCACTATAAAATGCGACTCTGAATTGATACGGACAAACTCATATGCTGCATTCTGTGCTGCATCATATACAAAAAGCCCATTGCCGCTTTCCGACTGTAAATACACAAGCGTGATATCACCAAAGGTGCCATGAAGGGTATTGTATTCAAGTCCTTCAATCACTGTCTTTGAGTGCTCAAAGCCTTCAGGAACAACATCCTCCGGAATGTCATTTACCATAGTCCACTCTGTGCCATTTATATCAAACTTCTTCCAGTTATCCTGCTTATCTGCATTCTCCGGATCATCCTCGGCTCTTCTGGTAACAACTATATTGTATGTGCTTGTGCTGCCGTCCTCTGCTGTCACAACAACGCTGACCGTATTCTCTCCAACCTCAAGTGAATCATTTCCTGTGACGGATGTCACACTCGCCTTGGAATCAGCCGGATTTGCTGTAACCGCAAGGCTTGAACAGCTGTAATCTACTGTAGCTGTGTAATCCTTTGTCGCAGCAGAAAACTCAGGGGAAAGCGTACCTGCTGAGATAACAAGCGAACCAAGAGATGCATTTGAGGATTTCTTTTCCTCTTTGTTTTCATTATCTTTATTTGCATTGCTGTCATTGCCGGTATTGCTGCCGGAATTGTCCTTGTTATCCTTGTTGCTGTTTGAATCATTGTTTGATGAAGCACTTTTTACCGTCACTTTCGTGCTGGCACCGGTAATTATACCTCCGGCATCGTTGCCCTCTGCATCTCCTACAACTGTACAATATGCCTTTATAGTGCAGCTTCCTGCAGCCTTCGCCGTAAATGAAAATGACTGCGATGTGGGATATCCTGCGGCGTCACCAATATTGGCCACACCATCCCCTCCGTTACTCAGTACTCCCTCGTCAGAACTTGAGATAACTACAGTGCCAAAATATCCAGACGGCATGGAAACCGTCACCTTGACTGTTTTTCCAACAGCTACAGAGCTTGAGCTGACACTGAGACCAAGTCCCTGCGCATATACATGCTCGGCAGGTGTGAAAACAAGCATCACCGCCACAACAAGTGATAATATACATCCAAATAATTTCTTCATATCTTTCCTCACATTTCTAATTCTGCGATATCTTTGATTTGCCCAGTATGTGTCTGTTCATGATTATCATATCAAGGGCATTTCCACCATCACCCTTTCTGTTAGCATCAGCTGCCTCCAGATAAGCACCTGTGAGTGTTCCCTTTCCTAAAATATGTCTGTTGAGCTTAATCATATCAAGGGCATTTACAGCACCGTCACCATTGATATCTCCATATACAACAATATCATATGTCTTTTTCAGGTTACCCGAAGCATCATAAACAGCCACTTTATTGCCTGTTGCAATCTTTCCGCTGTTTTCTGAGCCTGAGCTTGTCAGAAGCTTTACAGTACCTGATGCTGATACTGCTATATTCTTCACAAAATCAGCTGCACCGGTTCCAGGCTCAATGCCTGTAATATAAGTACCTATACTGTATTTACCTGATGTTATGTTTACATCTGTATTATTTTGGTTATTATTGTTCTGATTATTATTGCCACCTGCATTATTTGCAGATGCCGCCTGCCTGTTTATATTGATAGTGTATGTTCTTGTATCACCGCTTTGCGACTTGCATTTTACCTTAATTGTATTATTTCCGACAGCAAGCGAATAGCTTCCTGTGCCTGAAACACCACTGTTTCCTGAAACTGCATCTGCCGAAACAGTCACTGAGCTTATAGCATTTGAAACAACTGCTGAATAGCTTGTTGTCGCTCCATTGAAGGCCGGTGTGAGTGTTACACCGCTTATCGCAAGCGACTGCAGATAGTTATTGGTATCGCCAGCTTTATCGAAGCCCACTGCTGACGATGGCATATTGTTGTATACAGGTATTTTAAATACAAAAGCCTGATTCTTGTCTGAATATCCTTTAGCCAGACTCTGTCCCTCAGTAAGAGCCGCTGTGGCATTGCCCATGTACTGATGGAAATACAGCGAGCTTGTATTTACTACATTAAACTTCTCAAAATACAGTGTATTTTGACCCTTATTTATATAATTGCTGCCCACCTTTACAGCTCCGCCGCTTATGGACTTTACTCTTGTATTCCAGCCCTGCTTCTTGGCAAAAGACAGACCATTTTTATAAATCTTATCCTTCGTGTTTCCGGTTGCACTAAAATTAAAATAATTATAATATCCTTCGTATCCGGAATATGTACCCGAAATAAGAGGGCTCGTTCCCTTTTGTCCCTGCTCCTGCTTTATACGCGATGCTATATGGTATGCACTTACTCCACTGCTCTTTGCCACATCCATGAATGTGCTTGCATAATTGATTTTCTCACCATTGTTGGAATAGGTCTTTGTTCCCTCCATAAATGTGCCTTTTACTATGGACTTGACACCTTCAAGTGCCTCATTCGGACTGTATGCCAGACTCTGAAACTGAAAAATATTGGTCTCATCAAGAAAATTCCTTGGATCCATGAGATAAGCAATATAGGCACTGCTTGCTGACACCCATCCCGGTTCGTACTCAACCCACGTATTTGTTGACCAGTTATATGCTCCGGCAGCTGTGGATTTCTTGGCATTGTCTGCTGATTTGGATACCAGATTAAGTCCGTTTACACTTTCATTTTCAATCACCGTATCCCAATTCAAACCTGTATTTACAGCCTCAAATGTCCAGCTTGGATACTTATTGTGAAGAGCTGTAAGGTTTGGAATATAGCTGTCAGGAAAGCCTGCATTCTTCATAGCCGTGACAAAATCAGTATTGTCTCCGCTATTATTGTATGTCACTTTTATGTATGTACTGATAGTCCAGCCCGTAAATGCCTTGCCGTTTAAAGTACCCTTGACATTATACCAGACCACACCGTTTACCCTGGTCTCTCCAATTATGTCAACCTGATGGTTCCAGTTGAGTGAGACAACCTTGGTAGTGCCGGATGTGCCTGCTGCATTGCGGACATACACATTGCCACCTGTAATCGTACCTGTAGCATATGCTCCCGATGCGGTTGCAAGGGCAAGCTGCTCCTCATTATTCTGCTGTATGGCATCCGCATTGCCGGTGTCTGCCGAAACATCCCCTGTCTGCGCATTGTCTGATGCAGCTGTGCCGGTACCTGCTGATACAAAATCAGACCTGATATAGCTTACACACTCCTCGTTATTTGCTGCCAGATTGTACTTTGCCTTGTACCACACCTTGCCGTCTGCACCTGTGGTCTGCTCAAGAATAGTAATATCCTTGCCGTTTGAAAGCTTGTGCTCCAGCTCATACTCTGTTCCCGGTCCGCTTCTCGCCGCTACCCAGTATCTCTCATCACACACAACCTTAGCCGCCTGATCCGCATAGACTGCTATGCTGCTGTATGGCGCCAGGTCACATGCGGCTAATGACAATGTAACGACAGAGGCTGCCAGAAATTTATTAATCTTTATCATCAAATCCCATCTTTCTTATGTGCATTGTTTACATTAATCCATTATCCATTTAATTATAATAGAATATGACCTTTGTATCAATGTATTCGGCAGAAATTTATTATTTTTTTTTAAGGTATACATCGAATTGCATGCAAGCATGCATCGATGATACCTTTTGCCCCTTTAATCAAAAAACTCCCTTCAACGTGCAGCTCATGCTTACGTTTCAGGGAGTTACCTGATTCATATTCTGCTTATTCTTACTGTCTCCTGTAGCTTTTCTAGCTGAACAGGGATTTTATCTTATCCCATAAATCCATGAAAAAGTTGCCAAGCTTTTCCCAGAAGCCCGGGTCATTTATCTTATCGCCAAGCTTTGATGCCCAGTCCTGTGCCTGGTTGATGACTGAATCCCAGTCGATATTGGCATCCTTAAGCTTCATAAGAAGCGATGTCAGCTTTGCAATATCATCATCAGAAAGCTTCAGGTCGTAATCCTTTGCAGCCTCCTTTATCGCATCCTTTATCTGGCTCTCATCCTTGAGCCTTCCATCGGCAAGCTGCTTCTTTAGGTCTGCAATCATTGCCTCGATATCCTGCGAATCGCCGTCAATGCTCTTGTTGAGCTCTCCTGTTGTGACAAGCTCATCCATCGCTGCGTCTGTCACCTTGTCGTCAAGCTTCTTGCCTGTCATCTCCTCGTATGCCTTTAGCGTGCCTACAAGTGCTGCCGTTCCGGAAATAGGGAAAGGTCCTGCGACTATGATTTTAGCATCAGCTATGCCTGCTGTGGCAAGCGCATTCTTGTACATTCCTACCGTACAGTAATTGATATTGTGTGTGGAAACACTAAGACCCGCACCCTTTTTATCCTCTGTAATGAGTACTGAGGAAAGTGACCTTGTGCCAATCTCGCTCTTGCTGATGTATGAATCGAGGTACTTGTGCTCCTCATCATTATTTACATAGACCACATCGTATTTGTCCAGATCAGTGAGCTCGATTCCCATAAATCCAAGCACTGTCGCTCTCTGATCCGGTGTGAGGTCTGCTCCAAGACTTAAGTATGGCTTATCATTATTGCTGATGGTCACCTTGTCGTTTGCCTCACTGCCGGCTGTAGTTGTGCTGTCTGCAGTACTGTCTGTGTTACTCTTATCAGCTGCGTCACTGCTGTCACTGCCTGATACATCAACGCTTGAAACTGTATCAGTCTGCGTAGCTGTCTCTGTTGCAAATACAGCCGGATTCATTGTAAACAGTGTCACCGCAGCAAGCACGCTACATACAATACTCTTTGCTTTTTTCTTTATTAATCTAATCATTTTTCCTCCAATCTACTGCTCTATATCATACGAAATTGTAAAGTTGCTTCCGTCGAAGCTGACATCTGCCATGCTTCCGCATACCACAGGCATCATCGGCGACATATGACCTATATCCAGATCCATGATGATTGGCACATTAAACTCTCTAAGCAGTGATGAAAGCGCCTGTCTGTGGTCTATGCCAAACATTTCCTCTCCGAAGTGCGCCGGGCGTCCGATAAGAAAGCCCTTTACATTTGAAAACCATCCTGCATTTTTCATCTGCCACATAGCCCTTCTCATGCCCATCACATTAAGGTCACAAGCCTCAAGGAACCATATGATACCATCATCACTGTAGCGCTCATTAAATTCCCTTACATGGTCAAACGATGTACCAAGCAGATTGATAAGACAATCCATGCAGCCACCAAGCAGCCTGCCTCTCATGGTAAGCCTGCTTTCCTTTGCCACCGCAGGAATAGAGCTGATGCACGACTTTTCAGTCAGGTTGTAGCCCACAAACGGAGCATTCTCATCCTTTATCGATTCCTTCTCCCACATAGGGTAATTGGTAAATGAAAGCTTCCTGCCACAAAGCAGATTAAATGCATCGGTAAGTGACTCATGCCACACCTCCATGCCAAAGCTGCCCGCACACGGCCCGTAAATACCTGCTGTATCTGCAATAGTAGCCTCCAAAAATGTGAAATTCGTGTTGTCGGAATAGCCCATGTACCATTTCGGCTTTGACTGCTTCACGCGCTCAAAATCAATATAAGGCACTACCTCGCACATCAGCTCGCCACCACCACAGGATATAAGCACATCACTGTCAACAGAAGCATAGCTCTCGTTCAGCTCTTCTGCGCACTTCTTAGGTGTATTGCTGATACCTATGCCACTGTCGCACCTGCAGTTAGGTCCCTCTATCGTCTTATAACCCATGCTGTGAAACCTTTTAATGGCATTGTCAAAGGCACTCCTGTACGGCTCTGTTGTACATCCCATCGAAGGCGCCACAAAGCCTATTGTTCCTCTATCCTTTAGAAATTCAGGGTATCTCATGTTTCTATCATCCTATCACTATTATTTACATATCTAAGCTTCTGTCTGAAGTAAAATATGTAGGATTTTATCATTTCTGTCAAGGTCATTTTACTGTCATAATTAAATGTCGTCGTGTACTGCACATGCTGTCTGTTGCACCAGTTGTATATATCATGCAGACTTATCGAATCAACATTCTTCATATTGTTCATAAACACCTTAACCTTTGAAAGCTCATCCTCACTGTCAATGTATAGATGAAAGATAGTATTCGGACATTCAATTATTATCTGCTGTTCTTCTATATTTTTCATCACTGTATCCTCTATTGAATAATGTATCCTGTTTGATTAAAAACATTATCGTCTGTCACACCGGGATGTGAGTAATAACAAAATATCGTAACTGTTCAGTGCCTTCACAGTTAAAAAATATCACATAACCATAGTACTACACCGGCGTCACAAAATCCAGTCATTTTTGCCTGCCAATTCTTACTATTTTATTAAGAAAAACGGTAAATATTATACTCCCTCACAGTCAAATGCCGGAATGAAGCTGTCCTTTGCCACGTCACCCTCCTGTATAAATGCATTCGTGATTCCTATTTCGAGGGCATAGTCAACAAGCCTTTCATACTCTCTCCTTGTCACTGTGCGATTTATCTCAGGATAATCCTTTAGTGCAATCGGCGTAAACTGGCTCATCATGCTTATATATACGTGATCATGATATGTATCATACAGGTACTTAAGTACAGCCTTTGCATCATTCACATGTCCCGGCAGTAGAAGCTGCCGCACAATAACTCCCTTTTGTATGAGTCCTGTCGCATTGTCAATCACGACATCCGGCTGCTGCCTGACCATCTCTGAAAGCGCCTGCTTTGCGACAGACGGATAATCTTTTGCCCTTGAATACCTTGCCGAAAGCGTACTGTCCATATATTTAAAATCCGGAAGATACACATCCACTATGCCCTCAAGCAGCTTTAGCTCTGTCACATTTTCATATCCGCTCGTATTGTATATAATAGGAAGCTTCATGCCGCGGCTTTTTGCATCGTTTACCGCCCACACTATATCAGGGATATACTGCCCCGGTGTGACCAGATTGATATTATTTGCGCCTTTGTCAGCAAGTTCCATAAAGATATCACTCAGCCGCTCTTTACTGATTACCTTTCCCTCTTTTCCGTCAGAAATCTCCCTGTTCTGGCAGAACACGCAGTGCAGGCTGCAGCCTGAGAAAAAAACTGCCCCGCTTCCTCTTTTTCCTGATATGCACGGCTCCTCCCAGTAATGAAGCGCTGCTCGCGCCACCTTTATTTCAGATGAAACGCCACATACACCTGTTTGTCCGGTGCTTCTGTTTATGCCACATTTTCTGGGACACAATAAGCAATTCTCGTATTTATTCATATTTTTCATTTTAACCCTTGCTAAAAATAATGTTTGATACTACAATCTATATGATTATGCGGTGCATATGCCATGCGCCTTCAGTAGTCATTTTAAAATTATACCATAACTATTCTTACAGAAGAGAATAGTTAAAATACACAATAAGGAGATTACAATGAATCAGTCAAACTGTATCGTCGCCCAGTCAGGCGGCCCAACTGTTGCAATCAACGCAAGCCTTGCAGGAGTCATCGCAGGAGTAAAAAGCTCTGAGAAATACGATATCTGCTATGGCGCCGTAAACGGAATACTCGGCATATTAAATGAGAATTATCTCAATCTGTCAGATATTTTTGCAGATGATGCTAATCTTGAAAAGCTTAAGACCACACCTGCCATGTATCTTGGCTCATGCCGCCACAAACTCCCTGATTACGAGGATGATGATTCACCATATGTATACATCTTCCACCAGTTCGATAAGCTTTCTATAAAAGCTTTCTTTTACATCGGTGGAAATGATTCGATGGATACCGTATTAAAGTTATCCGATTATGCAAAAAAAATCAACAGTGATGTGAAAATTATAGGGATTCCAAAAACCATCGACAATGATCTGTGCATGACAGACCACACTCCGGGCTTTGGCTCTGCCGCCAAATATATCGCATCAAGCATGCTCGAGATAGCCCATGATACCTTTATCTATGCTGTTAAGAGTGTTACAATCGTTGAAATCATGGGACGTGACGCAGGATGGCTCACTGCCGCTTCCGCTCTCGCACGTAATGAGTACAATACAGCGCCTCAGTTCATCTATCTGCCTGAGGTAGATTTCGACAAGGACAAATTTGTTGCCGATATAAAAGAAGCCCTTACGCGCACTAACAATGTGATAGTTGCCGTATCCGAAGGAATACATGACGCAGACGGCTCATACATTACATCATCAAAGGCCTCATGGGACCAGTTCGGACACCAGCAGCTAAGCGGTGCCGGAAAAGCTCTTGAGTTCATCGTAAATGAAAACATCGGTGTCAAGGTGCGCTCTGTAGAGGTAAATGTGCTCCAGCGCTGTGCCTCACATCTTGCATCATTAACCGATATCGAGGAATCTTTTGCTCAGGGTAAAAAGGGTGTCATGATTGCAGCAGAGGGTGTGACCGCATCAATGGTATGCTTAAAGCGCATCTCAAATGATCCTTATCAGGTAGAATACACATATTCTGCCATCAAGGATATCGCAAACGAGGCCAAGTCTGTGCCAAGAGAGTGGATCAATGATGCGGGCAATGATGTGAAGCCTGAGCTTATCGAATACTTAAAGCCACTTATTCAGGGAGAAACCGCTGTAGCCTACAAGAATGGTCTGCCTGACTATATGGATGTGTCACATCTTCACAAATGTAACTGATTTTAGCTGCCGCCTACACCCCGGTGTGGGCAGCAACAGCATATCTCCAAGGAGGTCGATTTACATGAAGAAAAAAGTGCTTATAACCTGCGCAGTTGTGCTTGGTGTGCTTTTGGCTGTTTATCTTGGCTTTGCCTTTTATTTTAGCAGCCACTATCTGTTCAACACAAAGATTAACTCTGTAAAATACGCAGGGAAAACCGCAAAAGAGGCAATAGAAAAAAATACAGCCCTAAGCCGCGACTACCTGCTCACAATCACTGATAGAAAAGGAAACAGCTTCTCACTTAAGGGACCTGATTTTTCCTATGAATATGTCTCAAACGGTGACGAGGAGCAAATCCTAAAAAGCCAGAATGCTTTTACATGGCCTGTCAGTCTCTTCAAAGCTCAAAACTATACTCTAAAGGGTTCGTCCAAATATGACGATGCCGCTTTGGCGGAAAAGCTCAAGGCTCTTGATATTTTCAGTGATGACTACATTGAAAATCCGGAGGATGCCCACATCGAGATAAAAGACGGCAAATACAATGTGATTGAAGAGAAAAATGGCTGCAAGCCGATATATGACAGCATCCTTGCCGAAGTAAAGGATGCCCTGGACAATGAGCTTCCAAAGCTTAGCTTAAACGATGACTGTTATGAAGCTCCAAAAATCACAAAGGAAAGCGATACAATCAAAAATGAAAAAGAAGCTCTCGACAAATACACTGCTTCAACCGTCACCTACAAAATTGAAGGTGCCGACGAGAAGCTTGACTCAGCCAAAATCCTTGATATGCTAAGCATCTCAGATGACGGCAGCGTGAGCATAGATGATGCCAAGGTCACTAAATATGTCCAGCAGCTTGCTTCCAAGTACAATACCTTCGGCCGCAAACGCTCATTCAAGACATCGTCCGGTGACACTATTGAAATAGGTGGTGGAGACTACGGATGGGTAGTCAGCAAGAAAAATGAGAAAGCCCAGCTCCTTTCAGATTTAGAGGGAGGCAAGTCAGTGGAAAGAGAGCCTGTTTACGAGCAGACAGCACTCTACCGAGGCGCTGACGACATAGGTAATACATACATAGAGATTGACTACACAAAGCAGCACATGTGGTATTACAAGGATGGTGCTCTCCAGATGGAGTCTGATTTCGTATCAGGTAATCTCGCCCGTCAGAATGGCTCCGTAGATGGTGTATACAAGATTGTTTACAAGCAGAGAAATGCTACTCTTGTCGGTGAGGGTTACTCTTCTCCTGTCAGCTATTTCATGCCGTTTGCCTACAATATAGGTATCCATGATGCCAGCTGGCGTGATACCTTCGGAGGAACAATTTACAAAACCTCAGGCTCACACGGATGTATCAATGTGCCGCCTGCTTTTGCAGAGCAGCTGTTCAACGCTGTGGATAAGGGCACTCCTGTTGTTGCCTACTACAGAGAGGCTGTCACTCTGACAAACAATGCTGCAAAGATGTCCAATGCATACTCGTATGTGGCTCCTGATGCTGCACAGTAAGTGTG
>ERZ780075.626-NODE-626-length-15845-cov-2.159341_pt1 | contig 15845 bp, 10 predicted proteins | sample MGYA00511839_ERZ780075 | MGnify/ENA primary metagenome ERZ780075 (study PRJEB29588, sample SAMEA2155953) | human gut metagenome | biome: human gut; feature: human-associated habitat; material: faeces | place: Denmark | collected 2008/2010 ...
AAAATGTGATCAGCGGCAAAAGTAAAACGGAATTTGCGCCGAATGATTTGGTAACGCGTGAAGAATTTGCAAAACTGGTTGTCAATGTATTTGGTCTTTCTCAAAGCTCGGCACAGTGCAGCTTTACAGATGTTGACACATCTGCCTGGTATGCGCCTTATGTTGCGGCCGCATATGAAAACGGCATGATAACAGGCAAGGACGATGGCAGCTTTGGCGTCGGCGAGACGATCAGACGCCAGGATGTATGCACAATTGTGCATCGGGCTATGCTTCGTCTGCGCGGCTTTAACACTGCGGGCACGCTGACTTTTGCCGATAGCGGGAGCATAGCCGACTATGCAAAGGATGCTGTGGCGGCGCTCTGCGGAGCAGGGATCATTCACGGCATGGACGATGGACGATTTGCGCCGCAGGAAGGAACAACACGGGCACAGGCGGCAGTTATCTGCGCCGGTCTTGTGGGATAAGGAGGTCAATTCATGTTAAAACTGAAAAAAATATTTGCACTTGTGCTTGCCTCCGCGCTGCTGCTTTCGATGGCTGTATTTGCAGATGAAGAGACGGCTCGTGCAGATTCGGCGGCCAAAGAGGTCATTAACGGCATCGGACTGCTGACGGATTACGAATCACCGAACGGCGCAAGCATTAAGCGTGGCGAATTTGCACATGCCGTGGCGCAAATTATGAATCTTTCCGGCAAAGCCGGATATGAAAATGTCTTTCGGGATGTCAGCGGCAGCACGGCTTACAGTGAGGACATATGCATGCTTTCGGGCATTGGGGTGCTGCGCGGCTACACAGATGGTACGTTTCGCCCGAATGATTTGATTTTACTGCGCGATGCGGTGAAGGTGATTCTTTCCGCTTGCGGCTATACGGTACCGGCAGAGCGTGCCGGCGGATATTTTGCAGGTTACCTGACTTATGCGCAACGAACCAAGCTTTTGGACAAGCTGGAAAACTGCGATTTAAATGCGGAATTTACGTCTGATGTGTTGTATCGGCTTTTGTATAATGCTTTGGACATCAACATTATGGCAAGCGATGAGCTGACAGCAGACAGGGAAACGCTGAAAGAGCAAAAGGGTAAAACCATTTTGACGGAAATGCTGCACTTAAATAAAGACAAAGGTGTTGTTACGGCAACGGAATATTCTGCAATTGATGAACGTACGGGTGCCGGAGCCGGTAAGGTAAGGATTGATAAAATCCCGTATTATATGGGCGAATGTGATCCGGGTGACATTTTGGGCTGCGAAATTGAGTATTATTATCGAAAAGATAACGGTGAAAACGTCGGTACGCTTGTATTTGCCATGGAAAGTGAGAAAAATGACGTTCTGACGCTGGATGCAGATGATATAACAGAGGCAACCGACACGGAAATCCGATATTTTGATGAAAAGGATAAAGAACGCCGGATTGTCGTTGATGCACAGACAGATATTGTCTATAACGGCGGTTTGTATGTGCCGGGCGGTACCGAGTCGCTTAAAATCGATAACGGATTTTTACGGTTTGTAGATAACAACGGCGACGGACATTATGAGGTCATTATCGCCAAAAACTATCGCAGTGTGTATACGGTGGGACTGGATCGCACCGAAGGCATTATTTACGATACGTTTAAGCCGCAGGAGCCGATTCGTGTTTATGATTACGAAAACGTACAGATTTACGATCGGAACGGCGATATAACAACACTTGATTCTATTGAAAGCATAGATGATTTGCTGATGTGTGTGCAAAGTGCGGACAAAAGCAACCTTGAAATCCGTCAGGTTGTGAATGAGGTTGTCGGCGCTGTTGAGGGCACCCGAGAGGAAAGCGGCAAAACCTATGTTGTCATAGCCGGTACGGAATATCGCGTGGCCGATCATTTAAAGGCGACCGGCACCAAATGGAAAATTGGTGATAAAGTTATTTGCTATTTGGACAGCTTCGGAAAAATTGCCGCGCTCAGCAGTCACAAATTTACCAGCGGCACATGGGCTTATTTAAAGGATGTAAGAAAAAAAGGCAGCTCCATTTCCAATGCGGTCAGTGTGCAGATTTTGGATGTAAACTGTGAGGACAGCGAACTGAAAATTATTGATTGTGCAGAGCGTGTAACCATTGACGGTATCATGCAAAAAACGGGCAATGCCATTGAAAATGTGTTAAAAGCGCATATGGAATCCATCGTTTTGTATTATTTAAATGCAGACGGACTTTTGGCCAAGGTTGAAACCGTTGATGGCGATGTCATTGAAAAGGCTGTATCCAATCAGGCTCAATTGGTTTATGATGAAGATACGAAAATTATAGGCGGTAAAATTCCTGTCAGTCCGAGCACGAACGTGTTTTATGCACCGCCGGACGGCAATGAAGATGATTACACGGTAGGCTATGTAACAAACAGCTTTATACGGGATCAATACTGCTACATTAAAGACGGGTATCGCAAAGCGGGCGGCGGACTGACAATAGACGCACTTTTAATGTCGGAACCGCTTTCGGGCGGAGCTTTAACAAAGCAATCGCCGGTTATGCTGGCAGAACGTGTCATTCAAGGCGTTAATGCTGATAACGATGCGGTTTCCGTGGTGTGCGGCTATGTAGGCGGTACATACAAAAAGTTTACTGTTTCGGACGAAACGGTGATTACAAAAATGAAGGCTTTAAATGATAAAAATGCCAATATGACGTATGAGCTGCAATCGGGCGATTTAATCCGCTATGAGTTAAATACAAAGGGCGAATTAAAAATTGCCGAGCTGGTATACAGATGTGCAAACGGTGCGGACGGCGCATTTGCGGAAACCAATCCTTCCGATTCCAATTATTTTGACGAAAAAAGGACATCGGTAGGATATGTGTACCATAAAGACGGCGCCGTGTTAATGGTTGCTGCCGATAAAAATGCCTTGATAACGGGCAACGAAAATGTTATGGAATGCGTCCGCGCAAGCGGCGGCTGTGCCATTTACATCTACGATAACAATGAGCCTACCTTGGAAAAACAAATCAGGCTCGGCGGTGCGGACGATGTATATGATTATAAATCTTTCGGGGATAATGCCTCGCAGATAGCCATGTACATGGGCAACGGTGCAGTAAAAGCTTTAATCGTCATTAAATAATGTATGTCAATTCAATTTTATGCTGTGATAGTCTGTTTTGGCGACCACAGCATAAAAACAGAACAGAACCAATAGGAAGGAAGATTTTAAATGAGCAAGGTATTAAGATATGGGTTAATCGGTGCAGGCGTTTTCGGCGGGATTCATATGAATACGCTGTCACTTATGGATTATTGCGAGGTGAAAGCCATTTGTGACAAACACATTGAAAGTGCGCAGGAATTGGCGGCAAAATATGACGTTCCCGATGTATACAGTGATTATAACGAGATGTTAAAACGGGATGATATTGATGCGGTTGCAGTCGTGATCAGCGATAAAGCGCATAAGGATGCCACCATTGCCGCATTAAAGGCAGGCAAGCATGTTTTGTATGAAAAGCCTATGTCTCTTTTTGTTGAGGATTGCCGTGAAATGATTAAAACAGCAGATGAAACCGGCAAGATCTTAATGGTCGGCCAGGTTTGCCGCTTTGCGCCGGGCTTTATTAAAGCCAAGGAGCTGGTTGATAAAGGGGTCATCGGTGAATTGTTTTATGTTGAATCGGAATATGCGCATGACTATGCCAAAATTCCGGGCGTGGATGGCTGGAGAACCGACCCGGACAGAGATCCGATTATCGGCGGCGCCTGCCATGCCATTGACCTGCTTCGCTGGATTGCCGGAGATCCGTACGAGGTATCGGCTTACAGCAATCACAAGGTTCTGCGCGATTGGCCGGTAAATGACTGCACGGTTTCACTGTTTAAGTTCCCGAACGATGTCATCGGCCGTGTGTTTACTTCTATCGGCTGTAAGCGTGATTACACAATGCGTACGGTGCTGTATGGCGATAAGGGAACCATTATTGTGAATAACACCGATTCGCATTTAAAGCTTTTTGTTGAGCACAGAGATGAAAACAACATTATAGAGCCTGCACAAAATGATATTGATTTGTATGATCATTGTATTGGCCATGACATTTATGTGGATGTTAATAACCATAATGTGAAAGGCGAACATGAGAATTTCCGTGCCGCAGTGCTGGAGGGCGCACCGCTGTTGATGACAGGACGTGAGGGTGCCAAAACGGTAGCTGTTTGCTGTGCGGTTGTTAAGTCGGCTAAAAGCGGTCAGGCCGTTAGTGTTGATTACAAGGCAATCGAAGGATAGGAGAGAGGACATGAGCGAGATACAGAGGCATTATGTTTTAAGTGCGGATGATGAAGCGTTTCGACTTCGCCTGCAAAACGCTTTGCAAGAGGCAATTTGCATAACGCGCAGAAATCTGGATAAGTTTGCAAGCGGCGATGTGTATCCCTCCTCAAACTACATCGGAGATTCTTATGCCACCATTTATAACGGCGGCGAAGGAAGCGACATGTGGACGGAAAGCTTTTGGCCGGGCAGATTATGGCTGTGCTATGAAGAGACGGGCGAGGAAGCTTTTCGCCTTCTTGCCGAAAAGAATTTGGATGATTTTTTTAACCGCATGGATAAAAACATCAATTTGGATTGGCACCATGATATTGGCTTTTTATACACGCTGTCATCTGTGGCGCCATACAAATTGACGGGGAATGAGTTTGCCAAAAAAACAGCGCTTACGGCAGCGTTTTTGCTTACCAGGCGTTTCCGCTTTAAGGGTGAGTTTATTCAGTCCATGGCAGATGCCATCTTCCCCGAATATTATCGTTTTATTGCCGACACCATGATGAATCTTCCGCTTTTGTTTTGGGCAACGGAGGTATCGGGAGAACCTAAATATCGGGATTATGCCGTTATGCACATGAAAACGACCATCCGCTATATTTTGCGTGAAAACGGAGGTGTGTATCACCACTTTTTAATGGATAATCAAACCGGAGAACCGCTGCATGGGCTGACCTTGCAGGGCGCCGGGGATGAATCGTACTGGAGCCGTGCGCAGGCATGGGGGATTTACGGCTTTGCCATTGCCTATAGCTATACGCACGATGAGAGTATTATTGAGCCGTTTTTCCGTGCAGCCGATTTTTACATCAGTCATTTGCCGGATGATTGTATCCCTTACTGGGACTTTATTTATACCGAAGGGGACGAACCGCGTGACAGCTCGGCAGCGGCCATTGCGGTTTGCGGATTGCTTGAAATGGCACGGCACTTGCCGCATGATGAGAAAATAAAGCATTATTTGGATGTGGCCAAGAAAACATTACATACCTTAACAAGCGCCGACTATGCGATTCCGTTTAGCGCCGGAGAAGAAGGACTGCTTGCTCATACCACACCGGATAAGCCGCGCAATGAATATGATTTATGCTCTACCTACGGCGATTATTTTTATATGGAAAGTCTGGTACGCGCCTTGCGTGACTGGAAAATGTATTGGTAGCGTCTTGGCGGTTAAACGGACAGAACATTGAAAATTTGTGGATCAAGGGGCGGCGGCAAGCGTGCCGGCCGCTCTCATTTTTTACGGAGGAAATACAAAATGAATCGGATTGTTGAAGCCTATTATTTAAAAAATAAACAATATGGTAAAACCCATCAAAGGGATGTTTTATACTATTATCCTGATTATCAAAGGCAATTCAGCGGCATTTGCGATACAATGCTCCGCTTGATTCAAAGCCGGCAGCTGGAAGACGAAAGCCTGTGGCCTCTTTTTGTGAATCAGTTTAAAACACATCCCGACCCTAAGGATAACGGATGGAGAGGGGAATATTGGGGGAAAATGATGCGCGGCGCATGCTTGACATACCAGTATTCGCGTGATGAAAAGCTATATGCAATTTTAACGGAAACGGTAAAGGATATGCTTACGGCACAGGATGCGGACGGACGGTTTTCGACCTACACAAAAGAGGCAGAGTTTCGCGGCTGGGATATGTGGTGCCGCAAATATGTGATGCTGGGTCTTTTGCACTATCACGAAATTTGCAGAGATGAGGCGCTGCGTGGAGAAATTGTTACAGCGCTTTGCAAGCATTTGGACTATATAATCTCTAAAATCGGCGAAGGTAAGCTTGACATTACCCAAACAAGTGACATTTGGGAGGGGGTCAATTCCAGCTCTGTTTTAGAGCCGGTTATGCGGCTGTATCATCTTACGGGTAAGCAAAGCTATTTAGATTTTACAACCTATATTGTAAACCGCGGCGGTGCCGACAGCCAAAATATTTTTCAAACGGCATATGAAGGCAAATTGTACCCATATCAATATAAGGTGGTTAAAGCTTACGAATTAATGTCCTGCTTTGAGGGGCTATGTGAATATTACCGTGCTACGGGAATTGAAAAATGGAAGCAGGCGGTAATCCGTTTTTGGGATATGATTCGGGAAACGGATATTACCATTATCGGATGTGCGGGCTGTACGCATGAATTGTTTGACCATTCGGCTGTTAGGCAAACAGATACATCACAAACCCTGGAAATGCAGGAAACCTGCGTAGCGGTTACTTGGATGAAGCTGTGCGCGCAGCTGTTATCGTTGACAGGGGAGGCAAAGTATGCGGACGAAATGGAACGCTCGGCCTATAACACGGTATTCGGGAGCGTTAACACAATGCAAAGCAAGCATAACAACGGCCTTCCTTTTGACAGCTACAGTCCCCTTTGGCTTCGTAAGCGCGGCGTGGAAACGGGTGGCATGAAGGAAATGGAAAATGGCGCCCGGTATGGCTGCTGCGCAGCAATCGGGTCGGCCGGTACGGCGCTTTTGCCCGACTTGGCGTGTATGAGTGCACAAAACGGCATGGTCATTAACTTTTACGAAAACGGAATCGTCACATTTCCGATTGCGGATGACAACAGTGTAAAGCTGACAATTGAAACGGCGTATCCTGCCGATGGCAAAATTAAAATTACGGTGGAGCCGGAACGGGAAGAAATATTTGATATTGGGTTGCGTATTCCCGGCTTTGGTAAAACGACAGAACTTACGGTTAACGGAGTGAAGTCAGCTTGCGCACCCGGCAGCTTTAAAACCGTATCAAGAGCATGGAAACAGGGCGATGTTTTGGAACTGCATCTTGATATGGCTGCATATATTGTGCATGCACCGGGCTGTGCCGATAAGCCGGAAACGCGGGACTTTGTTGCTGTTACAAAAGGGCCGCTTGTTTTGGCACGGGATGCAAGAATTTGCCCGGATGCAGGTAGGGCTGTACGCGTGAAGCGGAATGCAGATGTTGTCATGCTGCAAAACAGTCATAAGGCATCGTTTGATACAGTTTGCGAATATGAAGCAGATTTTTGCGGAGAAAAAACAACACTGATCGATTACATGTCTGCCGGGAAAACATGGGATGATGATTCTGCGACAGAAGCGTGGCTGCCGGCGGAATTTATTGAATGAAAATATGTTGCCAAGAGTGCGGAAAACATTTATAATATAAGGGAGCGATGACATGTTAACGAAAGAGGATTATGAAACCTACAGCCGATTGGCTGCGGAGTATTTAAACAAGGCGCATATTGCGATTACAGACGAAGAACGGTCGAGAATTGAAGTGGCCGAATATGAGCTGGGCTGTATTGAAAAAATCGGTCTGGAGCTCGTGGTTTATGTCAACACAGAACGGTGCTGTGCCAAAGAGCTTGTGCTGCTGCCGCATCAAACCTGTCCGGAGCATCGGCATCCGGCCGGGCTGGGGCAGGAGGGTAAGGAAGAAACCTTCCGCTGCCGTTACGGTAAGGTGTATTTATATGTTGAAGGTGAGCCGACGGAAGCCATACAGGGCACAATTCCGGAAGGATATGAGGATTGCTTTACTTGCCGTCATGAGATTGTGCTGACACCGGGCGAGCAATATACCATCCGGCCGAATACACTGCACTGGTTTCAGGCAGGCAGCGAAGGTGCCGTGGTGTCTGAATTTTCGACAAAAAGCCGTGATGAATATGATATTTACACGGACAAGCGCATAGATGCAGCCGGAAAACGGAATGTATAAAGGAGACAGTATGCAAAAATTTGATGTAACCGCTTTGGGCGAGCTTTTGATTGATTTTACCTATGCCGGACAATCGACCAACGGAGCTGCACTGTTTGAGCAAAATCCCGGCGGTGCGCCGGCCAATGTGCTGACGGCCGTACGGCGTTTGGGCGGCAATGCGGCTTTTATCGGCAAGGTAGGACGTGATATGCACGGTGAGTTTTTAGAGCAGACCTTACAGAAAAACGGCATTGATACCGAAGGCCTTTTGATGGATGAAAACAGCTTTACAACGCTTGCTTTTGTCAATTTGGATGAAAACGGCGACCGCAGCTTTTCATTTGCGCGTAAGCCGGGTGCGGATACTTGTTTGCACCTTAATGAGGTTCGTTTTGATTTGATTGAATCATCTTTTATTTTTCACATCGGCTCGCTTTCGCTGACGGATGAACCGGTACGGTCGGCCACGCTTGCGGCACTGCGTTTTGCAAAGGAGAAGGGTGTTATTATTTCATATGACCCTAATTATCGCGCCATGCTATGGAAAGACGAGAAAACAGCTGCAGCACAAATGCGCTCTGTACTGCCGTTTGCAGATGTAATTAAGCTTTCGGATGAGGAACTTTTGTTAGTGACGGGAGAAACAGACCCTTCTAAGGCTGCATCGGTTCTTTTGGCGCAGGGTATTTCCTGTGTACTTATTACCTGTGGCGCGGAAGGTGCCATTGTTTCGACGCAGACAGGGACGGTTACATCACCGGCTCAAAAGGTCAAAGTGATCGATACAACCGGTGCCGGGGACGCATTTATGGGTGGCTTTTTATATATGCTTTCCGCCGAGAGAAAATCGCCTTCTGCACTGACGCTTTCAGACGCCCGGCGTTATGCTGAATTTGCGGGGCGCGTGGCAGCATGCTGCGTATCGCATCGCGGTGCCATTTACGCCATGCCGACAATGGAAGAAGTTAAAAGACAGTAAAAAATGCGTTAAAATATGTAAATACGGTTTATGCAACGGGAGTAACCAAACACGGTTACTCTCTTAACTTTTTCAGAACGGGCAATACCTTCATCTCATATTATGACAGTATGACTATGAATATAAAAACTTATATCGTTCGTACAGGTCGTTGGCTTCAAATGCTTTTATTTTAAGAGTGACGGTTGTGCCCTTTGAAGGAACACTTTCAATATGAAAATCACAATCGTTTTTATAATACAGATTGATTCGGCGAATCGTATTTTTAATTCCGTAATTCAAATAATCCGAATCATAATCGAGATGTATGATATGCCGGAGCTTATCGGCGTCAATTCCGCAGCCGTTATCGGATATTTTCAAAATGATATATCCGTCGCAGAGCCGTCCGCTTATGGTAATAAGTCCGTCGGGATTGCGGTTTATTCCGTGCAGTATGGAGTTCTCGACAAACGGCTGCAGGATCAGCTTAACGTTAGTAAACTCCAGTATATCCGAATCCACATCAATTGTGTATTTGTAAGTATGTGAGTGCGTAAAATTCATAACTTTAATATACTTTTCGGTAAGCTCAAGTTCTTCGCGGATGGTTACAATAGAACGCCCCTTAGACAGGATACCGTGATAATATTGCGTCAGCATGGATATACTGTCTGCGATATACGTGTCACCGATGTCAAGCGCATACCATTTAAGCGAGGAGAGGGAATTATATAATAAATGCGGATTGATTTTCGACTGCATATATTCCAGCTCGATGGCTGTTTTTTCAAAATTAATCTCGTTCATTTCACGATGAACCTTGTCTATTTTTTCTACCAAATCCATAATATTTTGATAGATTGGGTAAAAGTCATCGTCTGTGTCTATCGGTATTTCGGAAATGTTTTTAAAGGATTTTACTCTTTTCATATTATTGATAAACGCATCAATTTTTTTAGTCATAAATGTGGAGGTTAAATTTGCTGCCGATATAAGAAGTACAATAAAAATGCCGAGAATTGCAAACACTTTGCCAAAATTCCTGACATAAATATCGGTCTTTACACTCTTATCAAGAGTTGCGGTCAAAATTGCATCGCACAGCAAGTCGTTTTGAACGATGTAGCTGCCGTTATCTTTTTGATTTGAAAATATGCCTGCATCGGCTGCGTCTTCTATACGGACCTCTGTTTGGGTTTCGATGATTTCGTCTTTAATTGCATACTGAAATTCTGAAATAATATTTTTAAAATAGTCCATGGAAAAGGTGTAACATACTATGGCAGTGTAATCCGTCATGGTCAAAACGGGTCTGTATAAGCTTACGGAATTTTCTGTTAATCTCCAAAAATATTTACTTGTGTTACGGTCGGCGAGTAACTGCTGAATATCGGCCGGCAGAGCGGTCAGGGAGTCCGTATATTTAGTTTTAAAAATAGAGGTGTTGTTATGGTAAATAATGCATTTTGGTTCGTCTAAGGAAATGGATGTCCGAAGGTGATCGATATATATTTTTAAAATTTCATTAAGCTCTACATTAAGAGAGACATCCTGATTTAAATCGGTGTTTAAACTGTTAACAATATATTTATTTTGCGCAATTGCCGCGCTGAAGCTGACGGTTGAACGCAAAGCCTCATTGATCGACTCGGAGGATTTAAAGGCCAGCGTGTTAACTTTTTCGACAGTGCTGTTCCACTGAGTCCGACTGTTTGATGCAAACAAAATGAGCGCAGCAATTGTAATTGGAATTATGGTAATGGCAATAATCGTGTTTTTAATATTTTTTCGTAAGTTATACGGATTCAGTAAATTACGAAGTTTTATCATCGTCCTCATCCTCCCACGCGATTGCCTTGTTATCGCTTTTGATTCTTCGGTATTCTTTTGGGGATACGCCCACATATTTCTTAAAAGCTGTGGTAAAGTAGGTATTGCTTTGATACCCCAGCTTTTTTGCAATATCAAGGTGTTTCATGTTTGTTGTTGTTAAAAGCCTCATGGCCTCGTTTATCCTGACTTCCTGAAGATAGTAATATATTGTCTTGCCGGTTTGCTCATGAAAAAGCTTGTTGGCATAGCTTGTTGATACGTACAGTCCGTCTACAATCTGATTTAAAGAGAGCAAGGAGGCATAATTTGTATCAATTCTGGTTTTTATTTTCTCAACAAGACTCCTGTCTCCGCTGCGTAGCCTTTCCTGGAGATATTTAATGGTGAAATCCAAAATGTTTCTGATCCATTGTTTAATATCCTGAATGGTGTTAAAATTAACAAGCTTTTTCCAAATTCCCAGGTCACTCCCGAATATATTGGTAAAGCTTTCATTCTTTTCGATCAGGTAGATGTTAATTGTATTGACAATGTAAAAACACAAAATTTTAGAGTGAATTTCGTGTATACCGCCGGCGGTATCAAAGCAGCTGTTAACAAACGCATTGACTTCCAACGAATTACCGCTGTCAAGAAGCTTGTTTATTTTGGAAGAAATATCCGTTGGGCTTAAGAAGGGCATATCCGGCATTTCGGCGGATAAATCGTTATATACGGTAAGAGAATCTGCCCTGGTAAAGCGTTCTGTTTTTATCATCTGTAAAAGATAGCGGAAAGACGAATTCAGATTTTGCATTTTCAGAGCACAAGAAGAAATACAAACGGTTGCTTTCTCGCCGCATGCTTTATAAAAGTCGTTTTGTACGGTTTCGAAAATTTTTACCTGCTTGTTAAGCGTTATGGAGTTTGTGTCTGTTATCACGCCGAGAACATATGCGTCGCAGCTTATAAAATATGACCCCTTGTCCTCGCAGAACGCGTTTTCGGTTATCTCTTTTAAAAGCAGCTGCTTTGCAAAAGCATCCACCATATCCGTATTAGGCGAAGACGACATAATCAGTGTCAGCCGAAACTGATCCTCGGCATTTATTTCCGGAAACGGCGTTTGCATTGTAAGGGCTTCATCCGCTGACGGCCGGAACAACAACCGGGTAAAAAACTGCTCGGTCAGCAGAGAATGATTCTTGTTGATCAGCTCCCTATAACTATCCAATGTATTTTCGATATTTTTGTGTTCCTCTATTCTTTGAATCGCGTTTTTTACGACCGCAGTCAAGTTATCAATTTCTATCGGCTTTAATATATAATCGGCAACGCCCATTTTAATTCCGCTTAAGGCAAAATCAAAATCGTCAAAACAACTCATGAATATGACCTGTGTTTTGTCGTTTTGTTCAATAATTTGTTTTGTCATTTCAATTCCGTTCATATATGGCATGGAGATATCCGTCAAGACAATATCCGGCTTTTCGGCCAGGGCTTTTTCAAGCCCCAATTTGCCGTTGGCAGCGTCCGCAGTCACTACGCCAAGTTCTTCCCAATTAACGTGACGCATTATGCCGCGGCGATCCGATTCGTTATCATCTACAATCAGTAACTTGTACATTGCGCATCTCCTTTGGATAAAGAGTAGTATATATGTAATCGGTTCCACATCATTGAGTGTAACACATTCTTGGTACTAAAGTCAATAAAGCTTATGAAGATAGAGTTGTAATTTTAAATTTTTGGGTTATTTTTAAATTGAATTGGCGGTTGTCGTCATGTAAAATGAATATAGAATTATAAAATATGAACCAATGGGAGGAGTAGAATTGAAACAATCAATGAAAGCTGAGGATTCATTTTGTGTCAATATACCCAAAAAAGGCTTATGGTACAACCTTTCGGTGAACAAAACCGCGTATCTTTTGATACTTCCGGCGCTTTTGCTGGTGCTGCTGCTGTGTTATCTTCCTTTCGGGGGCTTAATACTGGCATTTAAGGACTATAACATAGTAGACGGTATACTCGGAAGTCCCTGGGTGGGTTTTGATAATTTTGTAGAATGTTTTACGCAGCCGAACATGCTGGTTGCCGTTAAAAATTCATTTGTTTACGGAATGGTGCTCCAGTTTCTCGGCATGCCGTTTCCTATTTTGCTTGCGCTTCTGTTTAATGAAATCAGAAATATTCATTTTAAAAAAGTCGTGCAAACCGTGAGTTATCTGCCGTACTTCTTATCGTGGATTACCGTTGTGGGTCTTTTTTCGAGCATGTTTTCTTTAGAAGGGACTTTTAACGGTATTTTAAAGTCCCTTCTCGGTGATAGCTATGAAGCTGTGAATATCATGCACAACGCCAAAAATTTTCTGCCGATTATTTTTTGGACGCATATTTGGAAATCCATCGGCTGGTCTTCGGTTATTTTTCTTGCTGCCATTACGGGTATTGACCCCAGTTATTACGAAGCTGCAACGATAGACGGATGCGGAAAATTTAAACAGGTTATTTATATCACACTGCCCTGTATTAAAAACACAATCCTGATTGTCTTTATTATGTCTCTCGGAAGTCTTTTTAATACCAGCTTTGAGCAGGTATACGGATTCCAAAATGTATATATACAGCAGGAAACCGATACCATTAATACCCTTATTTACAGATTGGGTATTCAAAACGGGAAATATTCTTTGGCAACGGCCTTCGGTCTTGCACAGGGTCTTGTGGCGGTGGCGCTGCTTTTATTTTCCAATACGGTAAGTAAAAAACTGTTTGAAGTCAGTATTTGGTAGGAGGACAAAATGAAAAGATCTTTAGGAGAAAAAACATTTAACGTTTTTAATGTGTGTTTAATGCTTTTGCTTTCTGTCATCATGATTTACCCGTATCTGAATCAGGTTGCCATTTCTTTTAACGAAGGCATGGATACAGCGCTGGGCGGCATTACCATTCTTCCGCGTAAGTTTACATTTCAAAATTACGCAACGGTATTTTCAAATCGTGATCTCCTCGGCGGCGCCGTTATATCGGTCAGCCGCGTGATTTTGGAGGTGGTACTCTCCATTGCGGTTGTGTTCTCTGCCGCGTTTGGTTTGACCCGAAAAAATCTTGCATACAGAAGCGGGCTTACAATTTTTCTTATGATACCGGCTTATGTATCGGCAGGCGTTATCCCGATTTATATTATATACAGATATTTGGGGCTTATTAACAGTTACTGGGTATATATCATTCCCCGGCTGTTTGTGTTTTATAACATGGTTATCGTACGGTCGTTTTTACAAGAGCTGCCGGACAGTATAGAAGAATCCGCCAAAATTGACGGTGCAGGGGATCTTTGTATTATGTTAAAAATTGCACTTCCCTTGTGTAAGCCGGTATTGGCTACCATCGCGCTTTGGGTATCGGTCGGCGCGTGGAATGACTGGACATCAACACTTTATTATGTTACAGAGCCGGACTTGTATCCTTTGCAGTATATTATGATGAAGCTGATTAAAGAGAGTGAGGTTGCGCAAAAAATGGCGGCAGAAGCTGCCATGACGGGCACAACGGGAACCGGAGCATCCTTTATCCCGACATCGGATTCGATTAAGGCGGCAACGCTTATCATAACAACGCTGCCGATTATTATGGTATATCCGTTTTTGCAGAAGTATTTTGTTAAGGGCGTTACGCTCGGAGCGGTTAAGGGATAAAAAATAATATGGTGGAACATGGAGGAGAACGAATATGAAAAAAACATTAGTCATGCTTATCTCTGTTGTATTGGTTGTGGGTGTTGTGCTTAGCGGATGCGGTAAAAAAGACAAATCCATCACGCTCGGTGACAATAACGAGTATCTTCCCACAGACGAATTATCTGTTGAGCTGTGGTACACGCAGGGAACAGATTATACCGCCGGAAACGGTATTCCGGATGATGTTGTGAAACAATGGGTTGAAGAACGCACCTTGGTGAAAATTGCAAACATATACGGTAACGACGGCGGTCAGTGGGATACCAAGCTGTCACGCCTGGTTGCGGGAGATAATCTGCCGCAAATGATTGTGTGCGATGCCGGCCAGGGGCCTTCTCACTTTGCAAAGCTGCAGCAAAATAACCTGATTTGGGAAATTACAGATGAAATGCTTGAAAAATACGCGCCCAATTATTTAAAGCGTGTTGAAAAAGGCGCTCTGGAGGATTTCAAAATAGACGGCAAGCTTTACGGACTGCCGTTTAACCAGAAAGCAACGAGTGTTTCGGTTCCCGGCATTGATGAGGAAACCCTTAAGAATATTTCGGAATACATTGACGGAATAACCTCCGATGACCAGATGTGCCTTTGGATCAGAGATGATATTTTAAAGATGATTTATCCCGAATGTAAGAGCTGGGATGAAATTGAAAAGGCTGCGGCAGAAGGTAAGCCGATTGCGGATATCTGCTTTGATATTCCCATTCATACAAAGGAAGAGCTTGTTGATTTCTTTTATAAAATTAAGGAGCTGAACCTTAAAACAGACAACAACAAGCCTGTGTACGCCTACGGATATTCCGGAGGAGATAACTGGGAGGCACTGACATATCTGGGCGCATATATGGAAGGGTATGCACCGTATAACTATGCGGCCGCATGGAATACCAAAAAGCAGGAAATGACGGTTCCGCTTGTCAGTGATATGTGTAAGGATGCGGCAGCGATTCAGAACAAGATGATTCGCGACAAGGTCATTGACCCCGAATCGCTGGTTCACACAATCGACCTTTATAAGGAAAAAGCCTTAAACGGTCAGTATGCAATATTTGCGCCCGGCTATGCGGGATATGCCGATAACATCAATCCGATGCTTAAGGAAAACAATGCTTCTTACCGTATTCGTCCGTTTGTTGTCAATATCCCCAATAATGACGAATATCTTCCCACCAAACCGGTTGAAACGGCAGGCGATTGGGAAACATCTGTCTGCTTTACAAAGAAAACCTCTGAGGCAGAGCTTATTCAGCTGCTGAACTATGTCAATGTTTGCAGCTCGGAGGAGTTTGACGAGGTGTAT
>ERZ780075.628-NODE-628-length-15765-cov-6.232782_pt1 | contig 15765 bp, 6 predicted proteins | sample MGYA00511839_ERZ780075 | MGnify/ENA primary metagenome ERZ780075 (study PRJEB29588, sample SAMEA2155953) | human gut metagenome | biome: human gut; feature: human-associated habitat; material: faeces | place: Denmark | collected 2008/2010 ...
GCGGGGGCATTGTGAAGTGCGGCCGGTGGTCGCTCCCTTTACCGGGAGCGTGGATTGAAATTTGGGTACTCATCATACTCTTTGCACTTATCTTTGTCGCTCCCTTTACCGGGAGTGTGGATTGAAATAACTCCTTTTGTGCAATACGTGTTAAAAAAGTAGGTCGCTCCCTTTACCGGGAGCGTGGATTGAAATTTTGAACACGGAATCTGTGCATATCGCTTTAAAGTCGCTCCCTTTACCGGGAGCGTGGATTGAAATCGAGAAGATAAGAGCTGCACTTATACGTTCATGTGTCGCTCCCTTTACCGGGAGCGTGGATTGAAATACCTTTGATTTTCTCAATGCACCATCCGTTTTGCAGTCGCTCCCTTTACCGGGAGCGTGGATTGAAATTGCGTTGGAGCTTGCATTGGTCTTGTTAAGCGTGTCGCTCCCTTTACCGGGAGCATGGATTGAAATTTGTAAACCGTGTGACTGAAAAGGTCACGGAATTGTCGCTCCCTTTACCGGGAGCGTGGATTGAAATACCAAGATATGCAAATTTAATAGTCGTTAAATTGTCGCTCCCCTTACCGGGAGCGTGGATTGAAATATAGCGGTTACGGTATTGTTAAGCTCCTCATTAGTCGCTCCCTTTACCGGGAGCGTGGATTGAAATTAAATCATCAAAGACAATCATCTTAAAGTTCTTTGTCGCTCCCTTTACCGGGAGCGTGGATTGAAATTCTGCGCCATACTTACGCTACAAGGTGCATCGAGTCGCTCCCTTTACCGGGAGCGTGGATTGAAATGCTTTATAAAATCTGCACACATCTGGCTTTTGCTGTCGCTCCCTTTACCGGGAGCGTGGATTGAAATATTTAATGAGTCGGACAGAAAAAGGTCAGGAATACGTCGCTCCATTTACCGGGAGCGTAAATTGAAATAAACCGTATGACAAACGGTACACAAATTTTTTACACTTCCGATAAAGGTCATAACAGGTGCCTATTGTATGCCTATTGTCATACATTCCGCTACGCTCCACTCCTGAAAACAGATTCGTTTATCTTAATTTTTCAGTATTTAGGGTGTTCCCCGACTGCACATTTCTTGACTTTTCCAGTCCGAATTTCACTCCCCTTTGCTGCGCTGCAGCTATCCCCTCCTCCTGTCAATATTTTGATCCCTACTCGACACCCGAATGTAAACGTACTCCATAACAACCTCCATAAAAATACCGGCAAACCATATTTGACCTACCGGTTAATGAAATCTATTATACTTTGTTTGGATAATTAAATGCAAGATTAAACGATTATTCAAAACCAAATTCCGCACGATTACTGCTTCTACGCACAATTACAAACGCAATATATAATCCAATAAAGAAAAGGACCGCAAATTCACATTTTTCAGTGAGTTTGCGGTGATATTATTTATTTTTTTTTTACGGCATTTCAACTTCGTACATATCGTCAAAAGTTACTTTTTCCTTTGGTCTTATGGGTACATATTTATCCTGATAATAGCTTTCATGTTTGTACTCATAAGATCCGTCCCGGTTTACGGTGAGCACATTACAGCCTCGCTGAGCGCCGTATCTGTATATGCCCGGATATGCAAGATAATCAATCGACATTCCGTAAAAAAGGTCAATTCCCTTGTACCTGAAGCCTGCATTGTTCATATGGTCGTGTCCGCAGAACACTGCCTGCGTCGAACCGGAACGATGAATAGCGTCAAAGAAGCCGAAATTGTTAGGGCTGCAGCTCACAGCACCCTTTTTCTCTCCGATTTTACCTCCGAGATACTGAACATTCTCGGTATCGTTAAATCCGTTTTCTTTATACTCGGTATATGCGTCAAGCATCTCGGTTACGGGAATGTGCATAAACACCATTGACTTCGGCGTTTTGCCGCCGTTCTTCTCTGTAAGAGCAACAATTTGGTTTTCATACCATTCAACCTGATTCTTATGAACACAGTCGTATTTTCCGATCATTCCCCAAAGATGTCTCTCGACATAAGCATTGGAATCAACCATCACAAGGCTTTGAATGATTTCGCCCCTTGGGTTTTCAATATTGATTATGTAGTTGCCAACACCGTCAATATCTTCCGGTCCTTTCTGCAGCAGGCAGTGCGGATATTTCTCCTTATCCATATACAAGTCGGAAGCCTCGTCACGGTTGAGCATAGCGTGTTCGTCCGTATCGTGATTACCGTATACCAAACACCAGTAAACGCCGAGCTTTTCCATAAGCTCAGCAAACATTCTTGCGGATTTTTCGTTATCTTTCGTTCCTGCCTGCAAAGGAACGGGATAAACAACATCCCCTGTTACAACAACAAGATCCGGCTTTTCTTCCGTGACCATTGCGGCAACGGCATTGAGCGCCTTCAGGTCTTTACTCGTGCTAAAAGATCCCGCACCGATATGGATATCCGTCAAATGCAAAATGCGGAAATCCCTGTCGGTTGTAAACTTATATGTTCCGTCCTCATCAACAGTCGGAATAAGCTGCTTTTCATATTTAACCTGCTTAACCTCATCACGAATGAATTTGAGATTCGATTTTACTCCGATTGTGCCTGCACCGGTTATAATTCCGAGTATCAGAGCAATATTTACGATTATACTTATAATAACATTCATAAAAAATATCCCCTTGCGGTTATTTTTTTAATTATATCATATAAAAGATATTTAAGCAATTAAAATCAGCATAGATTTTTTTACTTTTTCTCTGCGTTGTAAATAGATGTGGCCCATTTCAGTAAAAAAATAATAGTATATAGTAAAAGATTATTGATATTCTTTAACAATAAATTAAGGCACAGCAGTTCACAAATTCTGCTGTGCCTTATTCGTTATGATATTGTTTCAAGCCTGTCATTGACCTTCTTCGCAACAACAACCATGCGTCCGTTTTGCCTTGAAAACTCGCAGGTTGAGAGCGTTATGAGCTTGTCGCCGTATTTGGCGGTCACGCCCGTATCATAGAACGACAGCTTCTTGCACTTGGCAACGTATTCGTCAAAATCTTCCTTTCGCTCGGCTCGGACAAAGCGATCGTATCTAAACCCATCATCGGAGTAAGCCACCGTCTTGAAGGCGGCAATGACCTCGTATTCACCGAAGCCCTCCATGGTGTCAAAGCGAATGTACTTATGATCACGGTAAAAGTCCTCGTCAATATACTTGCAAAGATCGGTGAACATACTGCCGTTATACATATGATGGCCGTACATTATCAGGTTATCGGAGGTCGCAACATCGCAGTTTTCCTGCATGAACGGCACTCCGAATTTGCTGTACGCCTTTTCAAAGTCATGGTACAAATAGAAATTCGGATTGTTCTTTGACTGCATAACAGGGTAGTTGATTCGGGTATCCGGAACCGTGATCCAGCCGATAAAATCGTTGTTTTGAGAGTATACCTTCGAATATTTATTGTAAGCGGCGGCTTTATTCGCATCCTGCTCCGAGTCGTTCGCCGCCGAGCCGTTTTCACCGTCGGTTTCAACCAGACTTGCAACCCTTTCAAAGGCTTCGGCTCTTCTTTTTTGGTCGATGTATTCCCGAGCAAGTATTACACCCGAGAAAACAAACACGGCGGCGCAGAGGATAATCCCCGCCGTCATCAGCCTTTTTTTCTTTTTAATGTCCATTTTTCACCCCTGCCTTTGACAGCTCTGTATGCAAAATCATTGTCTTTTCAACAGCATTTTCACTATCGAGCTTATATTCGCAAAGAATATCTTCGGATTCAAGGATTTCAATATAAGCCTGTTGTTCGGCCTTAACGGTCTTAAGATGAAGCCTAAGATGAAATTCGTGAAAAGCTGAGTAAAGAACGACGCTATTGCGGCACCTATCGCATCAAAATGAGGAATCAAAATGAAGTTGAGGAGCGCACTGAACGCCGCACCCATCAGGTTTATTCCCCACAGGTACTTCTGCTTGTCCTCTGCCAAAATCCAGACGTTTCGAACCGTGCCGATAATGGAAAAGGTAAAATACCAAATCAGGATTTGCAGTATCTTCACGGTGGGCATGAAATCCTTGCCGTACATGACATAGACAATCGGCTTTGCAAACACGGTGAAAGCCACGCTTTGAAGCAATGACAGATATATAACTATACTGTAAAGAGAAATAAGCGATGTTTCGTATTCTTTTTCGTCCTCTTTCTTCTGCTTCAAAATTTCCGGTCTGAACGAGTCTATGATAGCCGTAAATACAAACTGCGTTATCACCGTGCAGGTTACTGCGGCGGAATAATAGCCCGTTGATTCGGTACCCGACAGCTCGGTAAGCAGGAGCTTGTCAATATTCTGAAAAACAACAACCAATATCGACGCAAAAATGTAATATTTACTTTTATAAAACATGTCCTTTGCAAGACTGAACGAGAAAACCAGCTTATCACCGCTTTTTCTGAAATACAGTAATATAAGACAAAATGCGATCAAGCCGTATTCAATCGAATGAGAAAAAGCAAACCAAACTACGTTCTTTTGCGTTACGAGCAGGAATATCTTATAAGCCGAAACGGCAACATAGGAAATAAGCATAACCACAGACGAATACTTGGAAAGCAATTTATACTGGAACCAGTATTCAATCATTTCCAGCGCCGCAAAGAAAACCGAGAGACTATATACAACGCAGACAATGAGAGTTTGTCGGTCGTCGGGGTTAGCCAAATAAGCAAAAAACGAAACGCCGATTATGCTCAAAAACGAGGATATAACATTCATGCCCAACGATGTGCCGAGCACCCTGCCCTCTTGCTTCGGATTTTTTACCAATTCAAAGACAAGCGTTGCGTCAAGTCCCATTTTCATAATCGGCATTGCAAAAGCGGTTATTGAGGCGGCATAGTTAATCAAGCCGTAGTTAGACGGGCCCAGATAACGGGCGCTTAACATACCGACCAAAAGCTGCAAAACCGACTGAATGATTTTGCAAATTATAATCCACTTTGCATTTGTAAATACCTTGGCATTCTTCATTAAAATCAATCTTCCAAAATTATTTTTACGCTTTTTGCTTTAGAATACTCCAATAGGGCTGTCGTATTTAGATGCAGAAACCGTTTTGCTCTGCGCTAAATGCGACAGCCCCATTTCATGATTATTTCACCAGCTTACCGGTTTCGTCAAATGTATAGTTCATACAAATTGAGTAACCGTTGGTTTCCCATACATAGTAAGTACCGTTAGTATACAGCTTACCGTAATAGCCGACAAAGTAGTAATCACCGTCAATCAGGTTCAAACCGACTCTGCCGTATTTACCTGTATCGTAATAGTAAATACCGTCGTCCCTTGTGACAAAGCCGTTGAGCATCTTGCCGTCGGCACCGAACTCGTAGTTATCCTCGGGCAATAAGCCGTTGCTCTGCCATACATACTGCTTTTTGTTAACGGTAATTTCACCGTTAGCACCGCCTGCGAAATAGTAGTCGCCGTCGATTTGGATAAGGCCTGCGGTTTTGGTTTTACCCATTTCGTAGTAATAAAGCGTGCCGTCCTTTTCGACAATACCGTTGAGCATCTTGCCGTCTGCGCCGAATTCATATGTTCCGTTCGGAAGCGACGTGCTGTTTGCCCATGTGTATTGCTTTACATTGACCAGTATTTCACCGTTTTCGCCGCCGGCGAAGTAGTAGTCGCCGTCAACCTCAACAAGTCCTGCCGCCTTCGGTCTGCCCATTTCGTAGTAATAAAGCTTACCGTCTCTTTCGATAATGCCGTTAAGCATCTTACCGTCGGCACCGAATTCGCAGTTCGGGTTTGAAAGGCTGATACCGTTGGCTTTCCAAACATTCTGAACCTTGCTTACGGCAAGCTCGCCGTTTGTTCCGCCTGCGAAGTAGTAATCGCCGTCAATTTCGATAAGTCCTGCCATCTTCGGTCTGCCCATTACATAGTAGTAGAGCGTGCCGTTCTTATTCACGATACCGTCAAGCATTTTGCCGTCGGCACCGAACTCGCAGTTGGGATTTTCGAGCTTGATTCCGTTATCCTGCCATACATACTGAACCTTGTTTACCGAAACCTCGCCGTTTGCACCGCCTGCAAAGTAGTAAGCGCCGTCAACCATGACAAGACCTGCCATCTTCGGCTTTCCTGTTTCGTAGTAGTAGAGAGTTCCGTCCTTTTCGACAATGCCGTTGAGCATCTTGCCGTCGGGGCCGAATTCGTAGGTTCCGTTCGGAATCGAAGTGGTGTTCGCCCATGTGTACTGCTTTTTGTTGATGGAAACTTCACCGTTTGCACCGCCTGCGAAGTAGTAGTCGCCGTCAACCTCAACAAGACCTACCATTGCCGGACGACCATTTCTGTAATAAACCAAGTCGCCATTCTGATTCTTTGCAATGCCGTTAACAGCCTTGTAATCGTCGCCGAAGTAATAATTGCCGGGATTCAGATCACAGTGCGATTCGCCCACGTTGACGAAGCCCTTTCTTGCATAACCGTAATAATCGAAGCTGTAGTAACTGCCGTCAATCTTATAAAGGCCGTATACACCAATGCCGTCGATTACATAGCTGAGACCCTTTTCGTCCTCATAGAAGCCTGTGGGAACAACCTCATCCTTGCAAATACCGTCATCACCGAAATCGTACCAATAACGTACATTTGCCTTGAATATCATGCGGTAGCCTTCGTAGCGGTAACCGTTCTCGAAGTAATACCTGTTGCCGTCGATTGTAGCCCAGCCCCTGTTGTAGCAACCCGGGCCGTAATAATACTTTGTACCGAAAACAGTCTTTGCCCAAACGCCGTGTTTCAGGCGTCCGTTATCCTCAAATTCATAAGTTACATTGCCGAATGCCTTTGAGCCGGTCTGTGCGTTATATGAATTGTCGAAGTTGTACCAGCTGTTGTCTATCATTACCCAGCCCTTTTGAAGCTCTCCGTGACGGGCATAGCGGTAAGCCTTTGCGGTATTGTCATAGAAAAGACCTGTCAGCTTGCCTGTGCAAGCGCCGTCGTTATCGAAGCTGTAATAATAGCTCTTGTCCGAACCGTCCTGATCGGGTGCGCAGTAAATACCCGTGACCTTTTTGTTGTTCACATAGTAATAGAACTGTTCACCGTTCGGGCTTATCCAACCGTTGAGGGGCTTTTCGTCAAGTGAGAAGTGATCCTCAAACGTAACATATGTGTCGGAGAAGTGTCCGCCTGCGTCCTCCGGATCATTCGGATTGATATACTCATAAATGTCGTATTTCTTCTGATTTTCCGGATCCTTTGCGAACTTGTAAAGCTGTGTTGTATCAAGATAAATATCGTAAGAGACATTACCCGTTACATCAATATTGATCAATCCGTCCTTATCCTTTTGGGCGTTCTTCTTCGGTGTAATCTTAACACCGGAGAGAATACCGATCGAGTTTGCCGTTGACGGATCGATACCCTCAGTCTGTCTTGTCCACTTGCATACGATTGTAAGCGTATGCGTGGCTTCGTCGTATTTGTATGACGAGATCTTGAAGAAGTCGTTTACAAACCTCAGATTTTCAACATCGACATCTACTCCCTCGGGGAATTTCGCCGTAACGGTAACATTTGTAAGGTCGCTTACACGTCCGCCCAAAGCGAGAAGATAATCCCATGGGGTAGCATTTTCACCGACGTTGCCAGCAAAGCCGTTGAGATATTCCATCAAGGGCTGTAAGCGTGCAGGTGCGGTAATCGATTTCATATCAATGGCAAATACATACGAAGCGACAGAATCCTTGTTTGTATCTACCTTATAGTAAAGCTTGTTGTCGATTGTATAAGAGTTCGAAACAGATCTGTTCCATGCGAGGGACTCGTTACCTGCCGTTGCCTTTTCGAAATCGAAAATGCTTTCGTCTGCCTTGTAAAGGCGCAGGGAAATATTGGCGCTAACATTGACATCGGTCTTGACCTTAGCGGTTACGGTAACGTTACGAACGCCCGAAGCTTCGTTACCGGTGAACGAGAAGCCGTTCATTACACCTGCCAGATCATTGGTCATTTCAAAGATGATATCGTTCGTGTTGAACGTTACGGGATTGTTCTTGTATGTTGCAACAAGCGGAAGCTCTTCAGCAACGCCGTAAATCACGTTGATATTATCCTTTGTAAAGCTGAGAGCCGTGGGTCTTGTGATAACCTCGATTGTTTTGCTTCCGACAACCTTTCCGTCAACCACAACCTGAATATCGACCTTGCCCTTTGCAACGGCGGTAAATTTATTACCGTTGAGAGTGCCGACTGTTTCATCGGAAAGTCGGAGTGTTGCGTTCTTCGGAATCTCGGTCATATTTCCTGCCGCACCGACGCCTGTCAGCGAAACATCGAAGGAAGAACCTACGGTCAGGTAGTCCGTTGCGGTGTTAACGATAGCGTGGTCAAATTCCTTTGAAGTTACAGCCGTGGAAACGATTACAAGTGATGAGCTTACGGAACGCTCCACGCTGTCGCACGGGCGGTTAACAACGGTTACCTCGTCCGAGCCCTCCTGCTTTGCGTCATAGGTTGCGGATCCGCCGCCGTCAAGCTCCATAGCGTCCACACAGCCTGCGTCAATGAGAATCTGTGCAACCTCATAATACGTTGCGCCGACCGAATACGGATACTGACGTCCGTCAAGTACAAGATTTATAATCTGTCCGTCCGCCGTAATACCGACGCAGCATCTCGGCATCTTTTCGCTTGTTTTGCCGATGAACTGATTTACACCGTCCTTAACAAGGATTTCCGCACCGCCGACAGCCTCCTGAATATTGTTCTTGTATTTGTTATATTCCGAGGCTTCTCCGATAACCGGTGTGCCGTCCTTGAGGATAGCAAAGAAATTATATTCTCTTTCCTTCGTGTAAATGGGGGTATACTCCTTGCCGTTCATAACAAGCAAGCCGAGCGGCTGACCTGTACCCATGTTGAAGAAGTTGGCGTTTGTGCCGACAACCGCATTGTAATTTTCAATATAGTTATCGGGGTCGTTGGGGTTGGAATGCTTTTTCTGAGCGGCGGCCATCTGCTCGCTGACAGTTGACAATGCCCATGAAGAAGCGTCATTGTTTGCATAGTTTGCGTAGATATTGACATCGCTTCTGTTGATGTCCGACTTTGACATATAGTATACCATCTGCTCGCCGTTCGAATCGACAGCATAGCTGATGTTCTGCGTTATACCCGGAGCAAGCATCGAATCCTTCGAAGAGAATACGCTGTAAATATCCGGCTTATTCGGGTCATCTGTCGGCTTATCGGGTTTCTCTGGAGCTACCAGATCGTCCTTTGCCAGATTATAAAGATAATCGGCAAATGCGTAACAGCAAGCCTCTCTGAGGGTATCAAGGCCCGAAAGTCCCCTGCCCGATTCAAGAAGCTGAATCAAAAGGTGATCTCTGTAAGTCGTGAAAATCGACTGACGAACCTCGGCATTTGTCAGGCTGCCCGGGAAGCGGTTGTTCAGGAAGAACGCCGCTCTTGAACGCATCGAAAGCTCCTCGTTATAGTAGCTTTCAAAAATCTCGCTGAGCGATGAAGCGCCCGATGTGATTTGGTAAACGATATAGAAGGCATCAAGGTCGGTTTTGATATCGTCATAGCCGAAGCCGCTTTCCTCAACATCGTCAACGCCGAAATATTTTGTTTTGATTTCTTCGGTCATTGCGTCAAGCTCTGTTGCTTTTACTCTCGGATTTGAATATTCCATCAAGTCGCAAATATCGCCTGCCCAGCTGCCGAAGTCTGTGTTTGACTGAGTATAGTTCTTATTGCTTGAAATATTCAACGAACCGAACAGATGGTCGAATACCATTTTTTCGCCGTTCGGCATTGTTATTTCAAGATAATCGATCTCACGAAGCGCATAAGCGATAGTGCCGTTGATTTCGTCCTTTGCGATAACCTCTTTGACGAAAACGGTTTCCTCGGCACCTGCCATTGTTACCCAATCGTCATCGTTGTAACGGTCGATACCGGTACGGATGAAGTTGAGCATAAGCTTTGTGGGATCCTTACCAGGGTTGTTCTTGGCGTAGTCGCTCGCATAGCCCTCAAGCTGAGACATTGCAAGCTTAAAGGTATCCCAGTTAAGCTTGAGCTTGGCAACAACCTCTTGCTTTTTAAGGATTTCGTTACAGCTTGAGCAATGACTGCCCTCTGTAAGTCCTGTTGATGAATATGTCGGAGCTACCGCCGCATCAATTACCGGAGTATGCTGAAGCATTGCAAGCTCTCTTGTTTCTCTGATACCGCAAACGGTGCAATAACGTTCCTCTTCACCCTTTTCGGTACAGGTTGCCACCTTGGATACAGTCCATTTTCCGAAGGAATGTCCGAGTGCCGCAACCGTCTGACGTTCAACGATAATTTCGCCGCAAACGGAGCAGTGACTACCCTCGGTAAGTCCCGATTCGGTGCAGGTAGGTGCAACGGCGGGATCAATTACAAGCTTATGTCCGCTTGCGTCCGTATAGTCGGATACATAGCTGTGACCGCAGTGACAGGTATAGGTTGTATATCCTCTTTCGGTGCAGGTCGGTTCCGTAACAACCGCCGTATAGCTGTGGCCGGTAGCCGGAATAACCTCTGTTTCATAGCGGTCACCGCGAATACAGGTTCTCTTCTTAAGTCCGTTCTCGGTGCAGGTTGCATTCTTGACGATTACCCAATCGCCGAATTCACAGCCGAGAGCTTCGACAAAGTTGCCCTGATATGTGTGTCCGCATTTTTTACAAGTATAGGTCGTGTAACCGCGCTCATGACAGGTCGGAGCGGTTACAACGCCTCCGTCATAGCTGTGATTTGTCGCCAGGATAATCTCGGTGTAGCTGTCGCCGCAATGACAGGTGTATGTCATGACACCGTTTTCGGTGCAGGTTGCCGGAGTTGTTACAACACCGACGTATTTGTGTCCGAGTGCCGGTACATACGACTCCTCGGGAATTTCCGTATGGTTACAACGTTTACATGTGAGCGTTGTATATCCCTTTTCGGTACAGGTCGGCTCGGTTACAACCGAGGTAAAGTCATGACCCAAGGCGTCAACCTTATCGACCGTGTCGCTGTATCCGCAAACCGTACATTTGCGAACCGTATAACCGCCCGTTGTGCAGGTCGGCTCAACAACCTCGTATGTAAACTTGTGGCCGTATGCCGGAACGATCGTGTCCTCCAGTTTCAACTCATGTCCGCAAATTGAACATATTTTAACGGTGTAGCCGTCCTCGGTACAGGTCGGCTCGTAAACCTTTGTTGAATCGTAGCTGTGCTCGGTGCCCGTGCTGTCAACGTGCGAATCAACATAGCTGTCATGACAGCGTGAGCAGGTGTGTGTCGTGTAGCCGTCCTGTGTGCATGTCGGAGGCGTTACAACCGCAACATAATCATGTCCAAGCGCCTTAACAACCTTCTGCGCAACGATAACCTCGTTACAGGTTTTGCAGTGACGACCCTCTGTAAGACCGTCCTTGGTGCAGGTAGGCTCAACCGCCGCATCAATCACCTCATCGTGACCCTTGGCAGGAATAACCGCACCCTTTTTAACGGCGCCGCACTTTGCGCATTTAAGATCCGCTTCCTTTCCATCCTCGGTACAGGTCGGAGCCTTGTATGTGCCGTCCACCGTGATTGTATAGCTGTGTCCCGTTGCTTTAACGATATTGTCAACATAGCTGTAACCGCAGGCACAGGTATGGGTGGTGTATCCGTCCTCTTCGCAAGTCGGAGCGGTAACAACCGTCGTATAGGTATGGCCGGTAGCCGGAATAATCTCCTGCTTTTCTATAACGGCACCGCAGACCGAGCAAACCTTGCCGGCGGTCAGGCCGTTCTCCGTACAGGTCGGAGCTTTTCCGGGAACGGTTTTTTCGGAATGGCCGTGTGCCTTAATGACCTCCTGAGCGACGATGATCTCACCGCAAACAGAGCACTTCTTGCCCTCGGTCAAGCCGTTTTCCGTACATGTGGCCTCTTTTCCGGGGATAATCTCCTCCTTGTGTCCCGTTGCCGGAACACTTACCGAGGGGCTTACGACCGTGCCGCAGACCGAGCATTTTTCTTCGGCCGTATAGCCGCCGTTAAGACAGTCGGGAGCCTTTGCCGGAACAGAAACAACCGGATTATGCTGTTTTGCGACGATCGTAACATTGCTGTTAATCTCAGTCAATGTATATTTATTGCCGCTTACGGCAACCTTAGCGTTTGTGGGAAGCGTAACGCACGGCTGTTCGGTTGTGAGAACGAGCGTAACGGTTGCGTCCTTTGTGTCGGCAACATAAACGTTTACGCCGTCCTGAACGCCGCCCGAAACGACAGTAAAGCCGTTAGCCGTAACTGCTCTCTGATACCAGCAGTTTCCGTTCAACGAGCGGTATGTGCCGATAGCAAAGCTGTTGTATCCGCTGTGTCCTGCGATCGTGCCCCTGACGGGAACGCAGGCGATGGTTTTAAGCGTGGTGTTCGAGCCGGTGACCTCTTTAAGGTCTGTCGAGCCGTGAACATTCGAAACATACACGCCCTTACCCTTGATAACGGCATCGCCGCCGTTTTTGACGGATTTGGTTGAATATATCGGGCCGTTTGCGGTCAACGTTCCGTCAACCCTGAGAACGGAATTTTCCTTTACACTGCGAGTTACGGGAGCGCCCTTTTTCGCAAATACATAGGGTAACTGGAAAATGTTCTTATTGTAAGTGTATGTGCCCGACATCCAGTCGTCAACGTCATAGAGGTAAACTGCGCCGCCCGAGGAAACGATTGCCGTCGCACCCTCTTCAACATTGATAGCCGTACCGGGAAGAAGCTTAAACTTCTGAGCAAATGTAACATTACTGCCCGATTTAATATTTATGGTATAGTTCATCGGAAGAGCGAGAATGTAATCGGCGGTATTCATTGACGAAGAAACAACAGTGAGCTTAATCGACATACTGATAGCGTCCGTTACAAGGTCACCGTAGAAATCGAGCGTCATTCTGTCTGTCGTTGCGTCATACTTCAGTGTGGCATAACCGCTTGTGATATGGAACATACCCTCATCCTTGCCGACGATTGCGGCGCAGGCCTGGCTCGGTGATTTCGAGCTGCCCAAGCCTGCGGCGATTGCGGCGGTACCGTACATGGTGCAACCGCTGTCTATACGAAGCTCGGCCTCAACGTTCTGAAGATAATACTGAGAGAAAAGGAACGAGTTGTTTTTCAATGAAGAAAGCAATGAAGAGGAATCGTTACCTCCTCGCCAGTCCTCAATCTGCATGAACTGATATACCTTGCTTCCGCTTTCGCCCCAAACAAGTCCTTCGCCGCCGATGTAGCCGTAGGCATAGCCCAGGGAGGACACATTGTCCATCCGCTCTTCGGTGGTGACCTCCGGCAGCATGGCGTCGTAGAACACCAGACTGGAGGAATACCCCACCTTGGCCAGAACGAACACGATCAGAAATGCCAGCCATCCCGCGGTCACGCCCATGGCGGGGCAGCCGAAGGCGATGGCGTCGTAGGCGTTCAGATCGCCGGGTGCGACCTCGGCGGGCGTGAGCAGCACAGCCTCTGCGCCTGCGGCGGTCATGCCCTCGGCAACGGCCCGCGCCATCGCCTCCGTATTGCCCGTACCGCTCCAATAAACAACAGCAGTTTTCATGTTTGTAAGTTCCTTTCTTTTAATGATTTTATATGATCAAACTGCAACGGCAAGCTGCTCCAGCTTTAAGCCGCTTTGCCAAAGTGTGCAGTAGATCTCCGTGCATTTTTTGTATTTTGCGAACAGCGAACGCGCCTTTTCCTCGTCGCCGTAGACCTTCCAGAGTCCGGCGCATCTGAAGCCGCCTGCGCGGTGGTCGATGAAGCCCTTCACATCCTCCGGCGGATAGCTGAGAAACAGCCCTACCTCATGCGGGAACTCTTTGCCTTCGCGGAAGCGGCAGACAAGCCGCGCCACACAGCGCTCACAGCTCTCATCGCCATAGCCCGCCTGACGCAGCAGCTCGGACGCCAGCGCGTCCTGCAAGTCGCGCCGCAGCTCGGCGGGACGGTAGAGGTAAAGGAGCGCCTGCCCCAGCAGAAAGTGGAGCGGCAGCAGGCACGGCCCCTTGGGCGACAGCCGCCGGTTCAGCTGCCGGATATCCGTCATCAGTGCCTCGTGATCCTCGCAGGGGAAGGGAAACAAGCTCCCCGTCTTGATTCCCGCCAGTGTCGGCGCACCTTGACGGATCAGTATTTCTTCAGACATTCGCTCTCGCCTCCTTTGAATGTTTATTGGTTAGCATACTCTAACCATATAGCCCTTGAGAAGCCGCCCGAAGGCGGCTCTTCAAAGATCACCGACTGCCGCCGTGAACGGGCGTCATGGTTCTCTGCCAAGTAAGCCTCGGATGCAGACCGGCATTGCTGATGTCATCGATGCTTTACTTTATTCCCACCAGCAATGTTGAGCCGCGAAGCATCAGGCGTTTGGCCTCCTTCGGTGTCATGAAGCTGCCGTCGGTCGTGTCGATCAGCTCCACGCACTCATAGCCCATATCCCTGAGCTTTTGGACAAATGCCTGCATATCGCCGTATCTACCGGGCGACATCAGGTCGTGGATGGCAAACGTTCCGCCCTTTTTCAGAACCCGCAGTGTTTCCAGCAGAAGTGCCTGCTTGTCTTTCCCCGCGATATTGTGATAGACATAGTTGCTGGTCACCGCGTCGAAGCTCTCGTCGGGGAAATCCAGCTTCACGGCGTTCCCGCGCCGGAACGAAGCGTTTTTCACGCCCTCCGCAGCGGCATTTTTTTCGCACAGCGGCAGACTGAAGGAGGCGTATTCCTTGCCCCAGCGGTCTATACCGATCATTTTCCCCTGGGGATTGCGCTTTGCGCAGGCAATTGTCAGCGCGCCGCTGCCGCAGCCGATGTCCAGTCCCACGCCGCCCTCCGGGAGTGTGATATGCTTCGCCGTACCGTCAATGATCTGCTTTGAGAGCTTGCGCTTGCCGTCATAGGAAAAGCTCCGATAGGCATACACACACCACTCGGTGTACTTTGCACAGACGACAAAAGCGATGCCGAATACCACGCCCAGCACGACGCGCAGCTTTCCGCTCACACCGATGCCGAATACGCCGAAAACGAGCAGCAGCGCAAGCGATAGTGCTGTTCCCGCAATGAGCGAAAACATCATTCCCTTGGGGATCCAGTTTTTGTAGTCAGGTTTCATGTTAAAAACTCCTCTTTTAATTGTGTGTGATTTCTCTCATAAAAGGCAGCCATCAATATTCTGCTGATTATGCCAAAAATGCAGCATCAGATAAACTGTTTCTTTCTTTTATTCCCGTGCATCTATTTCATGACCTTCATACAAAAATCGCAGTGGTCATCACCTCGCCCCAGTGTTTTCGTCCGATGCCACACAAGATTCGGGTGGAGTCCGTCATATGTGATATCGTCGCTGTCACAGAAGCACCGGCATAGCTCGGGGCAGCCGTAGCGCACACATTCATCGTGATATGGGCATCTCGTCATATCAATGCGCCACACACCGCCGCTCGTCCGGATTTCATTTTCCTCAAAGCCCGCCGAGTTTCCAAAGAATTTCGGCGTCTGCTTGGCGAAGATACCCGGTACCTTTTTATATAATCCCGGGATGCGCATCAATCGCAGAAAGGTCTTTTTCAGACGATATGCCCGTTCTTCCACATATCCGTGAACAGCATTAAGAGCTTCGTCCTTCGGCATAACGGTCTGAAGGGTCTCATAGATTGCGATGCCCGGTATGATCTGACTTTCGAGGTGTCGCAGCCTTT
>ERZ780075.630-NODE-630-length-15700-cov-6.141195_pt1 | contig 15700 bp, 19 predicted proteins | sample MGYA00511839_ERZ780075 | MGnify/ENA primary metagenome ERZ780075 (study PRJEB29588, sample SAMEA2155953) | human gut metagenome | biome: human gut; feature: human-associated habitat; material: faeces | place: Denmark | collected 2008/2010 ...
CGTCATTTGAAAGCTGCTGCATACTGGAAGCCGGGATGATCTCTGGCATTGAAAGCAGCCCTCGATACTCCATCCGCATGATGTCATTTATTTTCCGGTAGTTGCGCTCAATGGCGGTGCGGATGATACATAGATTTCGGATGATGCGGGCATTTTTATCCTGCTCAAGCCGGTCGTATATCTCTATCTTCGGCGGCTCGTGTTCATTTTGAAAAATACGGAGCGGGACGCCGATCAGATATGCTACCTTTGACACAAGCTCATAGGTGCTGTCTTTATAAGCAATCTGCTCTCCGGCATATTCGACGCCATTCAACATGACTGAATTGCCCATGATCTACTCCTTTCGATGGAACGTGGGTTATTGAGCGTACTTTTTGAAGTTTTCAGCTTGTTCCAGAACCTCCTTGTAGACATCATCAATGGTTACGGGGGGATAGTCAAATTCATCCAGTAGCAGTATGAGGTCAACTTGCAGATTTGCCTTAATGTCATCACGGGTAGACCAGTCGGTGTATTTAGCTTTGTCATCGACAATAATCTTAATCCGCTTTGACAATTCAATCATCTTATCGTCCGGGTACTCGAACTCATACTTCTTGGCAACCGCCTTGAGAATGTCATAAAAGGCTTTTTCCTCGTAGTCAATTCCCATGCCCTTGAAGGAGTCTTTTTCCTTTTTGAGTTCTTCAAGGAGCTTCGCAAGCTGCTCCGCCACATCGTCAAGAACTTCATTAGCAAAAGCCTCATCACGACGGCGATTGTTGTACTCATCAACAACCCGTTTGAGGCGGTCTGAGAACTCCATGCCCATAATGCGGTTGACTTTTTTATACTCATCAATCGCTTGAGAAAGAAGCCTCTGCAACACCTTTATCTTTGTGTTTGGAAGTTGGATTGCATTGATCTTATCCAGATACTCGTCACTGAAAATATCAACAGAGATGTGCTTTCCCGTCTCAAACAGTTCCTCTATACCATCAGATTGAATTGCACCTTCAAGAAGTTCACGGACACGGGCATTCATTTGTGAAATGTCAGGGGCATCACCCTTTGTGAGTTTGAAAAGAATAGAGCGCACAGCACAGTAGAAGTGCAGATAGTCCTTTTCTTTATCAGAGATAGCCTCACTTGAACTGCATAGGTTGAACGCTTGTTTCATGCGTTTGACTGCCGCCATAAAGCGAGTTTCCAAATCTTCCGTGAGCTGTACATACTCAACAGCCCGATTGAGGCAAGCAAGCTGCTCTTTCGGTGAGCCGTTGAAGTAATCCGTGCTATTGAAGTTGTGGAACATCTGAGCCAAGACATCGAGCTGGTCTTTAACAATCGTGATAGACTGCTCGACGCCTTCAAACTCATCGCTCTCAAAGTTGGTGTATTTCTTGAGGGCGAGATTCATGTTTTTCTTAATGCCGATGTAGTCCACGATCAAGCCCTTGTCCTTGCCGGTATAGACGCGGTTGACGCGGGAAATCGTCTGGATAAGGCTGTGCTGCTGGATGGGCTTGTCGATGTAGATTGTGTCGAGTGCCGGTACGTCGAAGCCGGTAAGCCACATATCAACAACGATGGCAATTTTGAAGTTTGATTTAACGTTCTTAAACTGACGGTCAAACTCCTTGCGATCATCTTTCGTTCCCAGCATTTCATAAAGCTCAGGCTCATCATCTTTATTTCGCGTCATGATGAGCTTGATCTTCTCGATGGGTTTGAGTTCCTTTTTCTCTTTTTCCGTCAGTTGAACCCCGTCAGGGCAAACCTTTTTCTCTGCCCATTCCGGTCTCATTCCAACTATAATCTGATAAAAAGCGTATGCAATCTTGCGATTAGAGCAGACAAACATTGCTTTTCCTGCAACGGTAGCTCCTTCGGCAACGCGGGTCTCATAGTGGTTAATGAAGTCCTCCGCAACTGCGTGAAGTCGGTCAGGATCACCGATGATCGCATCAATATGAGCAACCGCCTTCTGGCTTTCCTCAATCTGATGCTCATTTGCGCCTTCAACAGCACAGCGGTCATAATAATCTTCAATTTCCCGAACCTTTGCCTGATCAAGAGTGACCCGTGCAGCGCGTCCGTCGTAGACAAGGTTGACTGTGATACCGTCTTTGACCGCCTCTGTCATTGTGTAGGCATCGACAACCGGACCGAAGACTTCAATCGTGCCATCTACGGGCGTGCCGGTGAAACCGACATAGGTAGCATTGGGGAGAGAATCGTGTAGGTACTTTGCGAATCCATAGCTTCGCTCTACACCTTCGGCAGTGACCTTGACTTTCTGATCGAGGTTTATCTGACTACGGTGTGCTTCATCGGATATGCAGATTACATTCGCTCTATCCGTCAGAAGCTCCAAGTCCTCGGTGAACTTTTGGATGGTGGTCATGTACACCCCACCGCTTGTCCTGCCTTGAAGTTCCTGACGCAGCTTTTCGCGGGAATCAATGCTCACAACGGTTTCGTCACCAATGTACTTCTTGGATGCTACAAACTGCTTTGAGAGCTGGTCATCCAAATCCGTTCGGTCGGTAATAATCAGGATTGTAGGGCTATGGAAGAAGGTACTCTTCATAAGCATTCTTGTGAGGAAGAGCATAGTATAGCTTTTTCCGCAGCCTGTCGCGCCGAAGTATGTGCCGCCCTTGCCGTCCCCCTCCGGTCTGAGATGTGCCTTGATATTCTCAAACAGCTTGACCGCAGCAAAATACTGAGGATAGCGGCAGACGATTTTGAGGTCTTTGTCCGAGCTATCAGGGAAATAGACAAAATCCTTGATGACTTCCAAAAGCCGTTCTTTGCGGAACAGTCCGCTCACCATAGTTACAAGGGAATTGATGCCGTCCAATTCCTTATCGTCAGCTTCAATCTTTCTCCACGCATAGAAGAAGTCATACGGGGAGAAGAAGGAACCGTATTTATTATTTGCACCATCGCTTATGACGATGAAGGCGTTATACTTGAAGAGTTCAGGAATATCACGGCGATAACGCACGGTAAGCTGAGTATAGGCGTCCATGATCGTTGTGTTTTCTTTGACTGCGCTCTTGAACTCAAGCACAACAACAGGAATGCCGTTGATGAAGACAATCCCGTCCGGTATGCGTAGCTGGTTGTTGATGCCTTCAATTTCAAATTGATTGACGATCTTGAACACGTTTTTCTCTGGCTCATCAAAGTCAATCAACTCAATGTAAAGGTCTTTCTTTGTGTGATCTTCGCGGTTGAAGATGAAGCCGTCACAAACCATTTTGCAGACTGCTTTGTTTGCTTCGTAGATCGTGCCGGAAATAGACCTCAGGCGAAGGATAATGCTATCAATCTCGCTTGCGGTAAGACCCTCTGCGGCATATCTGTTCAGGAGGTATTTCCGCAGATCGTCGATAAGCAGAACCTCAGAGCGTTCGCGGTGGATCTGCTCACCATTCAAATAGACATACCCTTCATCCTGAAACAAATCCATGATGGACATTTCAAGAGAATGCTCATTGAAGTTTGCCATTATCGTTTCCCCCTCACTGTATCATCTGTTTTTTCCGCGCATCGGTACACTTGGATTTGAGAAAACCAATCCATTCCTCCCATTCCGCATTTGAAGCATCAATTATATCTTCTTCATACTGGTCTAAGACGCTCATCAAAGCAGGAAGGACGGGAAGCTGATCCCTATTGAGCCAAAACTCTGGCAGCCTATGCGCACAATCTAAGTCGGTATTTATCGATTCGATGCTGTCGCAGATAGACTTGAGAATGACTGTGGGGCTTGCGCTATCAGCCCATTCGCCCGGATGTGCATAACGGTAGTAACCCATCAATGCCCAAGCCATTTCCCACTTGAAATAACCAACATACTCTGTTCCCAAGCCAAAGAACGATTTCCACTTCACGGATAGAGCTTGTGCGCACTTATATAGATTCATCTTATCCATAATCGTTCTCTCCTGTAAATGATAATTTAGAAGCGACAGCACAAGCGCTTTTTGATAATTTGTTCTTTCCGGCAGCCGAACCGGACTGCACTTTGGCTGATATTGCAGAAGTTAATCCCATCCGTCAGCTGAAGAAGGGGGAAAGGGCTCGTTGTTTTGATATGTCTACACTTCCGACAAGTGGCTGCATTCCTATTGGCGACGAAATTAAGCCATATAATGGCGGCGTACGATTTACAAACGGGGACACAATAATAGCTCGAATTACACCTTGTTTGGAAAACGGAAAGGCAGCATACATAAATCTTCTTGGAGAAGGCGAAGTAGCTTTTGGCTCGACGGAGTTCATTGTTTTCGCAGCAAAGGATATAGTGCCCTCATCCTTTTACTACTTCTTAATCAGAAACTCTCAATTTGTCACATTTGCTTTGCAATTTATGAATGGATCAAGTGGCAGGCAACGAGTATCCGGCGAAGAATTAGCGTCCTTTCCATTAGTTAAACCTTCTGCTGAGCGTCTGAAAGCGTTTGATAAAGTAGGCTCTATGGTTTTGTCGCAGATGAAAGAGAATACTGATGAAATCCTAAAGCTAAAATCGCTACAGGACACCATCGCCGCAACCTTGTCAAGCCGCTAAATTATCATTTATCCGCCTTTTTAGATCAATCCTCTTCGTGATTGTGCGATAGCCGTTGACTATTTCGAGCTGCTCTTCGTATGGGGGAACAGGCAACTCAATCTTACAGAACTCATCCCAATCAAGGACCTCTCTGACGCTTCCATGAGACTTAAATCTGGCATAGCGATCAAACTCATGCCTTGAAAACCAGAGCATAAGGTATTCGGGAATGAGTTGTTTCTCATCAATAATCTCGAAGACTGTGTATACATTGCTTACAAGCCCTTCATCATAATCTTCAAGAAGAGCTATGCCAATCTTGTCGCCTCTTCGAGAGGTGTCAGGAATGTATGTAAACTGCCCTTTCTTGACGACCTTATACTTTGTAAAATCGGTACCGATGGTATTGGCAATCGAAGGCATAAACGTCTTTTGGACAGACACGCCAAGGAGATTATCTTCTTTCCCTTCGGTATTTCTTATATCAACGGCCCGAATAAACTGCCCAAGCTGCTTATAATTTGATCTCATAACCCAGCTCCTTAAACACCGCCAGTAAATCAGCCTTTGATTTCTCTTCCTCGACAAGCAGTTCTTTCAGTTCACCTTGGAGGGTTTTCATCTTGGTATCAAAGTCAATATTCTCATCACGGTTTATAAACTCAATATATCGGCTGGGAACGAGTGTGTATCCTTTCTCTTGCACTTCATCCCGTTTTGCACTGTAGCAGAACTCAGGAACATCCTGATATGTAGTTTCAAATCCTTCCTCCTGCCAGTTGTGATAAACGGCAGTAACCTTAGCCCGATCCTCTTCGGTCAGTTCAATGTATTTCTTTTCAAAGGGGCTACCCATTTGCCGCAGATCCATGAAGAGAATTTCGCCTTCACGGTCCCGATACCGCTTGGCACTGCCATTCTGCTCAACCATCCTGGCTTTCTTATTTTTGTTCAATATCCAAAGCGTAACACTTATATCAGTGGTGTAGAACAAATTTCGGGGCAGGATAACAATGGCCTCAACAAGATCATTTTCAATAAGCTGTTGGCGGATTTTGAGCTCAGTACTATCATCAGACAGGGCACCATTTGCCAGCAGGAAACCTGCTACACCATCATGAGAGAGTTTAGAGACAATGTTCAAAATCCAGCCATAGTTGGCGTTACTCGTTGGCGGAACCTCATACCCGTCCCATCTGGGATCGTCTACCAGTTCACCATCGCCCCTCCATTCCTTTTGGTTAAAGGGCGGGTTGGCCATAATAAAGTCTGCTTTTAAGTCCTTGTGTTGGTCATTTGTAAATGTGTTTGCAGCCTGCTCACCAAGATTTGCGGAGATCCCACGGATTGCGAGGTTCATCTTCGCCAGCTTATAAGTCGTGCTTGTGTACTCTTGCCCATAGATTGAGATGTTCTTCTTATTCCCACGATGGGCTTCAACAAACTTGACGGACTGAACAAACATACCGCCAGAACCGCAACACGGATCATATAGAATACCGCTATAAGGCTCTATCATTTCTGCAATCAGGTTTACAATGCACTTCGGTGTATAGAACTCACCCTTACCTTTACCTTCCGCAAGTGCGAATTTGCCGAGGAAGTATTCATAAACTCGGCCAATAATGTCATTCTCTTGGTCATCGGTGTTAATCTTATTAATTTCATCAAGAAGAGAGGCCAGTTTAGCGGTATCAATACCGAGGCGAGAATAGTAATTGTCGGGTAAGGCTCCCTTTAGAGCCGGATTAGTTTTCTCGATAGTGTAAAGTGCCGTATCAATTTTAAGGGCAATGTCTTCCTGCTTTGCATTTTCCATGATATATGACCACCGACACTCCGGAGGAAGGAAGAAAACATTATCCTTGGTATAAAAGGCCACCATATCAGCAAACTTCTCCTGACCGTTTGCAATGATCTTGGCCCGCTGAGCTTCAAACTTATCGCTTGCGAATTTGAGGAAGAACAGGCTTAATACAACGTGCTTATACTCCGCCGGCTCGACCGCGCCACGGAGCTTGTCCGCTGATTTCCAAAGAGCCTCTTCCATTGATACTTCTTTCTTCGGCTTCGCAGCTGTCCTTGCCATAGTCAGCACCTCCAAAGCATATATTGCTCCATGTTTTGATTATCTCGCATTTGCTGTCCGTTAAACCGGACTTAATCATTGCAGAACTCCAAAATATCATCTGCTCGACAACTTAACGAAGTGCAAATTTTACCAATTACCTCAGTTGTTACAGGCTCGTCCCTGGTGAGCTTCTTCATCATATAGGGAGTTAAGCCTGCCATTGCCGCCAAATCTTTCTTTTTCATATCCCGATCAAGAAGGATATGCCAGAGCTTCTTATAGCTTACAGACATTTTCGCCACTCCTTCAAAACAGCATATATAAATTATAGCATACAACAGTCGGAGTAACAACATAAAGGTTGAGATTTCGACCTTAGCCACTTATTTGCTCGATGGTAATGCCACACCTTTTTGCATAATCAATCGTATTCCTTGTTCCTCCAGATGCTCCGTCATAGACCGCTATCAGGTGGGCCGAGTGGTCAACCATCCACTCATTACGGCGCTGGTATGCTCCTGCATTGTACGACGGGCATATATATCGCACAAGATCGGCCTTTCCAAGTAAATCAGCATAAGCCTGTCGCCATTCATTTGACCAGCGACTCTCAAAGCCTGGGAAAGGAATTGCTGCTATAAGGTGCAAATCCGGGTTATTCTTCCGCAGCTCTACAACGATTTGTCCAGCCCAAATATCAACACCATAGGCCATTCCGGTTATGAAGGTCTGATACCCCATGCCGATTGCCTTCACTATTGCCTTTTCCAAGTCACTTTTTATAGCGCTCTCTGAGCGGCTTAGTTTCTGCGGCCTATGACCAGTGAAGCAGCAGCGATGTTTTCTCATCTCTTGTTCAGCCACAGTAATCACCCCAGAAATATTATAGAATAAGGCACGGTATCTGTCAAAGTGAAGATAGTGCCAGTACAGATTTTCTATAACGGTATCTCTCAATTTGCGGATACAATATAAGCAATCTGGGGGATAACACTATGGATATTAACAAGAGAATCACACAACTGCTCCAAGATCGTGGCTGGACACCGTACCGACTGGCCAAGGAAAGTGGCCTTTCAGATGCTACCGTCGGTAACATTTTTAGACGGAACACCGTTCCGTCTATGGCCACATTGACGGCTGTCTGCAATGGGTTCGGTATTACGCTGTCACAGTTCTTTGCTGAAGACGGTCTCGTAGAGCTTACGCCTGAGCTGCAAGAACTCTTTGATATTTGGGTTCTTCTGACCGCAGAAGAAAAGGCTACGGCGAAACAGCTCATTAAAGCCATCAGCAAAAAATGAGGTTGTCGTTTATCTTTTGATTGAGCTCAACCAGAAGTTCTTTTTACCAGGAATACGAAAAGAGCCACCCGAGATAACTAGGCTGGCTCTTTTCTTATTCAGGCCAAATCATCAAGCCGATCCTCAACATCGTCCAGTTGATCTTCCAACTCCTCGTGCATTACCTCCCACTCCTCATGCTCAGGAGTATCTTCGTCAGGCTCCTCAGCATCCAGCTCGTCAATCTTCTCTTCCAGGACTTCCCGGTACTTGAGCAACTCATCCTTGCTCATTTCGTCAATATCCGGCCCTTCGTCTTTGGAGATAGTAACCTTGAAGCCATCATCTTCATCTCGTGTGATGTCTATGGTAATGCCAACCTTCTCCTCAATGGCCTTTTTAATCTCCTCAAAAATGTCGTTGTTGCTGCTCATAAACTAACCCTCCTGTGAATTTTAGGCTCCGACCGAAGCAGGATTTTTCATTCCCTCGGTAAAGAACTCACTCATGGTAATCTGTAGCGCAAAGCAGATACGCTCAATGGTATCTACCGTGAGCTGACCTCCTCGTTTTTCCGTGGTCTTTACCGTGGAGTAAGAAACCCCGCTCATCCGGGCCAGTTGGTACAGAGAAATGCCACGCTCTTCAATCAGATCATAAACTCTTTCAACAGTATTCATGGCCCATCCTCCTTTCCTGCAAGGCCCCTACCGTATTTAGATCATACAGCAATCGCTGTCCCATAAAACGGACTTAGTTCAAGACCCGACCGGCAATAGAAAACATCGAGTTCGGGGATACAAAGCGGGGTCCATAGTTCTCGTTGTAGGAAATAAGGACCGGCTGAGGGTGAAGTACCCCATCGCTGCCGACAAAGGCGTCAATATTCGCCTCGTCCGGCTCCCTCTCATCATACATTTTAAGAAAGCCCTCACCATCAAGCATAAATATCCCGACTTCTCCGGGCCGCAAGGTCTCACACTGCTGAACCCACACAATCTGGCCATCGTGATAGACCGGCTCCATGCTATCGCCCTGTACCCTGATCCCAAAATCGGCATTTTCGGGGACAGTATTAGCTGGAAAACGCAATGTTTCAAAGAGTTCGTCGTCAAGGAAGGAACCTGTACCAGCTGAAGCCGGCAGCAAAGCGACTCGCATATCTATATAGTTTATTATGTTCTGACGTTCAACCTTATGGCGTTTGTAGCGACCAGATGCGATGAGATCTTCCCGGTACTCTTCAACCTTGCGGAGCCCCACATCATCCAGTTCTCCAAACAGTTCACGATTGCCGGTAAAGAAGGTAATACCATCTTCAATTCTCAGGGCATCGCATAGGGCCAACAACTGATAGGCATTGGGGACCGAAATTCCGGCCTCCCATTTGCCGATGCCTTGGCGCTGAATGGTCAGGCCATTCTCAGCCAGCAAGGTGCTGAGTTCTGCAAGTGAGAGCCCCCTCCTGGTCCTGGCCTCTTGTATCCGCAATCCGATGATGTTTTCCTGACGCTCTTTCACGGTATCATAAACATTTTTGCGAACTGCGCTAAATGGGATAATTTTCGGCGGCATAGCAAAACCTCCTTTTCGGTATCTCCCATTATATAGGGCTTTGTATCAGTTGTCAAGAAAAAAGAGCTTGTTATGCGACAACTGCGATATTGACGGAGCATAACAGGCTCGCTTATAATTGGGCTACACTCAGATGGAGGGGGTGATGCCTATGAACACAGATAGAGTTATCTTACATAGCGACATGAACTCTTTTTATGCCTCTGTGGAAATGATGTTGGACCCAAAGCTCCGGGGGAAAGCCGTAGCAGTCTGCGGTTCCACGGAAGAACGGCACGGGATTGTCTTGGCAAAATCCGAATTGGCAAAGCAAGCCGGCGTAAAGACCGGGATGGTAAATTGGGAAGCTCGGCAACGGTGCCCAGACCTGATTGTAGTCCCACCGCAGTATGATCAATATCTCAAATACTCTAAGCTGGCCCATGAAATCTATTATCGCTACACGGATCTTGTGGAGCCTTATGGGATGGATGAGTGCTGGCTGGATGTTACCGGCAGCGGTATCTATGGGACAGGGAAAGAAATTGCCGAAGAAATCAGGCAAGCGACCAAAGACGAGTTGGGGCTTACAGTTAGTATTGGGGTCTCTTTCAACAAGATATTTGCCAAACTTGGATCGGACCTAAAGAAACCCGATGCCATCACCGAAATCACCCCCGAGAACTACAAAGAAAAGGTCTGGCCCCTCGCAGCGGCGGAACTGCTCTATGTAGGCCCAGCCACAGAGAAGAAGTTGGCCCGGTATTCCATTCGTACCATCGGGCAAATTGCCGAGGTTGGACCAGATGCCCTACAACAGATGTTTGGTATCAATGGCGTAAAGCTTTGGCACTATGCCAGTGGCACAGATACATCCAGGGTTATGCAAAAAGATTTTGTCAGCCCCATCAAATCGGTGGGCCACGGGATCACCTGCACCTCTGATCTTCAGTCAGAGGAAGAGGTCTACAAGGTTATGTTGGAACTGGCACAAGATGGTGGACACCGACTGCGGCTACATGAATTAGCGGCAACCGGGGTTCAAATCAGTGTGCGGGGTAACGACCTTCTTGGTGCTCAGTATCAATGCAAGCTCCCCTATATGACGCAGGTGCCCTTAGAGATTGCCCACGCCGGGTTTTCTCTGTTCCGAGAGCGACATCGATGGGACAAAAGAGTAAGGGCCGTAACGATAAGGGCCATTGACCTTGTGCCGCAAGATCAGCCAGAACAGATTGTTATTTTCTCAGATCAAGAGCGGCATGAACGCCGAAACCGGCTACAGGATGCGATTGAGGATATTCGGCGTCGCTTCGGGAATACAGCAGTCTACAACGCCATTTTGATGGGTGACAAGAAGATGCCTGGGGATCAGCGAGATTTGGTTCGAATGCCAGGGCTTATGTACCAGTAGGAGGTAACGATATGGGAACAGACACTCCACCTACAAGGAGGTATAGGTTATGAGTGCCAAACAGGAGTACCACAAGGCGTATGTCAACGTGATCGTTGAGCATCAGCTTGACGGTCAAAAGACCCCTCTCCAAATAATCTTCGAGGATGGGCGCAAGTTCAATATTGACCGTGTTGTTGAACGCCGGAGGGCAGCAGCGACCAAGGTAGGCGGTACTGGTATCCGTTATAAGATTATTATTGGAAGACAAGAGCGTTACATTTATGAAGACGACGGCCTATGGTTTGTCGAGGCCATAGGGACTTGAAAGAATAAGGAGCAAAGCATTGTTACACCTGTGTTATGAAGACCTGCGGGGGATGGCCCTGCAACTGCTGGCGGATTATTATGGAACAAAAGAATTGCCGTTCCGCCCCCTTGATCCATTGGATTTTGCAAAGAATTACATGAAGCTCACGGTGCGATACGAGAATCTGAGCTATGGTAGGCGTGTCATTTTGGGTTGTATCGCCTATGAAAACACCGTTTTAGAGATAAATCCCGGTGACCCGAAGAGTTATATTCCCATTGCAGAACGCACCGTGTTTCTGGATGAGAGCCTCAAAAAGGATAAGCAGCGTGGGCGGCGAAACTTCACCCTGGCCCACGAGTGCTCCCATCAGGCAATATACCTCTTGAACCCAGAAGCGTATGGCAGGTGCCAGTGTCGCACCCCTGGTGAACGATATTCTCTAAGGGAACTCACTACAGAGAATGACTGGTTTGAGTGGCAGGCAAACGCCTTAGCCGCAGAGTTGTTGATGCCGGTCCATCTGGTCACTAAAGTCATGTCCAACCTTGGCTACCACGGAAAAGTCCCTATTTACCCAGACGACAAACTGCTGTACCAGGAACGGTGCTTGCTCCGCAGGGCGGCAGATTATCTTGGAGTATCCAAGGCCGCTCTGCTCATCCGATTTAAGCAGTTGGGCCTCCTGGACTATCGAAGCCGGGAAGAATACCTCAAAGAAGAAGAAATCGATTGTCTGATTGGGGGGTATTAGCGATGGCCGTACAGCTTAAAGAGGACTATTTTCAGCGGGTCCGAGGAGATCAAGAGCAGATAAGGGCCAGCACAAGGGATATGGCCCCTGAAATGCAGTATTGTTCCTACTGCCGCAGAAAGACTGCCGTGATCTACAAGCCAAAAACAAATATTGGAAGAAGGATGGTGGTGCAAGTTGTTTGTCCCAAATGTCACCGGGAGATAGTATCCTGCGTATCCTATCGCCGAATATCGTACCGACAAGCCAGCTAAACCCGTGAAAATCAAATAAAATCAAGAATTGTGTTATATAGGGCCGCTTGATAGCGCAGACTCCTAAGAAGCCACTTGATGCGATTTATCCAAAGGGATAAGTCTTATCAGTGTGCTTTAAGTCTGAGCATCAAGTGGCCCTTTTTGGCTTCTCCTATCCGGTGGCCCGGATAGGAGAAGTCAATGAGAACTACATACTTAGTCAAATCCGACAGCCCCGAAATGAACGGTGCCCTCGTGGAGATCACAGGTGAAGAGTGGTACGAGATTACCAAATTGAACGCTTCACTTCCAAAAGCAAATCGACGCTATTTCATTCGAGACACTATTATGGACGGTAGCGAATCCGACTCTATCGTAATTGAGGTTGACCGGTCCGAATATCGGAAGTGGAAAGCCGAACGCCAAACTCTTTGGCGGCACAGTAAGGACAACAACGGGATTGTGACCCTCTCCCTTGATATGCCCATCATAAACAGCGAAACATTGAGCCTCATGGACACGATTGAGGGAACTGAAGCAGCAGAGAATGCATATTTTGCTGGAAAAGTGATTGAGGACTTAAAAGCTGCCCTGATTGAGTGGAAACCGTGGGCGCTTGACCTCCTGGAGGAATACTTGAAAGGCTCCCGCCACATCACAAAATGGCTTGCAGACCAGTGTGGAGTATCTGAACAGATGGCCCGAAGATATAGACGTTCCTTTGAGGAGTTTGTAAAAAAATTTTTGGCCTGAGTTTCGTTTTTGGCTTTTCGTGTAGCAATAAGGGGGTGTGAGGTGAGAACCTCACTCCTTCACAGCGAACTCCGGCCAATGCCAAAAGCTGTGTTACCACCCCGCCGCAGAATGACAACAGAAACACTACGATAAGGATAAGCGCTGTATTTATCATCTGCGGTAGGGCCTACATAAGCGTAATGGTAGTGAGGGCTCTGTGTAAGGACAAATCTTCTATATGAGGTGTCCTTATGAATAATCGTACCAGAGAAATCCAGAGAGGCGATGTGTTCTATGCAGATTTGAGCCCTGTCAAGGGCAGTGAGCAGGACGGCACTCGCCCTGTCCTTGTGATCCAGAATGATGTAGGAAACAAGTATAGCACTACTGTCATAATTGCCCCTATCACAAGCAGCATCAAGAAAAAGGGGTTGCCCACCCATGTCCAACTCCCGGCCCATGCCGGCCTGCCTGAGAACTCGATGGTTCTTCTGGAGCAAGTAAGAACGATTGACAAATGCCGGGTGGATCAATACATCATGACCATTGACGAGAACTCTATGGCCCAAGTGAATAAAGCCCTTGAAATTAGCCTGGGATTGAAACCGCAACCGGACGAGCGACGGGAAAAGCCCGACGAGATGGTTCTCTGTCTTTGCCCGACCTGTGCTTCGCAGTTCTTTAATTCCCCCGACCATATCATTCGCCGAGTGGACCCCCTGAGCGAAGTTAAAGAGGACTGCACCTACTGCCAGGTGCGGAAAGGTTATGACTATCGGATCATCCGTGCCCGGAAAAAGCTGGGCAGTGACCGGGCATAGGGGGAAATAGGATGAAACAAAAGTCTCCCTTTTTCGTTGTGGACGGTCATGAGGTAAGCGTTACATTCCGAAAGGAGAAAAACCCGGACATTATTAGCCCTTTGAAGCAGGCCCTTATTGCTTCATATATCAGCGGCAAGAATGAAGATGACATTTGCACATTTGCATCTGCTGGTATCTCCGGGTATAATGGCGAAGGTGGTAACACCGATGCACCTTGACAATCGGATATGCTTACACATTGGTTCGTTCTTTCACAACATTAACTGAAAGGGCGGATTTCAATGGGAAATCGAGTATATTGCTTATATCGAGTGTCCACCGATAAGCAGGTGGACTACAATGATAAGAATCAGGCAGACATTCCTATGCAGCGCAAGGAATGCCACCGTTTCGCCGAAGCTCACGGCTGGACCATCATCCACGAAGAACAGGAAGATGGCGTTTCTGGGCACAAGGTACGGGCTGAGAACAGAGATAAATTGCAGATTATCAAAGAACACGCAAAGCAAGGTAAGTTCGACATCCTTCTGGTTTTCATGTTCGACCGCATAGGCCGCATTGCTGATGAGACCCCATTTGTTGTGGAATGGTTCGTAAGAAATGGTATCCGGGTCTGGAGCACCCAGGAAGGCGAGCAACGCTTTGATAACCATACGGACAAGCTGACAAACTATATCAGGTTTTGGCAGGCTGACGGCGAAAGCGAGAAGACCTCCATCAGGACCCGGACTGCTCTTGGTCAACTTGTTCAAGCTGGAGGTTTTAGAGGTGGCGTGGCCCCCTATGGGTATGATCTTGTAAAGACTGGCCGCTTCAACAAGCGCAAGCATGAGGTCCATGATCTGGCAATCAACGAAGCCGAGGCAGCCGTTGTACGCATTATGTTTGAAAAGTATGTGCAGGAGGGCTATGGGCCACAGCGGATCTCGACCTACCTGAATGAGCTCGGTTATCGAGCACGATCCGGGAAGCCCTGGCATCCAGCTACAATAACGCACATCCTCGTCAATCCTACCTACATGGGCGTGCTCCGCTCTGGTGACAGCCGCTCAGAAGTGCTGCCACACCTGCAAATCATTGATCCAGAGCTGTTCGAGGCTTCCTGTCGGCTTAGAGCGCAACGTAAGGACCCGACAAAGGACCCCCGCTCTCCAAGGGGAACTAAGGGGAAATCCCTCTTATCTGGCAATGTCTACTGTGGTCACTGCGGCTCCAGATTAGTAGTGACAACTAATGGGAAGGCTTACCCTTGTAAGGAGGACCCCGGCAGAGTAGTAAAACGCATCCGCTACATTTGCTATGGCAAAACTCGGAAGCAATGCGAATGCGATGGTGCTACTGGCTATACCGCCCATATCTTGGATGGCATTATCGACAAAGTGGTACGCCACATCTTTGACGTCATGAAGTCTATGCCCAAAGCTGACCTTGTAGGGGCGAGGTACGGAACTAAGATGGCAGAACGGAAAACCTTGCTAACAAAAGCAAAGAAGGACTATACCAAAGCTGCGGGTGAGTTAGAAACCCTCAAAAGTGAGGTGGTCAAAGCAATTCGTGGGGAAAGCTCATTTTCCACGGACATTCTAAGCTCGTTAATTCAAGAGGCCGAGGCCAAATGCTCCGAATTGCAGAAACAGTTAGAAGAGGCGCAGGAGGTCTATGACAACGGGCAAGCTGTTATGGAGAAGCTGGGAGCACAGTATGATGAGATCATTACTTGGTCTGAGATGTACGAAACCGCAAGTATTGAGGCAAAAAGGATGATTGTGGGCTACCTAATAAAGAGGGTAGATGTTTACAAAAGCTATAAACTCCACATTGAGTTTAACATTGACTTTGAACAGTTCAGGGAGGGAATAGACTTCAGTGAACAAGCCGCATAAAGCAAAAAACTCGTTTCCGAAAGGAAACGAGTTTTCTGTTAAGAAACCTCTCATGGTGGAGATAAGCGGGATCGAACCGCTGACCTCTTGAATGCCATTCAAGCGCTC
>ERZ780075.635-NODE-635-length-15574-cov-3.007926_pt1 | contig 15574 bp, 10 predicted proteins | sample MGYA00511839_ERZ780075 | MGnify/ENA primary metagenome ERZ780075 (study PRJEB29588, sample SAMEA2155953) | human gut metagenome | biome: human gut; feature: human-associated habitat; material: faeces | place: Denmark | collected 2008/2010 ...
TATCATATTTCCGGTCCTCCCTGCCACAATACTGTACAATCTGCTGTCAGGATATCTGAGATCTCTCGGCAACTCGGTCATACCTGTTATTTTCCTTATAATCGCGGCTGTTCTAAATATCGGTCTTGATTTACTTTTCATTCTGGTATTTAACATGGGCGTGTTTGGAGCGGCTTTTGCAACCGTACTGTCACAGGGTATATCAGGAGTGCTGTGCATCATTTACATAGCAAAAAATGTACCTCTGCTGCATGTAAGCAGAAATGATTTGAAGCTTGACTCTTCATATGTCAGAAATCTGATGGTCATGGGACTTCCTATGGGCTTTCAGTATTCAATAACCGCTATAGGCAGCGTCATACTGCAGACTGCCGTAAACGGCTTAGGCTCCATCGCAGTTGCCTCAATGACCGCTGCAAGCCGTATTTCAATGTTTATGGTGTGTCCATTTGACGCACTCGGCTCCACAATGGCCACCTACAGTGGACAAAATGTCGGTGCAACCAAATTTGAACGTGTAAAGAAGGGGCTTATTTCAGCCTCAGTTATAGGATCGGTCTATTCGGTTTTGATTTTTGTGGCACTGCTGTTTATAGCCAACTATCTGATTTACCTGTTTGTATCACCAAGCGAAACAGAGGTTGTCGCACAGGCTCATCAGTTTCTGCTGATAAATGCATTTTTCTACATCCCGCTCGTTCTGGTAAACACAGTCCGTTTCACCATACAGGGCATGGGTTTTTCCGGCTTTGCGATGTTTGCAGGAGTAGCAGAAATGATTGCGCGTTCACTCATCGGACTTGTATTTGTACCGATATTCGGCTTTTCTGCCGCCTGCTTTGCAAGCCCACTCGCATGGATTCTCGCAGATGCCTTCCTGGTGCCTGCATTCATCCACTGCCTTCACAAGCTACAAAAACGGTAAATTGATCCTAATGACACATCTTTAGTAAAAAGTCATTAACAATAATGGCTTTAACCGATTCTTTAAAATCAGTTTATCTCACAGCCGAGGAAAGCACCGGCGAACATACTATATATTGTGCTTTACGAAGCAGCTTAGAAGCAGTTAGAATTATGTCCACCTACAACAATGCCCCAGCATGGACGCTGGGGCAAGGCGTTATGTGCCATGGACGGCGCATAAAAGCCGGTTGTGTCATGGTCTAAACACTCCAAATCATAATTCTTACTGCTTCTTAGCTGCGTAGTACTTGCGAAATATATAGTATGGTTCGCCGGTGCTTTCCGCATTATAAAAAGATAATTGAAAATCTTATGCATTTACCGCATCTATAAATTTTTGGAACGCTGCACGTCCCTCATCAGTGCACTTGTACACTCCTGCACACTCAAGCACTTCTTTAAATACAAGTCCAATCTCCTCATTGATGATACCATCAATATTAGACTCATCAATCTTATCATACTTAGACATAAACTTAAGAGCCCAGTCAGCATGTGATGCAAGAGTCTCAGTCGAATGCAGATCCTTTCCTGTAAGGATTGCATCCCTAAGCTCTGCCATCTCACCTTTTAATCTGGCCGGAAGCACTGCAAGTCCCATTACCTCGATAAGTCCGATATTCTCCTTCTTGATGTGATGGAGGTGGGCATGCGGATGATATACGCCAAGCGGATGCTCCTCTGTGGTGATGTTGTTTCTGAGCACAAGGTCAAGCTCATAGTCTCCGTCACGACGTCTTGCTATAGGTGTGATAGTGTTGTGTGGCTCTCCATCTGTCTCTGCAAAAATAAATGCTTCTTCATCTGTATAGCCTCTCCATGCAAGAAGAATCTTATCTGCAAGGTCAATAAGCTTATCCCTGTCTGCTGACTTGATTCTGATAACAGACATAGGCCATTTTACGATACCTGCCTCGACATCCTCGTAGCCCTTGAATGTGATTTCTTTCTCTATCGGAGCCTTTGCCATAGCGAAGGTATAGTGTCCGCCCTGGAAATGGTCGTGACTTAAGATAGAGCCTCCAACGATTGGCAGATCTGCATTTGAGCCTACAAAATAGTGTGGAAACTGTGTCACAAAATCAAGCAGCTTTCCAAATGTGGCACGCTCGATTTTCATCGGTGTATGCTTTGAATTGAACACGATACAGTGCTCATTGTAGTATACATATGGTGAGTACTGGAAAAACCACTGGCTGTTGTTTATTGTAACAGGGATAATTCTGTGGTTTTCTCTTGCAGGATGGTTTACGCGGCCTGCATAGCCCTCATTTTCCTTACAAAGCTGGCACTTTGGATATGCGCTCTGCTTAGCATTTTTAGCGGCAGCAATTGCCTTTGGATCCTTCTCAGGCTTTGAGAGATTAATTGTCACATCAAGTGTGCCATACTCTGTGTCTGTGGTCCATTTCATATCCTTCTTTATACGCTGTCTTCTGATATAATTGCTGTCACAGCTTAATTTGTAAAAATAATCGGTTGCCGCAAGTGACGACTCATTGTCGTATAAATCCTTAAAGTGAGCTCTGATCACGCTTGGTGCATTTACAAGGCAGCCCATCAGCTTTGTATCAAAAAGATCCTTGTATACAATGCTGTTTTCTTTCATGATGCCATTGTCATATGCGTATGTCATCATATCCTCGAGTATACCCTCAAGCTTCTCCTCTGCCTCTTCCTGTGTCCATGCAGGCTGAGCCTCTACCTTTTCAAATGTCTCATCCTCGATATCGTCCACTCCGAGTACCTCGAGAAGTCTGTTTACTGTGTATACCTCATCAGCAGGGTCAACAAGTCCTGTTGTAAGACCATATTTTACTAATTCTAATATTCTCTCCTGAATCATGTCATGCTCCTTAATCATTGTCGGGAAAAACCTGTTTATCCGTTACTGTTATTTCATATTGCTAATTTTATGCCAGACGGCTAGGTCCGTCTCCGATTGAAACAACATAAAACTCAGGTGTCTTTCCAACCTTCTCTTCATAGGCCTTTGTCAGGTTTGCCTTAAACTGATCAATAGCCTCGTCCTTTACTATGCTGACTGTACAGCCGCCAAATCCGCCTCCTGTGATTCGTGATCCGATAACACCCGGAATCTTCCATGCCTCATCAACAAGTACGTCAACCTCAGGACATGATGTCTCATAATCATCACGAAGTGATACATGTGAAGCATTCATAAGCTTTCCAAATGTCTCGATATCATTTTCCTTCAGTGCCTTAACAGCCTTGATGGTACGCTGGTTCTCATAAACCGCATGCTTGCCTCTCTTACGTGCAACCTCATCCTTAATCGCATCCTTATGAGCCTCGAACTCTTCATCTGTCAGGTCACCGAGAGTCTTGATGTCACATACTGTCTGTAAATCCTTAAGAGCCTGTGCACTCTCATTTCTTCTGTCATTGTAAGCACTTGTTACAAGGCTGTGCTTAACCATGCTGTTTGTAACCACGATCTTTGCACCGTCCAAAACGATTGGTGCATACTCAAAATCAAGAGTATTGCAGTCAAGGAAAATTGCATTGTCCTTTTTGCCCATTGCAGATGCAAACTGATCCATGATACCGCAGTTACAGCCGTTGTAGTTGTTCTCCGAATACTGACCGATAAGTGCAATATCCTGATTTGTCACGTCAAAGCCGTAAATATCCTTTAACATATATCCTGTAACCACCTCAAGAGATGCTGATGAAGAAAGTCCTGAGCCGTTTGGAATATTTCCGAATAAAACAATATCAAGACCGCTTTCAAGCTTCATTCCGCGTCCCTCGAAAGCCCACATAACGCCCATTGGATAGTTTATCCAAAGTCCGTCCGGATCAGGTGTAAACTCATCAAGTGATGACTCAACCACACCCAGATTGTCAAAATTCATAGAGTAGAAACGAAGCTTCCTGTCGTCGCGCTTTCTTGCTGCCATATATGTACCGATGGTAAGTGCACATGGGAACACATGTCCTCCATTGTAGTCAGTGTGCTCACCGATCAGATTTACACGTCCCGGAGCAAAATATACTCTGATATCCCCATCTGCTCCAAAAAGCTCCTTGAATTTGTCTAATACGTTCTGCTGTATCATTTTTTCTTCTCCTTTGCTGATTGTATTTGCGTTAAATTGATAGTTAAAATAATTCGTTTTTTCTTTATAACTCTATTATAACTGCACATTTTTACATTGCAATACATCCGACTGAAAATGCAACATAACAAATCAAATCATGCAACAAAATTACATATATTCTTTGTAATTATTTTTTGAAACACTTAATAACATCAAGTGCCGGCAGCACATTTCCATCATAGTCAAAGAGCGCCTGGTTTGCCCACTCATTGCCGCATGGTCCCGGATCATTCATGTACTTAAGCGAAGCAGATGTAGCCCAGCCCGAGCCCGGTACAGGAATCCACGCTGGCTCCCACCAGAAAAATCCTTTTCCGTGGTCATCCACCACATTTGCCACCCTGTTTAAGAAATCCTTTGTAAAGTCAGCCTGTCCCTCAATAGTCATAGGATAATCTATCTTCTCAACAAGCTCCGGTTTTGTCGCATAACCCTTGCGCTCAGAATCAGCAAGCTTCTCGTACTCCTGGTAGCTGTCCATTGTAAAGCCCATGGATACCTCAGCGATGATAAGGTCCTTATTGAAACGCTTTGCAATATCGTTCATATTGAACTCAAGCTGATCAAGTGAGCCGTGCCAGAAAGGATAGTATGACAATCCGATATACTCAAACTCCTCTCCTCTTTCGATGAAGTTTGTAAACCATCTGACATAAAGCTCATTGTTTCCACCATTATCGAGGTGAATCATAATCGGAATATCAGCATTTACCTTGCGGCAGGCACGTATTCCGGCATTAACAAATTTTGCTATATTATCGTAGTTAGGTACCTTTCCCTCAGGCCACAAAAGTCCGTTTGAAAGCTCATTACCTACCTGAATCATTGTGACATTTACACCTGCCTCAATAATCTTTGTCAGATTTTCAAGTGTAAAATCATATACAGCCTGCTCCAGCTCGTCCACACCGAAATCCTTCCACGCCTTTGGCTTAATCTGCTTTCCCGGATCTGCCCAGAAATCACTGTAGTGGAAATTCAAAAGCACTCCAAAGCCTGCATCTGTAACCTTTTTTCCGATAGCAATAGTCTCAGCCAGGTCATTGTTACCCGCACCGTAAGGCTCACCATCCTCTGATTTTGGGTCGTTCCACAGACGAAGACGGATTGTGTCAACATCATGCTCCTTCATGATGTCAAGAATATCCTTCTCCTTTCCATCCTCGTAGTATTTTGCTCCGCAGCGTTCCAGCTCGAGCAAGGTCGATAAATCCATACCCTTAATAAATTTTGACATTTTAATTCTCCTTAATTCTTATATCATTTATCCTTATATCATTTATTTACACCATGAGAGCAGTCCCAATAGTAGTCCCTGCTCTCAAAATGTGTAATAATATTCCTGACAACCTTAAAATGCTAGATTCCGCGGAAACAGAATGTGAATTCCATTTTCTCTGAGACATCAAGCAGGTACTCCGGATGAGTATGTGAGCCCCAGCTGTCGTCTCCGCCTACACCCATCTGCTTCTTTGCCACACGGACAACAGTATAGTGTACAGGTGGAAGCTCGAAATGATGCGCTGCATTTTCCAGCTCATGTGGTGTATATGGCAGTGCCGAGAACGAGAGCTCATCACCAAAGAACAGCATGCCTCTGCCCTTCTTATCCATTACCTTTGCATATCTTACTCTGCACTTGTTGCCGCTCTCCTGCGGAACGAGGTACTCGGCAATGTTGTCTGCCACTTTATTCTCGTATACACCATACTTTCCGCCATGCTGTCTGTCCTCGTATGTCTCCTGTGGTCCGAGTCCGTACCATTTCACTGTATCATAATCGGCATCCAGCTTGAACATCATGCCAAACTCCGGCATATCGCCAAGTTCCTTTACAGGGTCATATGACAGAGTTGTCTCGATTGTTCCATCACCAAACACCCTGTATGTCACCTCGCATGAGCTCTGCGGTGTGGTAGGCATGAAATAAGTGTATGTGATGGCGATATTGTTATCATTTTTTTCTACCCTTGGTGATGTATCTGCAAAGCGCTGATCCTGTCTGGTGGTCACATACATGCTGGCAATCTTCCACTGTGCATAGCGCTGTGGCATCATGTTGCCGGAATCATTGTTGGTAGGTGTTCTCCAGAAATTCGGCAGTGGAATAGTATTTGGAAGCATCTCGACGCCACCATATACATATGAAACCATTCCCAGATTCATTCTTGAGAAAAGTGCCTTAAAGTTCTCACCTCTTACAAGGATATTTCCGTTTCCAACAACAAGCTCAACTGATTTGTCGCATGAATACTCACTTACAGGCTTCTTTATCATATGCTGTCCGAATGCAATCTCATATCCGGCCTTTTCCCAGATGGTGTTTTCCTTCAATACAAATGATACCACAATACAGTACTCTTTTTCCACATCTATCATGGAATTTTTAAGAGTCACCGGCACCTCATAGCTTGCCCTATCCATCGGTGGAACAGATATCTGAAGCTTTGTCCTGTAAACCTCCTCACCGTCTGCAAGAAGAATGGCAAAAGCATCAAAAACCGATGTATTTACAAAGAGATTTTTGTTTTTGACTGTAAAGATGTAGTCGCTGTCAAAATCAACCGAGATATTCTGATAATTAAACTTCACCTCCTGCATCTTTGGAGAAGCCTCTCTCTCTCCGCCGTAACAGATGCCGTTTCCGCTGAAATCTCCATCTGTAGGCCTGTCGCCAAAATCTCCGCCATATGTGAGGAACCACTTGCCGTATCTGTCCTTTTTGTAAATTGACTGGTCGATATAATCCCAGATAAATCCACCCTGATATCTAGGCTCTCGGTCAGAAAGCTCTGTGTATTTATGCATAGCACCGCAGGAATTTCCCATTGCATGTGTATATTCGCAGCATATAAACGGTTTCTCAGGATGCTCTGCCAGGAATTTTTCAATGCCTGCAACCGGAGTATACATCTGGCTTTCCATGTCGCTTGTGTCATTATAGCTTCTATCGTTAAATACTCCCTCATAATGCACCAGACGATGCTTATCAAGCTGTCTGAAAAGCTGTGACATCTCATATATTGTCTTGCCGCCAAACGACTCATTGCCGCATGACCAGATAAGGATTGCCGGATGATTTTTATCCCTCTGATAGCATGAGTTGGCACGGTCGAGCATCATTTCTCTCCACTGTGGCTTGTCCTTTGGCACAACAAAATCAAGGTCAACATAGCCCTTATTATATGCCTCCCATGTGCCATGACTCTCAAGATTGTTCTCCGCTATCATATAGATTCCATAAATATCGCAAAGCTCATAGAGCATGGAATCATCAGGATAATGGCTTGTTCTTATAGCATTGATATTGTTCTTTTTCATTGTGACAATATCCTTTATCACCTCATTACGGTTTGGCACACGGCCTGTTATTGAGCTGAACTCATGGCGGTTTACACCCTTAAATACAATACGCTTACCGTTTAGCTTCATAAGTCCGTCTACCATCTCAAATCTTCTGAAGCCCGCCAGCTGGCTGATAAACTCGGTCTCATTTCCATGCGTATCTTTAACTATAATTTTAACCTCATACAGATTCGGCTTTTCAGCGCTCCATAACAGAGGATTTTTCACATTACATGAGCCCTCGCAAATTTCCTTATCCCTAAGCTCTATGTCAAACTCTTCCAATAAAAGTTTTGCCCTGTCATATTTTTCCACAGACAAATCGCCCAGCTCATAAAGCTTTACACTTGCAATACCATCACCATCTGCCTTTATTGACACACTAAGTGTACCCTCGTCAAAGGTATCATTAAGTGTAGGAACAACTGACAGATCCTCCACATGTGCACAAGGAACGGCATACAAAAATACATCTCTGAAAATGCCTGAAAATCTGTAAAAATCCTGATCCTCACACCAGCTGCTTGATGTCCATTTCCATACTCTGACCGCAAGCTTGTTCTCACCCTCGACAATATAATCAGTCAGCTCGAAATCAGACGGATCAAATGTGTCCTCACTGTAGCCGACATAGTGTCCATTCAGCCAGAGTGCAAAACCGCTCTCCACTCCCTGGAACGAAATACACACCCTCTTGTTCTTCATATTCTCAGGTATTGTGAAATACTTCACATAGCTTGCAACCGGATTAAAAATCTCAGGTACCTCGCCCGGCTTTATAGACTCATCAGCCTCCCACGGATATGTGGTATTCGTATAGATTGGCACGTCATAGCCTTCCATCTGGATATGTGCCGGAACCCTGATTTCATCCCAGCCTTTGCAATCATAATCAGCTGCCTCAAAGCCACAAGGAGCCAGGGACTGATTCTTTGCATATGCAAACTTCCATAAGCCGTTCATATCATATCTCAGGCTTGATTTTCCTTTAATTTTCTCCAGTTCATTTTTATAGCATACATGATCCGAATGAGCCGCAAGTCTGTTCTGCTCAAATATTTCCGGATTCTTAATGATATTTGAATCAAAATTACTCATATTTTTACACTCCCATCTACTGTATTTATTATTTGATACATGTCTGTTTTAAACACAAAGCCCTCTTATAAGACGAAGGCAAATAATAAACATTATTTGCCTTCTTAATTTTTAACAATATTATTTTACTTTTATTTAACAGATCCTGTAATTCCCTCTGCAAACTGCTTCTGGAGTACAAAGAATACGAGCATTGTAGGGATGGAGCAGAAAAGAACGCCCATCATCAGTACACCGTAATCTACTGTATATCCTGCTGCAAGGTTTGCAATAAGCATTGGCATTGTGATAGCAGCAGGCTTATTGAGGATTACCTTTGGCCACAGGTATGAGTTCCATGCATTCATGAATGTAATAACTGCAGCTGCTGCATATGTTGATTTCTGTACAGGCATATACATCTTAAAGAAAATACCAATCTCACTGAGTCCGTCAATTCGTGCCGCCTCCATTATATCGATTGGGAAGTTTCTCGAATTCTGTCTGAACATCATGATGAGGAACGGCGTTGAAATAGCCGGGAGCATGAAGCCCCATACCGTATTTATAAAGCCGAGCTTTGACATCATCTTGAACAGAGGAATAAGTGTAGCTACCTGCGGAATCATCATGGCAAGAAGTAAAACTGAGAACAGCTTATCCTTTGCCTTGTCATGATAGAGCTCAAAGCCGTAACCGGCAAGTGAGCAGACAAGCAGTGCTATAATTGTCTGAACTGTTGCATTGATAAGTGAGTTTTTCATTCCAAGTGCAACGTTCTGTGATGCAAACAGTTTCTTTAAGTTCTCAAGGGCATAGCCACCAAATGCAATTCTACCTCTTGCAACGTCAATAGACTTGTTGGTCGCTGCCGATATCATCCAGAAAAACGGAAATACTGAGATGAACGAAACTATTACAAGAAAAATGTATGAAGGTATAAGCCTTTTTTGTATTGATGATCCATGTTTTTTCTTAGTCACGCTTGTCACCTACTTTCAGATTGATAAATGCCAGTATAGCAACCATGATGAATACGATAACAGACATTGCTGATGCATATCCAAAGTTTGCAACGCCTTCACCAAACGAGCCGTTATAGATATAATGTGACATGGTGATTGTCGCATTTGCAGGTCCACCCTTTGTCAGGTTTACAGACTCGTCGAAGAGCTGTAATGTACCGTTTATTGACATGATAGTTGTCATAACAATTGTAGGTTTAAGAAGAGGAACCGTGATAGACCAGAAGGTTCTCCAGCCGCTCGCTCCATCTATCTTTGCTGCCTCGTAAACAGAGTACTCAATATTCTGGAGACCTGCTAAAAAGAACACCATATTATATCCTGTCCATCTCCAGATAAGAGCTACTATGATAATAATCTTAGCACTCCAGCCTGTACCAAGGAAGTTAAAGTTGTTCTCTAATATTCCAAGTTTAACAAGGATTGTATTGATAAGTCCCTGTGTTGCAAAAAGCGATTTAAAAATCAATGCATATGATACGAGTGATGTTGCACATGGTAAGAATACACATGTACGGAAAAGTCCTTTAAATTTAAGGTGCTTATTGTTAAGTAACTGTGCCAGTAAGATTGCCAGTACAAGCATGATTGGCACTTCGATAATTAAATATAAGAATGTGTTTCCGATAGATCTCTTGAAAACCGCATCCTGAAACATTCTTGTGTAGTTGTAAGTAAGTGGATTTGCCCACTGCATATTTGCGCTTGAGCCGGTTTTAAAGGATGTAATAACAGCCTGGATTATAGGCCAGAAGCTCATTATGAAAATGAGTATTGTTGCCGGAGCCAGATACATCCAGCCGGCTGCCCTTTGTTTACCGGTTATGCTCATTCCTTTTTTCTTATTTTTCACTGTAAAGGCCTCCTAACTATATGTCTTTGAGAAAAAACAGGGAGCCATTTAATGGCTCCCTGTACATTTGCCATCAAGCTAACAGATTAAAGTCCCATTGTGAATTTAAGGTCATCCTCTGCTGTCTTTATCTCTGAATCGATATCTGCACCATTCTGAGTAATATTGATAAGTGCTGTAGCAAGCTTCTTACGTGCATCGTAGTGGAAATCGCTCTGCTCGATTATCTTAACATTTGCACCCATCTCAACGATCTTAGCGTAAATTGGCTGGTTGTTGAAATACTCAACACCCTCGTTGTAAACCTCTGACTTGCCTGCAGGTGTATATGTAGTGATAACACCACCATTCTTAAGAGCATTGTCATATGTCTCAGATACACCCTTGTCTGTATAAGATCCGCCACCGAATGTATATGCTAAGAATTTCTTAGCAAGGTCTGCCTGCTTGCAGTTGCTTGTGATGTAAAGTGAAGAACCACCGTTTGATGCATAGCCTTCACCACCCTCAAGTGTTGGAAGAGATGTAATCTCCCACTTTCCACTGTTGTCTGTAACCTTCTCGATTGTAGGAATGATCCAGTTTCCGTTCATAACGCCTGCAACCATGTCTCCCTGAATAACCTGATCTGTGTAATCTGACCAGTTATTTGCAAGGTAAAGAACATTGTTGTCGATCATATCCTTAAGTACCTGCATGATTTCTTTTAATTTAGCATTGTCTACAAATTTTGGCTTGCCATCCTTGAACTGTGACTCACCCTCTGCCTGAAGCATCATGTAGAATAAATCGTTTCCGTCTCCATCCATGCAAAGTAAGTATTTTCCTGTGTTCTCGTATACTTTCTTACCTACCTCGATGAAATCCTTCCAAGAGATACCTGTCATATCATCGATTGTGTATCCTGCCTGCTCAAGAAGATCTGTTCTGTAAGCAAAGATTACTGTTCCGTTATCAACAGGGAATCCAAAGTGCTCTCCGTCGATTGTAGAGAATGATAACTTCTCCTGACTGAAATCATCCCACTTAACATCTGCATCATTTGCTGATACCCATGCATCAGGATAATTTGTATGGTACTGCCGGAAGTAGTGATCCTGGAATAATACGATGTCAGGAAGTGTACTGTAATCCCCAGCTGAGCCTGCTGTTGTAATTGCTGTCTCAATGTCAGATGACCCTGACTGCTCCTCGATATTGAGTACAAAATCAGGATCTACATTTTTCTTGTAATCCTCTGCTGCTGCTTTGAGTGCCGGGATATTGAAGTTTGGATCCCAAGCCCAGGCTGTAAGTGTGTGACCGTCATCTACTGTCTCTACCTTCTTACCTGTCTTTTCTGTGCCATCTCCTGATGAAGATGAATCTCCACATCCGGCTGCAAGTGAGGCAACCATTGTTGTTACGAGTAATAATGAAACTACTTTCTTTTTCATTTTTCTTCCTCCCTAATAAAAATGATGTTTCTGCAATACTCCGTTTACAATTCATTCATAATCATATTATTTTAATTGGGCATTTTGACTACGAATATTTGTCCATTTCTTGATTACATAGTCATTATAACCATATACGTTGTTTCTGTGTTAACAAATTCCACACAATTATATGCATATTCAAACATAAATGTACAAAAATATGTGAAAACATGTATTTTCTACCATCCCTTTAGTGCAGATATCCTAAAATTGAGTAGTTTATGCTCATAATTTTCAGGATTTATCTTCCACTGATATGGCGAAGTGTTCAAAAATTTGCGGAAATTACGGTTAAAAGTTGACTGGGTTGTGAATCCACACTTTTGTGCAATAAGCTCCATAGGCTCATTTGTTTTTTTCATAAGCTCGCACGCCTTCTGCACTCTTATCAGATTCAGATACTCCATAGGCGGCATATTGATATATGATTCAAACAGTCTCCTGAAATGAGTCTCACTCATATTGCACAGTGACGAAAGCTCCCCTGCCTTTATTGTTTCACTGTAATGCTTATTCATATAGTCAAGCGCCGTGGCTATCTGTGACATATTAGTGCCCTTTACGACATCATTATCTTCCTCCGGAAGCTCATCATACATGCGCAGCAGCTCTATTACAATTCCCTGCACAAGGAGCTTTATCGTCCTTTGGCAATAAATCTTGTGCTCACTGGTTTCCCTGATTATGGCATTTATATACTCAGCCATAGCCGGGCTCTGATACACGTTGGTCATAAACGCTTTTTTTGATATAGTCGTAACTGCCTCATTCTGGAATGCCGTATTGTTTGGGAACATCTCTTCTATCACAGAATGTATGTCAATAAAAATGTACTCCCAGAAATTCACCACCTCACCATAGCTGACTGTAACATGTGGAAAATTCTCAGGTATAAATGTGATATCGCCGTCATGATACTGGTAAATATCCTCATCCAGATACATATTTCCATCTCCCTCGCGGCAGATGCCGATTTCAAGCAGATTATGGAAATGCAGGTGTAATTCCTCATGACCATACACTCTCTTCCATGATTCTCCGCACAGCACAAGTGCAGATTCTCCCTGTGGCAGCTCATAGAATCTGAATTCCATCGTGTCTTTTTTTCTTTTCGCCATATATACTCTCCTTTGTAGCGAAATGCAAAATACGCTGCTGCTATTATAGCAGCAGCGCACCAATCACTACTTTAATCAAAATCGAACTTGTCGAATCTCTTGTACATAGCCTTGTACTTCTTGCGGACATCCTCGTTGCCCTGAAGCACCTCTTCCTCTGTACCTCTGAATTGACAGCGGATGCAGCTATAAATACCCGTTTCCTTATTATAGAACATATCAATATCAAGATCCCTCATAAAACATAAAGGACATCTGTAATTTAATTTGCCTTTTCCAAGTTGAGCCATGTTGCAAATACCTCCTTGTCTTTAATCTGTTTCTTGTAACCAAGCTTGAACATTGGAGAGAATGCATATCCTTCCTCAATGTATCCCTCTGCCTTTGCAGATGGTGTGAGTGAAACCTTTGTCTGAATTGCAGGAATTACTGCGCTTACTGCAGTTGCTCCGTCAAGCTTTGCATCACGACACTTGTACTCATAATTGATGCTCTGTGGGTTTTCTCCCTCACATGTAAGTGTGATGCCTGTCATATCCTCTGGATACTCTGTTGTTCCGTAACATGCTGTGATGTACTCATCGAGATAAACCTCTGCATTTGGATCACTCATGCTAAGGATATTACGCTCAATCTTGATGTTTGATGAGCCCTCCTCAAAGTATTCCTTTGTCTGAAGAGTAAGCTTAACATCATAAAACTCAATATCTACAGGATCAAGTGTAAGGATTCTTGTCTTCTTGCCATCAATAACTTCCTCTGAAAAATGGCTGTGTGTAGGGCAGAGACACAGGTCAACCTCCTCACCGTTGTGTGAAAGCTTGGCACTTCTTACTGTTCCAGCTCCTGCATAGTGTGTAAAGTATCCTGCTCTGTATTTCTCCTGAATAAGGAATGGATAAGATGCATCCTGTACATGCTTTGTTCCGATTCCTACCGGCCACTCAAGCTTTGCAACGTATGGACGAAGGTCTACGATTGCTCCACCCTGATCCATGTTTACGCATGCTCTCATGTATGGGTCACAGTACCAGAAGAGCTGCTTGTCTGAGCCGTAAAGGATATCTCTCCATGGTGCACACTCAGGCTCATTGTAGTTACCTGCGTTGACACCCTTCTTCTCTCTGAAGTAATCAGCGAACTCTGACATTGTCATGTCGATGAGCTTACCCTCTTTCTTTAACTTGCCATAGTAATTACAGCCGTCTGTGTATGACTTTAAGAGAAGCTCATATGGCTGCTCCCAGCGTCCCATCTTGTTCATCCAGCCAGGTCCTACGAACATCATGTTGTATGAGTATCCGTTATTGTATTTTGCAAGGTCTCTGTACTGGTCGATGAGGTTATAAAGATATGGATACTCCCATGTCTTTGTATCATAAATCATTCCACGAAGCACGTTCTGTGGATGTGTTCCGAAGTTTGAGCCGTTTCCGTCATAGCATGCAATAAGGTCACGTGAGAGATGTGGAATTGCTACGATTCCGCTATCCTCTTCCTTATTTGCTGCTGGCGCATGTGTGTTCTGCTTTGATGGAATCCATGGTGCCCATGGGCCTCCGTCGAAGAGTGTGTACCATGAGTTGTTACATGTGTGGTATGCCTTAGGGCCCTCCTCCCAGCATGTTGCAACTGCACATTTTACCATTGGGTATTTTTCTTTGATGTAGTTTATAAGGTCTGCATCCATATAGTACGAGCCTGTTGACTCAGGATAGAAACCGAATCTGTCATGGAATTTCTCGAAAACATCATTTACGATAGCTTTCTTGTCCTCCATTGAGAACATCCAGATACAGAAATCCTTTGTCTTATACTTCTCTCTAAACTCCTCACATGGAAGTCCAAGGAGTGAAAGTGCTATCTCATCACCGTATTTCTCGTGATCCTGCTTTGCAAGCTCTACTGCCTCATCATTAAAAAGCGAAGCATATGTCATCTGGATTGTGGTTTTGAGTCCCGCCTCATGTGCAAGTCTCTGCTGTGTCTTGAAGATGTCGAGTGACTCTGTGATGAGCTTCTTATCTCCAATATCCTCTTCTTTTCCCTGTCCTGTCACTGTTGCTGAGTACTCAGGCACCATCTCAGGACGGTGAATGATGTTAACAATAAATTTGTCCATCCGTTGTTTCCTCCATTTGCTTGTAATTTAATTTATTTCTTAGGTACGTTTTTCGCGCAACCGTTTGTTCTAAACTTAGTATATTACAGTATTATGATTATGTCAATGTGCAATTTCGACATTTTTAAATTTTTGTTTTCAAGCATTTTTCACAAATAAGGGATGGGGTGCGCGTTTTTACGCGCAACTTTTGCGCATTGGTCGCCGGTCGGTACGTAAGCCGTGGACTGTTGGGGAGACACGCACTTTCGCCCTCGCTACGCTTCGCGACTAAGATTCTGTACGAAATTATGCTCTTAGGTTTTCTATGCACGACGAAACCGTCGAAACTTATACAAATGTATATGCTAGATGGTTTGCTATAATCTCACAGTTTATAGTTACTGCTTCATTGTGTACGCTTTGGCGGTTACAAATGACACGCTACTCACAAGTTCTAGTACACTCCACAGTAGTTAATTCTCA
>ERZ780075.645-NODE-645-length-15444-cov-5.120346_pt1 | contig 15444 bp, 12 predicted proteins | sample MGYA00511839_ERZ780075 | MGnify/ENA primary metagenome ERZ780075 (study PRJEB29588, sample SAMEA2155953) | human gut metagenome | biome: human gut; feature: human-associated habitat; material: faeces | place: Denmark | collected 2008/2010 ...
GCGAACAGCTGGTGATGTCGCTGACAGAATATATCGGCGCTGTGGGCATGAACATCCTTTTGCCAAGCGAGTCGCACTGCAAGATGGTGCGTCTGCCCCACCCCGTGCTGACCAACACCCAGCTCGACATTCTCTGCAATATCCGATACAAGGGATTCAACACCGTGAAGCTGCCAATGCTGTTTGATGCGGCAAAAGGCACCGCCGGGCTGCAGGAAGCCATCTATGAGCTGTGCCGCCGCGCCGAGGCATCGGTCGACGACGGTGTGAACTACATAATACTGACCGACGAGGGTGTCGACCGCGACCATGTGGCAATTCCGTCGTTGCTGGCGGTGAGTGCTGTGCACCATCATCTGATTTCGGTGCAGAAACGTGTGCAGACCGCTCTTATCGTCAAGAGCGGAGAGATCAGGGAGGTGATGCATGCCGCACTGCTGCTTGGCTATGGAGCAAGCGCCATCAACCCTTATATGGCATTCGCCGTGCTCGACGACCTGGTGAAGCGCGGCGATGTGCAGATGAACTACGAAACGGCTGAAAGCAACTACATCAAGGCTCTTTGCAAGGGTCTCTACAAAATAATGAGCAAGATGGGCATCAGCACCATCCGTTCCTACCGCGGAGCAAAGATTTTCGAGGCTGTAGGAGTCAGCGAGGAGCTGCTGCGCAACTATTTCGGGACACAGACATCGTCCATCGGAGGTATCCGCCTGAAGGAAATCGCCGACAGCTACACGCATTTCCACGATGATGGCTTCTCCATTAAAGACGAAGACGAGATTCTGCCAAACATCGGGCAGTTCTCATATCGCAAAGACGGCGAGCGCCACGCCTGGAATCCTGAAACGATTGCACTGCTGCAGCTTGCCGCCCGTCAAGGCAACTACAATAAATTCAAAGAATTCACAGCCGCCGCCGACCACAAAGCAGAACCGATATTTCTGCGCGACTTCTTCACGTTCAAGAAAAATCCGATTCCGATTGACGAAGTGGAGCCGGTAGAAGAAATTGTAAAGCATTTCGTAACTGGAGCAATGTCGTTTGGAGCCATCTGCAAGGAAGCCCACGAGGCGCTTGCCCTGGCAATGAACCGACGGGCGAAGGCGGCGAGGACAGCAGCCGTTTCCATGAGGCGGTCGACGGAGTGTCGCTGTCGAGCAAGACAAAGCAGATTGCCTCCGGCCGCTTCGGTGTCACAACGGAATATCTGGTCAACGCCGAGGAGATTCAAATAAAGGTGGCACAGGGAGCGAAACCCGGCGAGGGAGGACAATTGCCCGGATTCAAAGTCAATGAGGTGATTGCCCGCACACGCCACTCCATTCCAGGCATCTCACTCATCTCTCCGCCACCGCACCACGACATTTACTCAATCGAAGACCTCGCGCAACTGATTTTCGACCTTAAGAATGTCAATCCGCGCGCAGCCATCAGCGTGAAACTCGTGGCGGAAAGCGGTGTCGGCACCATCGCGGCGGGTGTGGCAAAGGCAAAGGCCGACCTGATTGTAATCTCAGGAGCCGAGGGAGGCACAGGAGCGTCGCCGGCTTCATCGATGCGGTATGCCGGAATCTCGCCTGAGATTGGTCTGAGCGAAACGCAGCAGACGCTCGTGCGCAACGGGCTGCGCGGCAAAGTGCGCCTTCAGACCGACGGCCAAATGAAAACCGGACACGACATCGTGAGCATGGCGTTGCTCGGCGCCGAGGAATTTGGATTCGGCACGACAGTGCTTATCGTATTGGGATGCGTGATGATGCGCAAATGCCACTCAAACACATGTCCTATGGGCGTTGCCACACAGAATCCTGAACTGAGGGCACACTTCCGCGGACATGCCGACCACGTGGTCAACTATTTCCGTTTTCTCGCCGAAGAGGTGCGTGAATATCTTGCAGAGATGGGATTCCGGAAATTCAACGACATCATAGGCCGCACCGATTTGATTGAGATAGACAAAGCTGTCAGCCAGAAGTCAGAGCTGCTCGACTTCTCCCGCCTGCTGCATAAAGAAAGCGGAGACGCAAGCATACGCCACACAGAAGCGCAGATGCACGACATCGACAGCGTGCTCGACCGCACAATCATAACAGCCTCCGATCCGGCTATCAGCGACGGCAAAGAAGTGTCGCTCGAATATGCAATCGCCAACACCGACCGCGCTGTAGGCGCGATGCTGTCGGGATTGATTGCCGACAAATTCGGCAACGAGGGTCTGCCCGACGAGAGCATTTCCGTCAGATTCAAAGGCTCTGCCGGACAAAGCTTCGGAGCGTTTCTCGCCCATGGCATAAGCTTCAAACTTGAAGGCGAGGCCAACGACTATCTCGGCAAAGGACTCAGCGGCGGACGCATCGCCGTGGCACCCCCAGTCAGAAGCCATTTCGCGGCAGAGAAAAACACCATTGCCGGCAACACGCTCCTTTATGGCGCCACAAGTGGCGAGGTTTATATCAACGGCCGTGTCGGCGAACGTTTTGCCGTGCGCAATTCAGGTGCCATTGCCGTTGTTGAAGGTGTCGGCGACCACTGTTGCGAATATATGACCGGCGGACGCGTTGTGGTGCTCGGAGCAACCGGACGCAATTTCGCAGCCGGCATGAGCGGCGGCGTGGCATACGTTTGGGATCCCGACCGCAAGTTTGACTACTTCTGCAACATGGAGATGGTTGAACTCTCGCTCATCGAAGACTCCTCGGCACGCAAGGAGCTGCACGAGCTCATTCGTCAGCACTACCGCTACACCGGCTCGGCGCTGGCACGCCAGATGCTTGATGAATGGAACCGGTATGTCGACGACTTCATACAGGTGACACCTATCGAATACAAGCGAGTGCTTGCCGAGGAACAGATGCTCAAACTACAACAGAAAATCGCCGAGGTGCAGCGTGACTATTAACATATTTCCCCAACCGATAAAACGAAACAACATATATGGGTAATCCTAAGGCTTTTCTTACCGTACCACGCCAGGAGGCGGGCTATCGCCCCATCCACGACCGTATCCGTGACTTCGGAGAAGTGGAACAAACCCTCAACACATCCGAACGCCGCCTGCAGGCATCCCGCTGCATAGACTGCGGCGTGCCGCTCTGCCACTGGGCATGTCCGCTTGGCAACCGCCCTCCGGAATTTCAAGACGCCATCTACAGAGGCAACTGGCACGAGGCTTATGAAATACTGTCGCTGACCAACGATTTTCCGGAATTCACCGGACGCATATGCCCAGCCCTGTGCGAGAAGAGCTGTGTGCTTAAACTTGCCGTCGACGCTCCTGTCACCATCCGCGAAGACGAGGGCGCAATTGCCGAGACAGCATTCCGCGAAGGATATGTGGTGCCGCGGCAGTATCAACGCAACGGCAAAAAAGTGGCGGTAGTGGGCAGCGGTCCCGCCGGACTGGCAACAGCCAACCAATTGAACCGCCGCGGCTACGACGTCACCGTGTTCGAACGCCGCGAGGCTGTTGGAGGGCTGCTCCGCTTCGGCATTCCCAATTTCAAGCTCAACAAAGCCATCATAGACCGCCGCGTCGATGTGATGAAGGCAGAAGGCATAACTTTTGAGGTGAATGCCGACATCGACATCCTCAATCTTCCCAAGGGATTCGATGCCTATGCCGTCTGCACAGGCACCCCACAGGCGCGCGACCTCAACATTCCCGGACGCGACCTCAACGGTGTGCATTTCGCGCTCGACCTGCTGAGCCAACAAAACCGGGTGCTTGCCGGACAGACATTCTCAGCCGACGAGCGGGTGACGGCAAAAGGCAAGCGAGTGCTGGTAATCGGCGGAGGCGACACCGGCAGCGACTGCATAGGCACGAGCATCCGTCAAGGCGCCGTGGCTGTGACGCAGATTGAAATCATGCCGAAGCCTCCGGTAGGCAACAACCCAGCCACCCCATGGCCACAGTGGCCGCAAGTGCTGCGCACAAGTTCAAGCCATAAGGAAGGCTGCGAGCGAAGGTGGTGTCTGTCGTCGACCAGATTCATCGGCAAGGACAACAATGTCACCGGAGTGGAGGTAGAGGAAGTGGAATGGATGCCAAACCCCGAAGGCGGACGCCCACTGATGAAACCCACCGGCAAAAAGGAAGTCATCGACGCTGACCTTGTGTTGCTCGCCATGGGATTTCTTAAGCCCCAGCAACCCGAATTGCCCGACAACGTGTTTGTGGCAGGCGACGAAGCCACAGGAGCAAGTCTTGTGGTGCGGTGCATTGCCGCCGGACGCCAAGCGGCAGCCGACATCGACAAATATCTTAAAACCAAACAAGTCTAAAAAAAACGATACTATCATGTGTGGTATAGCAGCAATCTTCAACATCAAGAGCGACGTTTCGGCCTTGCGTCCCAAGGCATTGGCAATGTCAAAAAAAATACGCCACCGCGGTCCTGACTGGAGCGGCATCTATTGCGGCAAGTCGGCCATTCTCGCCCACGAACGTCTTTCAATCGTCGACCCCGAAAGCGGCGGCCAACCATTGTTCTCCCCCGACCGCAAGCAGATTCTTGCAGTCAACGGCGAGATTTACAACCACCGCGACATCCGCCAGCGCTACGAAGGCAAATACGACTTTGCCACAGGGTCTGACTGCGAGGTGATCCTTGCGCTCTACCGCGACAAAGGCATCGACTTTCTCGAAGACCTCAACGGCATCTTCGCCTTCGCACTGTATGATGAGGAAACCGATGATTTCCTCATTGCCCGCGACCCCATAGGCGTGATTCCGCTCTACATAGGCCATGACAAAGAAGGGCGCGTGTACTGCGCCAGCGAGCTCAAAGCCCTTGAAGGCTTCTGCGACGAGTATGAGCCATTTTTGCCAGGACATTACTACCGCGGCAGCGAAGGCAAGATGGTCCGCTGGTACAAACGCGACTGGATGAGCTACGACGCCGTCAAAGACAACACCGCCGATGTAAAAGCCCTGCACGACGCCCTTGAAGACGCCGTCAGACGGCAGCTGATGAGCGACGTGCCCTACGGTGTGCTGCTTTCCGGAGGACTCGACAGTTCGGTAATTTCCGCCATTGCCAAAAAATTTGCCGCACGCCGCATCGAGACCGACGACAAGAAAGAGGCATGGTGGCCTCAACTCCACTCTTTTGCCGTAGGATTGAAAGGTGCGCCCGATTTGGCAAAAGCCAGTGAAGTGGCAGACTATATAGGCACCGTGCACCACGAAATCAACTACACTATCCAGGAGGGTCTCGATGCCGTGCGCGATGCGATATATTTCATCGAGACCTACGATGTCACCACCGTTCGCGCCTCCACGCCGATGTATCTGCTCGCCCGCGTAATCAAGAGCATGGGCATAAAGATGGTGCTCAGCGGCGAAGGCGCCGACGAAGTGTTTGGAGGCTACCTTTACTTCCACAAAGCACCCGACGCACGCGCATTTCATGAAGAAACCGTGCGCAAGCTGTCGAAGCTGCACCTCTACGACTGTTTGCGCGCCAACAAGTCGCTGTCGGCATGGGGCGTTGAAGGACGCGTGCCGTTTCTCGACAAAGAATTTCTTGACGTTGCGATGCGGCTCAATCCGGAAGCCAAGATGTGTCCCGGCAAAACCATCGAGAAGCGCATAGTCCGCGAAGCCTTTGCCGACATGCTCCCAGAGAGCGTTGCTTGGCGACAGAAAGAGCAATTTTCCGACGGAGTGGGCTACAGCTGGATCGACACCCTCAAAGAAGTGACTGCAGCAGCCGTCACCGACGAGCAGATGGCGCATGCGGCAGAACGGTTCCCCATCAACCCGCCGCAGAACAAGGAAGAATATTACTACCGCACTATCTTTGAAAGATATTTCCCGTCCGACAGTGCGGCTCGCAGCGTGCCGAGCGTGCCGAGCGTGGCATGCTCCACCGCCGAAGCCCTCGCCTGGGACGCCTCGTTCCGCGGCGTCAACGACCCCAGCGGCCGTGCCGTGGCGGGCGTCCACGACGATGCCTACACAAAGGAGCACACTGAAAAAGCCAACACCATATAGGCGTGGAAAGCCATCGGCCTCCGCAGCCACTGGAATGACTCGTTTTATAGGTAAATACAAAAACCAGCATTCAAGATTCGTCAACGTCAGGAAATTGTTTTGACGATTGCCCTGCGGCAATACTTTTATAGACAAAAGGACCGACACCCCGTGCCAGTCCTTTTGTTTATATATGCTCAACGTAAAAAAGACGGAATACGCGAGCGATGCGGCTATTCTACCACTATCTTCCGTTTCTTGTCAGCCACGGTGACCTCAACTCCGGAAAAGCCTCTTATGTTGCTGAATTCATTCCAGACTTCCGCCTGCTTATAGGCGGTGACAGATACTATCGGAACAATCAATTCACAGTTAGTTTTATTGACTCTGTCAAACACTCCGGAGCCACACACTGGCGGAATTTCAGCCAACGATGTTATCTTCGACAAGTCGCTGCAACAAATGAAAGCACCATCTCCGATGCTCGCCACGCTGGCCGGCAATGTCAGTTCGGTCAAGCCGCTGCAACCATAGAAAGCATAATACCCAATACTCGTCACGCTGTTCGGTATGACACTGTTTTTGCATCCAACAATCAATGTGTTGAATTCTGTATCAATTATTGAATTGCAATTATCTCGGGAGTCGTAGCAACTGTTTCCACTCTCTACTGTTATCTTTTCTAATCCGCTGCAATATGTGAAAGCAATATCCCCGATGCTCCTCACACTGTTCGGCAATATAAGTTCGGTCAAGCCGCTGCAATCAACGAAAGCAGCATTTCCGATGCTCGTCACGCTGTTAGGCAATATAAGTTCGGTCAAGCCACTGCAACCTTCGAAAGCATTACCCCCGATGCTCGTCACGCTGTTGGGCAATGTCAGTTCGGTCAAGCCACGGCAACCCAGGAAAGCAGATTCCCCGATGCTCGTAATGCCATATTTGACTGTCGCTTTTCTTATTTCATAATCCTTAAAAGGCGAATCGTCATAGCCATTGTTCCACATTTCGCCACTTCCTGACAACGTGAGGTTGCCTGAATCGTCGAGAGTCCATGTTATTGAATCTCCACAACGCCCGGTTGCTGCTGCAAAAGCATTAGCATACATTAGCATCGACGATAAAAAGGCTATCGTCAGAATAGTAATTTTCCGTTTCATTACTATTTGTTTTTAGAGTTTTCAGTTGTTTTTAATATCTCCAAATTATAAGTGCCGGCATCAAGGATTATTCCGATTTTCCTCGATTACCGCCACAAAGCGAATGTGACATCGTGTTGGCTCAATCGGCGACAGTGTCGCTAAGTGAAATGTTTAACCATGGATTCTTCATAATTTTGCAATTTGTTTTTCGAATTTACAAATTTAACAAACAAGAACACAATAATTACCCTCCCATAGTTAATTTTAGCTAATTATATTGCAAAACATTTTTCCATAGGCTTGGCGCATTGGCGTGTTGTCGGTAAGAATAAATCTGTCAAAGTCAGGAAAGGATTAGCGACCGATTCCATTGCTGCCATGCAAATATAATCAAATGCATTGGCACACAAAAGCGCTTTTTTCGGGTTTAGATACACGTTTATAATGTATTTATCGTTATATTTGCACTGAAACTCTTCGATATGACATTACAAAAGTGGATAAAGGATAGAGCAATTCATGGGTTTCCTACGTTTTCCATAGAGGACGTGAGGGGAACGGGAATATGCTCTTCCGAGCAAATCCTTCAGAACGAACTATACAGACTCTGTAACAACAAGACCATAGTAAATGTATATAGAGGCTTCTATGTTATCATTCCTGTTCAATATGTATTACGTGGTTCCGTTCCAGCTACCTACTATATCGACCAGTTGATGTCCTATCTCAAAAAGCCCTACTATGTATGTATGCTCAGTGATGCCGAGTTTATCAATGACACGTAATCCCTTTTGCAACCAGGCATAACATTCAAGGCAAGTGATGCCTATCCCATTATTTACGAGACTTTTATTGATAAAATGAAAGGGAAAAGAGATTAAAATCTCATTTTTTCCAAACCTCTGCCACAGATTGGCGTACCCTTGATGTACTTTTGCAGAAAAAATCAATGATTATGGCTAAAAACGCTGAAAACAGAACCATTTTTTCCGTTCATTCCGAAGTCAGTTTCTTCGGAAGCGCTTCTTGTCTGGCTCATCAACTTTCTTGATTCTGACAAAAAGTACAGCCAGTGTAAACATGTCCTTTTCGACAATCTCTTGCTAAAAATTGAGGATAAAGGTAAGTCTGTATCTGATATGGCTGACAACTATAGAGGACAATGTTTGATAACAAAGTACGTCTGGGTGATAGAGACCATCTATCGCAGACGTAAGATCTCGTTCAAGGAACTGAAAGAGCTGTGGCTTCGCGATGACATCAGCAGAGGTGTGGATATTCACAAACGCACCTTTGACAACTGGCGTTATGTCATCTGGGATATGTTCGGCATCAACATAGTCAATGAGAACCGTGGCGAATACCGTTACTATATCGAGAATGAGGAAGACATCAGCAAGAACGGACTCCGTTCCTGGCTCTACAACACTTTCTGTGTGAGCAATGCCTTAGCAAACAGCCAAAGAATTAAAGACCGTATCATTCTCGAACATGTGCCGTCTGGGCAAGACTACCTTCAGCCCATCATCGAGGCGATGAAGGAAAACCGTGTGTTGAATATGACCTATCATAGTTATTGGAAGGATGAGGAGAACAACTTCGATGTGCAGCCGTATTGTGTGAAACTGTTCCGACAGCGTTGGTACATGGTAGCTCGCAGCACCTATTCCTACTATTACGAGAAAGGTCCACGTATCTATTCCCTTGACCGGATCAAATATATTCATGCAACAGACGAAACTTTTGAAATGCCCAAAGACTGGACGGCAAAGGACTTCTTTGATGGCTGCTTTGGAATCATTCCTGAACAGTCTGTCAAAATCCAACCTGTCAAGTTGAAGGTCTCAGCAGGTCAGGCCAACTACATCCGAGACCTGAAGATGCACGAGTCACAGGAAGAGATAGAGCGTAACGAGGAATACAGTATTTTTACTTTCAATATTCGTCCAGGGTTTGATTTTCAGCAAGAACTACTTTGGAACGGTGAAGATGTAGAAGTGTTGGAACCTTTCTGGCTCCGTAAGGAGATTGCCGGAAAGATAAAAAGAATGTGGAACAAATACAAAGATGACCTAAAATGAAAGATTTTGCAGCTATAGATTTTGAAACAGCAAACAATGAGCGGAGTTCTGTATGTTCCGTGGGGATTGTCATTGTTCGCAATGGCGAGATTGTAGATACGTTCTATTCTCTCATCCAGCCTGAGCCGAACTATTATAATTACTGGTGTTCTCAGGTTCATGGCCTCTGTCATGAAGATACTGACGATGCTCCTGTATTCCCAAAAGTCTGGGCGCAAATAGAACCTGTGATAGAAGGTTTACCACTTGTTGCTCACAACAAGCCTTTTGATGAAGGTTGTCTGAAGGCCGTGTTCCGAGTCTATCAGATGGACTATCCTGGCTATGAGTTTTACGATACCCTTTGTGTTTCACGGCATGTGCTTCCTGATTTGGAGAGCCATCAGCTTCAGACTGTTGCCGCCGCCTGTGGTTATGAGTTGGAAAACCATCACCACGCACTTGCTGACGCAGAGGCATGTGCATGGATAGCAAGAGAAATTTTATAAATACACGAAGAGGAGAATACATACATAAGCTGAGAGATACTATATTAATTAATTTTTGAGAAATATGGCATGGATTGACTCACATTTAGAAAAGTTTATAATAGAAAACTTCCCTGACAGAAAAGTTTATGCCTACCATGAATATCGTACATGGCAGTCAAGCAGGTATTTATATGTTACAACCGTATTAAAAGAAGACCGAGATCTCCATTATGAATATATAGGCGGTTCTGTTGAGTTACATCTTGAAGGAAAATATCAAAGTACGGACTATAAGTATTTTGCAAAGGAGTTGAGATTTCAAACCTCACGAAATCCAAGATTGCATTGGTTAGGTTGGCAAGGAAGAAATCAGTGTCGATGCAGAATAGATGCTCCAACTGATGACTGGGAACAGCTTTTGATTGCATTCAAAGAAATAATGAGTATTTTCGACCCAATCATTGAGAAGATAATAAGTCGAGCTACTATTAATCCTAGTGTGGAACCATATAAGGGTGAAACTGATTTTTCGGAAGAGGGACTAAATAACGATGAAGTCTGTCTCTCTACGTGTTCTTTGGGAAAATTATTTGGAAACAATCTTGTCATACCAGATTACCAAAGAAACTATTGCTGGGAGGACAAACAGGTCAAAGCCCTTTGGGAAAGTCTTAAAGAGATTCCCCATGAAAGTGAATACCACTTAGGTACAATCATCTTGCAGAAAGACCAGAACGGCAATTATGCAGTTATTGACGGGCAACAAAGATTGGTTACACTGACCCTTATAGCCCGTGAGCTACATTATCAGGGCAGTATGCCTTTGCTGAAACAGAAATTCCTATCAGAAAACTCAAAGAAACATATAGCAAACAGCAGATGGTTGATAATGCATTTGGCATCAAGGTCATATGATGAGACATTATGCAGCAGAATCATAAACCAATTGATATTCACTGTACTCATTCTAAAGGAAAGCCGATTGGATCTGGCATACACGTTCTTTTCAAATGAAAACTCCAAAGGTGTGCCCCTGTCCGACTTTGACTTGCTAAAAGCCCATCATCTACGCTATATCTTCATAGAAAAGCAAGCGGAGCATTTGGCGAGCAGATGGAATAATCTGATTGAGAATGAATACTCCTATCTGGAGAAAACTCTTGCAACTCATTTGTTCCGACTAAGAAAATGGATGAGGAAAAATGACTTCAATCCTGATGAACGCTTCTGCGTTAAAGAAGAATTTTCTTCTGCCCTCATTCTCCCAGAGATACCTCCTTTTGGAGAAAAATTCGTTTTTTACGAGAAAATCCAAGGTGGCTCTCACTTCTTTGCATATACAGAACATTTCGTGAAAAGATTTAAGCAGTTCTCCCAAACGCCCCAAGTACTGGCTTTGCGAAATCATCTTAAATGGGAGTCTCATTGGAAATACGCCGATATTATTGAAACGCTGCTATTCGGTTATTATCTAAAATTTGGTGAGCAGTATTTTGCGGAGGCTTTGTTCTGCATATCTGGGTATATTGCCCAACATAGATATGAAGCAACCCGCGCGTTGGCTTATAAGATAAGGGAATACGCGAAAGATTCAGAAATAGTAATGATGATAGATCAGGCATCTTCACCGACCTTCTTCCTGGCTGAGTGTGTTTCCTCTATCAAGAAAAATGGAAGATACGTTGAAGAACAAGGTATAGCCATGAGATTCTATCAGCGTTTACAAGATATGTTCTCTGAACTGTATAATTATTTTACCGATTTGACAATTATTGAAAAGTACAATAATGAATACCTATAGATATACTCCAGAAAAGATCGTTGAGGAAAAGCTATATTTCTCTATTCCACGCTATCAACGTTTGTTCTCCTGGGGAGAAGAACAAGTCAAAGGTTTGCTTTACGACCTAAAGAATCATTTTGACCCAGACATTGATAATGGCACACCATATTATCTGGGAATGTTGTCCTGTATCAAGTCAGGAAATCACTATGATTTGATAGACGGACAACAAAGATTTACCGTGATGATCCTTTTGGCTATTGTCTTACGCAAATATTACAAGGAATGGAACGGTTTCTTGGATGACGGTAAAAGACTAAGGTTTATATCCAGAACTAAAGATAACGAGTACCTAACTGCCGTGATTCAAGAACAGGCTGAGTTTTTTGATCCAAATAGAAAAATGGAGGAGAGTAAACAGTTGATACTTGATTTTATGGAATCTCAATTATCTTCCGACGATATGCGAGAAGCCTTTGCTAAGAGTATTTACAACAGACTGTCGTTCTTCTTCTCCGTACTACCTGAATCATATGCCAACAATCCCGCTTCGTTAAATAAGTATTTTGAAGCAATGAACGCTGGAGGCAAAGGCTTGGAACAGCATGAGATTTTAAAAGTGAGACTTATGCAAGGCGAGGAAAACAAAGAGCATCTTACACGAATCTGGAATGCTGTGTGTGATTTGAATAAGCCTTTGATAAAACGAGACGAGAAGGATCTGGAGGAACAATACCGTTCCAAGTATAAACAAGCCATTGATTTATGCAGAAATCACCGATTCAATGAAACATTTAACTTGTGTGAATGCTCTTACGATTCAGAAGACAACAATGAAATAGGTGATATAGAAGCTAAGCAACAGGACTTCAGACAGTCATTTACCGAAACGGGAGAACGGAGTTTTATAACTTTCCCAGAATTCCTTATGATGGTTATTGACATATATTTGAACTTATCTGGCACATATTCTTTCTATAGGAATGAACTGTTGAATATATATGATTCTCATTCCATTCCTGACAAACAAGACTTTTACAATCAGCTTCTTTTCTACCGATTGCTGCTTGACTATTATATTGTTTATAAAGAAGGTGGTGAAACTGCAAACAAGTATGACATCGTTTTCAAGGAAGGTTCATCAGCAGAGGCATTGAAGCAATACCAATCAATGCTTTATGTGTCTCAAACTCCATTTTATAATTGGTTGAAGCCTGTTTTGGAAAGATTGCATAATGAGCCTGTGCGTGATACAGACGAACTATTATTGTGGCTTAAAGAGATCGACAACTCTCTCCACACACTTCCAAAAGATGTGAATGAAATGACTTATGATAATGGCATTGACAGATACTGGTTCTGGAGGTTGGACTACTATTTGTGGGAACAAAAAGAGAGCTTCTTCAAAACAGAGGAAGAGAGACAAATAGTGGACGAATATGTATTCAGAGCTAACCGTTCCATTGAACACCTTCACCCCCAACATCAAGAGAATAATGATGTATGGGACAATGACGATATTCATTCATTCGGTAATCTAGCAATGATTTCACAGAGCTTTAATTCTCAACAAAGCGACGATCCTGTGACTGTCAAATTCGCCCGCATTTCAGATCAAGCTCATAATCACGCTCTTCAAAGTCTCAAACTATATAGAATGTATCTTGATGCAAAAGGAAATCCCGATGGATGGACAATAGATAAGATGGAAGTCCATAAAAAGGAAATGTATGAGCTTCTAAAAAGTACATATTCTTCTGAAGTCAAACAAATAATTTGGAATAAGATATAGTAACAACTCAATAAAGTAAACAATTATGGCATTATTTAAAGTATCTATTAAGCAGTCGGGGCAATACAAAACCTATCATGGGTGTATGGGTTTCCTATCTTGATATTAAACAAATGTAAACTTTATGCTCACCTACATCTCCAACTCCACACGAGTGCTTTGTCCTCGTGTTCATTTTAAGATGCTTGTGTTTGACGGGAAAGAAGTATATGTAGGTAGCGCAAACCTTATTGGAGCCGGTATTGGAATGAAAGCAGATCAAAAAACGAAACTTTGAAGCTGGCATCCTGACAGATGACCCTGGCATTATTGAACAGGCAAAGAACCAATTCGATAAGGTATGGATAGGCAAATTCTGTAAAACCTGCAAGCGTTGAGACTTCAGCTTAGCCCCAATCGCATAATTTTCAGTAAATAATTGCATTTTTCTTTGACCTCTGCCACCAGTTGGCAGGGGTCTTTGTTTTCTTTGCATCATAAAATTTTATAATCTCAATATTCTATCGTTATGAAATGGTTTTTTAGAAGAAAGAGAGAGAAGTCGGGCAAAAGCCTTGATACTTCAGGAGTAAAAGTAATCGGCGTGGGCGGTGGTGGTTGCAACATCGTCAATCACATCGCAGAAAATAATTTCAATATGGGCTCATTAGCGGTCTGCGATATGGATGCCGATGTATTGGGACGAACAAATGTGGAAGAGAAATGGCAGCTGGGCAGCAATGGCTTGGGTGCAGGCAACAACCCTGAGACGGCAAGACAAGAGGCAATGAAACAGATAAAGGATATCCGTGCAATGATTATGAATACGAAAGTGCTATTTGTCGTGTCGTGTTTAGGTGGAGGTACGGGGTCTGGTGTAACTCCAATTATTACACGCGAGGCATATAATAAAGGGATAAGCACATTTGCTATGGTGACACTTCCTTTTGAGTTCGAGGGAGAACATAAGTTCCGGCAGGCCTTTTGGGGAATGCAACAGATGGAGCATTTTGCAGACGGTGTGTTCTTCTTGAACAATCAATTCCTATTGAGACAGAAGCATGACAAAAAAATGAATTATGCCTTTGAAGATGCAGACTCTTTAATCCAAGGAGTAATAGAAAGCCTTATAAATTCCGCTTGCAATGATTGATATACATGATTATGACATCCAGCGCATCGAGCATGAAATCTTGTGGAAATATAACAGGCTATAGGACAACGGGTATCCACTACGCCCGCCAAGTATCTTGCGTGTGTGGTCGACACTGATTTGTTGGATGAGATCCTGTTGTGTCCTGTACAGCTTATCCATATAGCGATAAACGTCATGGAGGGCCACGCCCTTGTAGAGACGGCGCTTCAGATAGCCTATTGTGGCCAGTTTGCTCATAGGCTTACACAGCCTGGCTATTGCAAGTTCACGAAGCAGCCCGTCCTCTATGCGGTCAAACCCGATAGAGTCATAAATGCGGCTGAGAATCTGGTGCGGTCCGTTAAGAAGAACCTTGTCAATAGCGTCAAGAACCTACTCGGTCGTGAACCGCAAGTCCTCATTGCACCCAGAATCTTTTCGTCTGACGATGCGCCAAAAGACATCTCCAGTTTGTACTTGCCGTCAAATTTGAAGGCTCGTGTTCAAAATCTGTCAAAGTCAGGAAATATGTTTAAATTTTATGTCGCTCTGTAAAAAGCTTTACCAGACTGCAATATTCTGTTATGGGAATAAAAAGCGGAGGCTGCGCGTATTCACTACGGGCAGCCTCCTTAATTGAAGTAAACGTCAATGTTATTATATTTAATCTTATGCGTAACTGTGCATACCTGACAGGAAAAAGTTTACACCGAAATATGTGAACAGCACACTGAAAAAAGCCAACACCATATAGGCATGGAAAGCCATCGGCCTCCGCAGCCACGGGAATGACTCGCGGTGGAATGCGAAAGCATAGACAATCATCGTGATCAAAGCCCACACTTCTTTCGGATCCCATCCCCAATAGCGTCCCCACGACACGTTTGCCCAAACGGCACCAAGAAAGATGCCTATGGTGAGCAGCATCACCGCCGGATACAGCAACAATTCGCTGTGCTCTTTCAGCACCGTTATCTCATCTGTGGCAGCGCGGTTGCGCATACGCATCACGAAAGCGGCGATGCCGTTCATAGCCATAAACGCAAGCAGCGCATAGCCAACCATCATCACCGCCAAATGCG
>ERZ780075.648-NODE-648-length-15416-cov-4.217173_pt1 | contig 15416 bp, 9 predicted proteins | sample MGYA00511839_ERZ780075 | MGnify/ENA primary metagenome ERZ780075 (study PRJEB29588, sample SAMEA2155953) | human gut metagenome | biome: human gut; feature: human-associated habitat; material: faeces | place: Denmark | collected 2008/2010 ...
GCACCTTCTCAGCCAGTGCCTTGCCGCCCTCGCCGCCCTTGGCGAACACCTCGCTCAGCACGCAGGGCACGCCCTGCTCGGCACAGACCTGTTCAACGTATGCCTGCTCCTCCGGGGTGTCGGCGGGGAAGGCATTGATGGCCACCACCACAGGCAGGCCAAAGCCGTTCTTCAGGTTGTCGATGTGGCGCACAAGGGTGGAGGCACCGGCCTTGACAGACTCGAGATTCGGCTGATTCAGGTCAGCCTTGGCAACGCCGCCGTGGCTCTTGAGGGCACGGACAGTGGCCACCAGCACGCAGGCGCTGGGGGCAATGCCGGCATAGCGGCACTTGATATCCAGGAACTTCTCGGCACCCAGGTCCGCACCAAAGCCAGCCTCCGTGATGACGTAATCGGCCAGCGAGAGGCTGAGCTTGGTGGCCATGACGCTGTTGCAGCCGTGGGCAATGTTGGCGAACGGGCCGCCGTGGATGAAGGCTGGCGTGCCCTCGAGCGTCTGCACGAGGTTGGGGTTGATAGCATCCTTTAAGAGTGCTGTCATTGCGCCTACCGCCTCAACATCAGAAGCGAATACGGGCTTTCCGTCATAAGTATACGCAACAAGAATTCTGCCGAGCCTTGCCTTAAGATCAACAAGATCGTCCGCAAGACACAGTATTGCCATTATCTCGCTTGCAACGGTTATCTGGAAGTGATCCTCTCTCGGAACGCCGTTCACCTTGCCGCCAAGACCGATTATGCAGTTTCTCAGCGCTCTGTCGTTCATATCAAGACAACGCTTTATCTGTATGCGTCTGGGGTCTATTCCGAGTACGTTTCCCTGCTGAATGTGGTTATCTATAAGTGCGCAAAGCAGATTGTTTGCGGAAGTGATTGCGTGCATATCCCCCGTGAAGTGAAGATTTATATCCTCCATAGGCACTACCTGCGCATATCCTCCGCCTGCCGCACCGCCCTTTATGCCAAAGACGGGACCCAGTGACGGCTCACGCAGTGCAAGTACAGCCTTTTTGCCTATCTTGTACATACCCTCCGCAAGACCTACGGAAGTAGTCGTCTTGCCCTCTCCCGCAGGAGTGGGGTTTATAGCCGTAACAAGTATCAGCTTGCCGTCCTCTTCGCTTTCAAGACGGTCTATACATTCCTGCGAGATCTTCGCCTTGTAGTGACCGTAGGGTATAAGCTCCTCCTCGTCAATTCCGAGTTCCTTTGCTATATCCTTTATTTTTAGCATTTTTGCGTTCTGGGCAATTTCAATATCGCTGAGCATTTTTTCTACCTCTTTTTACTGTGGCTGACCGCCTGAATTATAACCTCTCACGTCATTATAAAGACGTAATTTAAGTATAGCACAGTGGCGGGTGAATTTCAAGGTTTAAAGGATATTCAACTTATATAAAAGAACTTGCTCTTATACAAATATCGCCAGTCCTTTATCCCCAACCCCAAACCCCTTCCCCGTGGGAAGGGGCTATATTGCCGGGCCTGCCGCCCCCTGTCCCTGCCGGGGGCTTCGCCCCTGCGACCCCTTTTTTACTTATAAAAATATTTTTCTAAATTCTGATATTTTTTGTCTGCTGTTACGATGCGTTACATAAACTTGAGCTGGTCGGTATCCTCATCGTACAGCGTACCCGCAACAGGCACGGTCTTTGTCCTGTAGCTGTCTGCGTCCTTTATCATACCGTCCTTGTATTTAACCGCAGATCTGAGCTTTGCTCTGGTAAGCCTCATTACCTGCACGCCCTGCGTATCCCTTGCCGCTTTGGGCAGGATAAGCACGGTGTTGAATATCATGACCTTGCCTGCGTCCGAGCTTAGCATAAACTCGCAATCGCCGTCAATAAGCGTCATAGATACGAGCGGCGAGCCGTCATTATATGCGTTCGCCAGCTTTTTACGCCTTGTCTTTGTTTCAAACGAAGCCATAGGCACTTTTGCACATTTACCGTTTTCAAAGAACATTACAAGCGTTCCGCTGTAGTCCTCTGCGGCTATCATCTTTATTATCCTCTCGTCCGGGTCAAGCTCCAGCTTTACGGGCAGATAGTCGCCCATCACGCTTGCCTTTCCGTCCTCAAAGTCGCAGGCTCTTGCCTTATATACCTGGAATTTATCGGTGAAGAACAACAGCTCCGCACGGTTACTGCCGTCATAGGTTTCGATTATCTCATCGTTTTCCTTGAGCTTCTGTTCGCCGCTCATTCTCAGCGACTGAGGAGTGATCTTCTTGAAATATCCCTCACGGGTGAAGAACAGATTAACGGGATAATCGGGTATCTCCTCCTCCGCCTCGTTCTCCTCGTCCTCAGTGCCGTAGATAAACATTGTCTTTCTGGGCTTGCCGTATTTCTTCGCTATATCACCAAGCTCCGATATGATTATCTGCTTTACTCTGCGTTCCGAAGAAAGAATATCCTCCATATCGGCTATTTCTTCCTTAAGGCTGTCTATTTCCTCGATGCGCTTCAAGATATAACCCTTGTTGATATTTCTCAGTTTTATATCCGCAACATATTCAGCCTGCGTTTCGTCTATGCCGAAGCCTATCATAAGGTTCGGTACGACCTCTGCGTCATCCTCTGTTTCACGGATTATCTTTATAGCCTTGTCTATATCAAGCAGTATCTTCTTAAGACCTGTCAGCAGATGGAGTTTTTCTTTCTTTCTTGCAAGCTCAAACTTTGTCTTTCTCTTTACGCAGGTAATTCTGAAATCCGTCCACTGCTCAAGAATCTCGGCAACGCCCATGACCTTCGGCATACCGCCTACAAGAATGTTGAAGTTGCAGGAGAAAACGTCCTGTAAAGGAGTTATCCTGAACAGCTTTTTCATTACCGCCTCGCTGTCCTGCCCACGCTTTAAATCAATAGTTATCTTAAGACCCGATAAGTCCGACTCGTCACGAACGTCCGAAATTTCTTTCAGCTTGCCCAGCTTCACCTGCTCAACTATCTTGTCGATGATTGCTTCAATAGTCGTCGTAGGCGGAATCTCGGTCACTTCGATACAGTTTGCCGCTTTGTCATAGATATACTTACTGCGTACCTTGACGCTTCCACGTCCCGTGGCATATATACGGCGAAGCTCGTTCTCGTCCTGCAATATGAAGCCTCCGCCGGGGAAATCCGGTCCTTTAAGCGTGGATACAATATCGTGTTCGGGGTTTTTCATAAGTGCGGCGGCTGTTTCACATACCTCCGACAGATTGAAGGAGCAGATATTGCTCGCCATAGATACGGCGATACCGACGTTATTGTTTACCAGTACCGCAGGGAATCTTGTGGGGAGCAGTACAGGCTCTGTCATTGAGTTATCGTAGTTCGGCACAAAGTCAACTATATCACGGTCAATATCCGCAAATATCTCTGCGCAGATAGGGTCAAGCTTTGCCTCTGTATATCGTGACGCCGCAAACGACATATCTCTCGAATATGCCTTGCCGAAGTTACCCTTGCTGTCAACATACGGGTGCAGAAGTGCCTCGTTGCCCCTTGCAAGTCTTACCATCGTTTCGTATATCGCCATATCGCCGTGCGGATTTAATTTCATCGTCTGTCCGACAATGTTCGCCGACTTTGTTCTTGCCCCCGTAAGCAGACCCATCTTGTACATCGTATACAGCAGTTTTCTGTGCGACGGCTTGAAACCGTCAATTTCGGGGAGCGCACGGGAAACTATAACGCTCATTGCATACGGCATATAGTTTTCGGTCAGCGTATCGGTTATCGGCTGATTTTCGACAATACCTGCACCCTCTATATAAGCGTTTTTATTCGGAGCGACCTTCTTCTCGCCCTTTTCGTTCTTTCCTTTTCTCAAAATCTATACCTCTTTTTAGCTTTATACCCTGCTCAGAGTGAAAACTCTTTTTTCAGCTTTTCAAAGCGTTTCTCGTATTTATCTCTTACGGGTAACGTTGTATTCTGTAAAACGTGTTGCAGAATATCTGCGTCTTTCAGCACCTCGTCAAGCGGAAGCCCGACATTTTCCTTGTCGCTGTGGTTCGCTATCGCTCTTGTGATATTGCCTATCTCGCACACACTGAAAAGCCCCGTCTTCGCCAGTATCGGCATTACAGCGTCAGCGCTTTCTTCTGCGTGCTTTTCGTCAACGCCCGTCAGATATTTACGGTAGTCGTGGAGCAGTCCGCTTATCTGTGCAAGCTCTGCGTTCACGCCTCTGCGCAGTGCGATAAGCCCTGCCGTCTGCGCCGTGCCGAAAAGATGAATGTATGCCTTCTGCCGTCTTTCCTCGGGCAGTGTTGCTATCATCTCCGACACTACGGCAGATATTACCTCTATCCTGTTAATTTCCATATATCCTCCGCTTAAGATACGTCTATATCGTCAAGGTACTTATAGCCGTAGTCACGGATATAGTCCTTTCTTCCGTCAAGGTTATCACCGAGCAGCAGCTCGAATATCTCCTGCGTTTTCTGTGCATCCTCCGGCATTACTCTTATAAGCCGTCTTGTTTCGGGGTTCATAGTGGTAAGCGACATCATTTCCGGTTCGTTCTCACCAAGACCCTTTGAACGCTGTATCTTATACTTCTGCTCGCCTATATCGGCAAGTATCCTCTGCTTTTCCGCTTCCGTATAGGCAAAGTAGGTCATATCCTTGCTGTTTATCTCATAAAGCGGCGACTCTGCGATATACACAAAGCCCTTTTCTATTACGGTCGGAACAAGTCTGTACAGCATAGTAAGAATAAGCGTTCTTATCTGGTATCCGTCATAGTCCGCATCGGTACAGATAATTATCTTTTCCCACCTGAGATTATTTAAATCAAAGGTCGAAAGGTCTTTGTTCGCCTTTGCCTTTACCTCGACACCGCAGCCCAGTATCTTCATAAGATTTGTGATGATCTCGCTCTTGAATATCTTGTCATAGCTTGCCTTAAGGCAGTTGAGCGTCTTACCTCTTACAGGCATTACCGCCTGATAGTCTGCGTCCCTCGCCTGCTTTACAGCGCCCAAAGCCGAGTCACCCTCCACTATATAAAGCTCACGTCTTGCCGTGTCCTTACTGCGGCAGTCAACGAACTTCGGTATCCTGTTTGCAAGGTCTATCTTGCCCGAAAGCTGTTTCTTTATTGTATCTCTTGCCTTTGCGGCATTTTCACGGGCACGCTTGTTTATCAGCACCTGCTCGCATATCTTGACCGCTTCGTCCGGATTTTCAAGGAAGTACACTTCAAGCTGATGCTTCAGCCAGTCGGTCATAGCCTCCTGTATAAATTTATTGGTAATGCTCTTTTTCGTCTGGTTCTCATAGCTTGTCTGTGTTGAGAAGTTTGAAGATATAAACACAAGGCAGTCGGCAATATCGGTAAATTTTATCTTGCCCTCGGTCTTGTTGTACTTGCTGTTGGCTTTCAGCCAGCCGTCTATCTGATTTGTGAATGCCGCCTGCATAGCCTTGTCGGGACTTCCGCCGTGCTCAAGCCAGCTTGAATTATGATAGTGCTGTATAAGCTGTACTTTGTTTGAGAATACAAAAGCGACCTTCATCTTTACCTTGTATTCCGGCTTGTCCTCTCTGTCCTTACCTGTACGCTGTGCGCTCCATACCTGCTCGGTCGTGAGTGCGGTATCGCCTACGATTTCTTTCAGATAGTCGCTGATACCGTTTTCATAGCAGTAGATATGCTCTTCAAAGCGTGTTTCGCCTGTTTCCTCGTCACGCACTTCGTTTCTCAACACAAAGGTCAGCCCGTCATTTACTACCGCCTGTCTGCGCAGAACATCGTCAAAATATTCAAACGGTACGTCAATGTCTGTAAATACATCAAGGTCTGGTTTCCACTTGATTTTTGTACCCGTTGTTCCGTCCGACTGGTGACGGCGGAAGCCTCTTTCTTCCTTTTCAACGTTGTATCCCTTTTCAAATCTCAGGTCGTATATCCACGTTCCGTTATTGCTCTCGACCTCCATATACTCAGCCGCAAACTGCGTCGAGCAAAGGCCAAGACCGTTAAGGCCGAGCGAATATGAGTAGTTATCTCCGCTGTTGTTATCGTACTTACCGCCTGCGTACAGTGTGCAGAAGGCAAGCTCCCAGTTGTACTTCTCCTCGTTTTTATTGAAGTCTATCGGTATACCTCTGCCGTAGTCCTGCACTTCAATGCTTTTATCAAGGAAGCGTGTAACGATTATTTTCTTTCCAAAGCCCTCTCTCGCCTCGTCTATCGAGTTTGAAAGTATCTCAAACACGGAGTGACAACAGCCGTCAAGCCCGTCCGAGCCGAATATAACACCGGGACGCAGCCGCACCTGATCGGGTCCTTTCAGCTGTTTAAGACTGTTGTCGTCATAATTTTTCTTTGCCATCAGCTTTATCCTTTCAACCGCCGTACTCCCCTGTACAGCGAAACTTTAGTCAATAAGTAGTTTTATTGTACCACAAATCCCCCGTTTTTGCAAGTGCGGCGGGTCGCCGCTGACAATTCGCCTTTCTCAATATTGGCAATATGCGTAGGTTGCGTTGACGGGGGGCGGCAGTGTGCCGCTTCAAATTCGCCGTTCTGTCGGTTCGAACTTTGCTTTACCTCCGTTACCGGCGGATATTAACGTTATAAACATACGATTAAGAACGATACTGCACAATCTTAGCAGTACCCCAATTCTATTGAAAAAACCTATTAATTATAGAACCGCATTTTCTACAAAACAAAATCCCTGAGAGCCTCAGCTCTCAGGGATTTACTATACTATATCAACTTTATCAACTTTCGTATTGCCGTCCGATAAATCAATACTTAGCGTAAGGATTCTCACCGTCATACAGCATACCTGCGGGACGGTTGAATTCAAGGTCCTCAACGCCGAGGTACTTCAGTGTATCGAAGATAGCCTTGCCGTAGTGACCGAATGCTACTGCGCCGTGGTGAGGATAGTTCTTCTTGATAAGAACGTTGCGGTAGAATCTGCCCATTTCGGGGATAGCGAATACGCCGATAGCGCCGAATGAACGTGTAGCAACAGGGAGAACTTCACCCTCGGCAACATAAGCTCTCAGCTTAGCGTCAGCCGTGCTCTGTAAACGGAAGAATGTGATATCGCCGGGAACGATGTCGCCCTCGAGCGTACCTCTTGTAATATCAGGCTCCTTATCGGGCTCAAGACCTCTGTGCATGATGAGCTGATACTTCATAGTCTTGCTTGTCAGCTTGCACGAAGCTGTGTTACCGCAGTGGAAGCCCATGAATGTATCCTTGAGCGTGTAGTTGTACTTGTCCTTGATGGATTCAACATACATATCTGCGGGAACAGAGTTGTTGATGTCGAGCAGTGTAACTGCGTCTTCCGAAATGCAGGCACCGATATATTCGCTGATTGCACCGTATATATCGACCTCACACGCTACGGGGATTCCTCTTGCTGTAAGTCTTGAGTTTACATAGCAGGGAACACAGCCGAACTGTGTCTGGAATGAAGGCCAGCACTTGTTGGCGAATACAACGTACTTTCTGCTTCCCTTGTGTGCTTCCATCCAGTCAAGAAGCGTAATCTCAAGCTGTGCAAGTCTGGGCAGGATACCGGGCATCTTGTTGCCGTCACCAAGCTCCTTCTCCATATCTGCAACAACTTCGGGGATTCTTGCGTCATTCTTATGCTCGTTGAATGCGGCATAAAGGTCAAGTTCCGAGTTCTCTTCAATCTCAACGCCGAGGTTGTAAAGCTGCTTTATAGGAGCGTTACAAGCAAGGAAGTCCTGAGGACGAGGACCGAATGAGATAACCTTTAAGTTGTTAAGACCGATAACCGCTCTTGCAACAGGGATAAATTCCTTTATCATATCTGCAACCTCTGTAGCTGTTCCTACAGGGTATTCGGGTATGTATGCCTTGATGTTTCTGAGTGCTAAGTTGTAGCTTGCATTCAGTACGCCACAGTAAGCGTCACCTCTGCCGCCTACTAAGTTATCCTGCGTTTCCTCTGCCGCAGCAACGAACATTACAGGACCGTCAAAATACTTTGCAAGCAGTGTTTCAGCCGACTCGGGGCCGAAGTTTCCGAGGTATACAACCAGTGCGTTGCAGCCTGCGCCCTTAAGCTCCTCAAGAGCCTGCATCATATGTGTTTCGCTTTCAATAGTGGTGGGACATTTAAATACGTCAACACCGATCTCCTTACATGCCTTTACAACAGCCTCACATCTTGAAGCTGAAAGGCTCATGGGGAAACAGTCACGGCTTACAGCCGCAATTCCGAGCTTTACATCGGGTATGTTCTTCATAGCAAAAATTCCTTTCTGTGCAGTTTATTCTCTGCTTTATAAATCTGTCATAATACCGCCGCATTTTTTTGTTATGTACCGCTTACGTTTCGAGTAATCGTTTACTTGCATTCGCAAAACAAAAAACCTCTGCGACAGGTGTTATTATTATTGTATCACAAATAATCGTCATTGTCTACAGATTTCCGATAATTTTACGCCGTTTTCACACGAAATTATCAGCAAGGCAATGTAACAGGTTACACGGTAATTAAGTAAAACGCATTTGTTTTACCGTTTATTGACACGCCGTGCTATTTATGTTATCATTTTACTATATTAAGTATTTAAACAGCGGAGGAAGACCGATGAAATACAGACGATTGCTCTTTTGGGTAAAAGACCCGTATTCCGATAGTTCCGACGAATTGTTCACCAAAGCCGTAAAAGAAAATTTCTCCTACTGCGTTTCCCATTGTGACGACTACCGCAGAATATGCGAAAATCTCGGTATATCCTCTCCCTCGGATGCGTCCGGACTTCCCGTGATACCCACATTGCTGTTCAAGAAAAAGCAGATTTTCAATAAAGGCTGTATTCCGCTTATAAAAGCGACTTCCTCCGGCACAAGCGGCAGGAAAAGCACGATAGCCTTTGACGCGGGCGGACTTCTCTGCGGACTTAAAATGGTTATGCGTGTATCAAAGCTGAGAAATCTGTTTTCTCCTGTTCCGTGCCACTATATCATTATGGGTTACAAGCACCACAGAGGAAACAAGACCGCCGTAACAAAGACGGCTTTCGGTGCAACATTCTTCACTCCTGCACTGAGCCGCAATTATATCCTGACATATAAAAAAGGCGGCTATTCCCCCGACTTTGACAGGATTATAGATCTTATTGTCAGGCATTCACGTTCACGTTTTCCGACAAGATTCATGGGATTTCCGGCTTATACTTATTTTCTGCTGAGAATAATGGACGAGCGTAAAATTTATCTTAAAATGCCGAAAGGCTCACGCATAATGCTCGGCGGCGGCTGGAAACAGTTCTATGCTGAGCAAGCCGACAAAAATTCCTTTTACAGCCTTGCCGAAAAGGTACTCGGCATAAAGGGAAACGATATTATCGAATTTTTCGGAGCGGTAGAGCATCCGATTTTATACTGCGACTGCAAGGAACATCACTTCCACGTTCCCGCTTACAGCAGAGTTATAATCAGAGATGTCGATACGTTAAAACCGCTTGAAAACGGCAAGACAGGACTTGTAAACCTGATAACTCCTATGGTTAAAGCGACCCCGGTGCTTTCAGTAATGACAGATGACCTCGGCATACTTCATAACGGAAGCGAATGTTCCTGCGGACTGAAAACGCCGTTTCTTGAAATTGTCGGCAGAGTTGCGCCGGAGGATATAAAGACCTGTGCGGCAGGCGCAGAAGAGATAATAAAGGGTGTGAACGTATGATTTTCTTTGATGGCGAAATATACGAAAACGATATGTGCGACAAGCTGTTAGCCCGTTTTGAAGACAGGATATGCGACACTCTCGGAAACTGTCGGCTTTCTGCTAAGCAGGTCATGCTTGCCGCCGAAAAAATCAGCACGGATATAGAAAACGGTGCTTTTGACGATATGCTCTCAGCGCTTGACGTTGAAAATGTAAGTTACTATAAACAGCTTATACTCGCCTGCCTCAGCCGTGAAAATCTTGAATACAGGCTGAAAACCGAGCTTGGAGATTCAGACGGCTTTATCGGTTCTCCGAACGGCATCACTCCGAAAATAAAAATTCAGACAAAACCTCTCGGCGTTCTGTTCCACATAGCTGCAGGAAATGCCGACGGCTTACCCGTGATGAGCGTTGCAGAAGGACTTCTTGCAGGCAATATCAATATACTGAAGCTTCCGTCCGCCGATAAGGGCTTGTCGATCCGCATAATAAAGCGGCTTTGCAAATATGAGCCTTTGCTGTCACGCTACATATATGTCTTTGATACCCCGTCAAGCGATGTGCGTACCATCCAGACGCTTGCAGGCTTTGCCGACGGCATAGTGGTATGGGGCGGTACTGAAGCCGTAAAAGCAGTGCGTTCACTTGCTCCGCCGGGAGTTAAGCTGATTGAATGGGGACACAAGCTCGGCTTATGCTACATTTCCGATTACGCAAATCATACAGATGAATTTTCGGCTCTTGCCGAGCATATAGCCTCTACAAAGCAACTGCTCTGCAGTTCCTGCCAGACCGTGTTTATCGACACCGATGATAAAACCGAACTTACTCGATTCTGCGAAATGTTCCTTCCGTATCTTGAAGCGGCAGTCGGAAAACACAGGAATACCTCAATAGGCACACGGGCGAGAGATACGCTCATAAGCTACTCCGCCCGTCTTGAACAGGCAATCGGAATACGGCAAATTTCTCCCGACGTATTTTACGGTAAGAATTGCAGCCTTATCATAAAAGACGACTTTGAACTTGAACTGTCGCCTATGATGTGCAATGTGCTTGTAAAAAGGCTTCCGAGAAAGAACATAATGCGTACACTGAGAAATGCAAAAGGCTTTTTGCAGACCGCAGGGCTTATCTGCGACAAGGCTGACAGAGCAGAACTTACCGACCTGTTGCTCTGTGCAGGAGTTACAAGAGTTACGCAGGCGGGAAATATGTCCGCTTACTTTTTCGGAGAATCCCACGACGGAGAATATCCGCTATCCCGATACACGAGAAAAATCAATATCGAACTGAATAATCAGACTGAGGAAACAAATATATGAAAAAACTCGTTTTACCGCTCAACATTATTTTTCTCGGCTTATCGCTTGCTTGCGATACAGCTCTGATAATTACTCATCTCTACCCGATAAAAATAACCGCAAGCGTTTTCTTTATGCTTGCCGCCGCAGTAAACCTGATATACGCCCTGAAATACTTCCCTGATAAGAAACTGCCGTCAGTAATACTGACCGTCGGCGTATTCTTCGCAATGAGCGCAGATATAGCGATAAACTTAAATTTCATCGCAGGAGCGGCGATTTTCGCCTTAGGTCATATCTGCTACTACATAGCATATTCGCTGATGCAAAAGCCCCGTCCGACCGACTTTATCCCCGCAATTATAATATTTATCCCCATAGTGCTGTTTATGATGTTCTCACCGCTTCTTGACTTCGGCTCGTCGCTTATGAAAATCATCGGCATTTCATACGCTGTTATAATCTGCATTATGACAGGCAAAGCAATAATGAACTTTATCCGCATAAAGAACAGATTCAACCTTATACTTGCGCTCGGCAGTGTGCTGTTCCTTATATCCGATATAATGCTCCTGATGGCGTACTTCTCAAAAATAGATTTCCCGTTCTCGAATTTCTGCCTTGCCCTATATTACCCCGGACAGTGCCTTATCTCAAACGGTCTTGCACATATTAAAACAGCTATAACAGAAAAAATCCGTGTCGCCTGACACGGATTTTTATAATGGTTGTTTTAAATTCTGTTTCTGCATTTATAAGTCTGAACGGAGTTTGTTTTTTCGGTCTCTGTAGTTATTTGCCTGCTCTTCGGTTATTACACCCTGCTTTATCAACTCAGATAATAATTCTGATTTGCCCTCGGCTCTGCCTGCCGGCATTGCAGAACGTTCAAGGCTTGCCCAGTCGTTTATATACTTTTCTTAGGCGTCATTTTCAGTCTGTATAAACAATGGTAACCCAATCAACAATGCCTTTCTCGCTAAACGTAACAATAAGACATTTACCGTGCCAATCATTCGAGGTTTTTCCCTCGAGAGAACCATATCTATATTCCTGCCAGCCTTCATATTTTTTACTGTTAAAATTTTTTATACTTGTTGCTTCACCATACCTTTCGACGATTTCTTCTCTAGTTGTTTTAAATGGAGTTATGCCGTCAACCGAACATTTGTCATTCTCAAAAGGAGCATCAAAAATCCTACTGTCACCCTTTTTGGACTCTTTGTAGTTTTCCGCTCCGCAGCTAAAAAGCAAATCGCCATTTTTGTCCTTGACTTCAACGTGACATCTATCCTCCGCAAATCGATTAGCAGAAGTTTCATATGTCCAATCCTTAGGCAGTTCTTTCAGCTTTATGGGTATCTCGATCGCTTGTCCGTCAACAATTACATTTTTTCGTATCCGTTCAATGTCAAAACCCGTTTCGCTGTACGATATCTCAGAACCATCAGGAATAGTACTTCTTTCGCACCCCGTAAACCCACAGAGCAGTATCGCCGTTGCCAACAGCGCAACCACCCTTTTGCTTTTCCTGTCAAGCCGATGTTTTAATTTGCTAAACATAGTACACAACCTTTCTTTCATTCATAGTGCTTAAGACTTTTGCAATATTTCCGCCTAAGCCTTATCAAAAAATGTCCAAAAGCTCCGATAGGTTATCCACCGTAAAATCAGCCTTTTCGCTCTCGTCAGAAATCGTCCAATATTTGCCGAAGCCTTGCCTCACCCATATCGTCATCATTCCCATTTCTTTAGCGGGAATTATATCATTATCCACTCTGTCACCGATCATTACCGCTTCGGACGGACTGCAACCTGCTCGCTTTAGTGCTATATCGAATATTCTTTTATCAGGTTTGGCAACTCCTTCTTCGGCAGAAGCTACAACAAGCTGTATATATTTCATCAAGCCGCAGCTTTCAAGTCGTTTTTCAGTGCCTGTCGACTGGTTGGCAATTACACCTATACGGTATCCTTTTTCACATAGGATTTTGAGTACGTTTCCGGCATCTTTATAGGGCTTTTCATCTTCATGATGCCAAGGAGTTTTTGCAAGTCTGAAATATCTCAGTGCTTCAATATCGCCTTTCAGATTTTGCTTTGAAAAATACAAAAGTTTTTCGTTAAAGTCCTCAAAGGTAATATCTGTTTCCGCAATAGCATCTCGTATGCGATGGTTATAACACTCGGTTTCGTCAACAAGTGTTGAACCGACATCGAAAAACAACCATTTAATATCGTTCAGCATATTATCTCCTTGTTTTCATTAACTCCCGACCGTCCCACAAAGCCCAGCCAACCGCAAACCTTTCAAAAGGTTGGAAGCCGAGCGCCTCGGCTCGCATTTCCGCCTTTAAATACGGTTGCTGTATATTCACGTTTGTTTGACGGCGAGAGTAAACAAACAAGTATTTCGACAGCTTGTTTTCAGCTATCGTCAAACCCCGACCGTTCTGCAAAGTCACGCCAACTACCGACATTTCCAAAGGTCGGAATTTGCCGTGCCCCATGGGCACCGCCGATTAGTGCTTGCGGAACCAGTTACGCATCCACTTGCCGTTTTCGGTAAGATTGCTCTCGCTCCAGTTCCCGTTTGCCGATGTTCCCGGCCGCAGTACCGAGCAGGTTTCATCCTTGTTGCAGATACTCCAGTTACAGTAGCTTATGCCTTGCTTGTCAAAATAGCTAAGCCACTTCTGCGTTTCGTTGAAGTCGTTCGCACCTCCGCCCGATGCATCACAAGTACCGAATTCCGACACGAATACCGGCAGTCCCTGCGCCACGCAGTTTTCTACGTTTGAACGAAGTCCTGCGTGAGTTGCCGCATAGAAGTGGAACGCATACATTACATTCTTGTAGCTCAGCGGATCGGAAAGCGGCTTGTCGATTTCCTGGCTCCATGTCGGCGTACCTACTATAATTACCGAGTTCGGCGCATTCTTGCGGATAACGGGTATTATCTTTTCCGCATACGGCTTGATATTACCGCTCCACGATGCACCGCCATTCGGCTCGTTGCATATTTCATAAATCACATTCGGATATTTTGCATATCTCTTTGATACCGTTTCAAAGAATGATTTCGCCTCGTTTGTATACTTGGACGGGTCACCGGGATTAAGAACGTGCCAGTCAATGATAACATACATATCCAGCTTGATGCAGATGTCAACGCCCTTTTCAAGCAGTTCAAGGCTTCCGCTCTTGTTGCCCATATAGCACTGACCGTTGCCCCACTCGTCAACATACATTGCAAGACGGACAACATTCGTGTTCCAGTCGTCACGGAGCGTTTTGAATGCACTCTCATTTACGAATTCGGGGAACCATGTAAGCCCGTGCGTACTCATTCCTCTGAGCTGATAACCCTTGCCGCTCTTATCGACAAGCTGTCCGTTCTTTACCGAAAGCTGACCGTGCTGTGATACCGGTGTAGTGCCTTTAGGGTCGCTCGGTGCCGGAGGAACTGTTGCCGCCGGCTTTTTGGTCGTTGATGTATTATTGTTATTGTTATTATTATTGTTGCTGTTATTTCCGGCACTCGTTCCTGCGGTACTTCCGTTCACAGTCACTTTACCCTCATTGATATAAGCGTCAGCCGAATAATTGAATCCGAATGAAACGATCTTTCCCTTTTCTATAGTTCCGTTGTAGCTCTCGTTTTTGACCGTCATTGTGTTTCCCGAAATGCTGAATATTCCGTTCCACTGCGACATCAGCTTTGTATTGCCGGGGACGGTTACCTTTGCCGTCCAGCTGTTCACCGTATCGCCGTTATTGGTTATAACGATCTCATAACCTCCGCACTTCTTACCGCCTTCTTCCCAGCTGCTCGACTTCTTCCACTGAACAGTGAAATTGCTTGCAGATGAAGCAGGCTTGCTCTGGCTGTTGTTTTTCGTGTCGGCAGGTGCCGGTGCCTTTGTTCTAGCGCCCGGGTTCCCGGGGCGTTCTGCACTTAGTGCGGGATTCTCGGGGGTATCTGCCTTTGATGTATTTTCCTGCTTTGAAGTATTACTTTCTTCCTGTTCGGAGGTATCGGAAGATGTGTCGCTCTCTGTTACTGAGCTGTCAACGGAAGTAACCTCGGAATTTTCATCAACACTGCTCGTATCCTCAACATACGATTCATTGCTTTCGGTCGCCGAGCTGTTTCCGACAGACGATAATACACCGCTGTCCTGCGCCGCACAGCCTGCAAGCATAGCCGCCGCAATAAACACGGCTATCGCACGTCTGATTATAGATTTTTTCATATTTCCTCTTTCGGTCGTGATATTAAAACAGCCCTCACGAATGAGGGCTGTCGTTATTCGTTAATCTTTTTAAGATTACTTTCTCTTCTTAGCAACTACTACTGCACCTGCTGCGAGGAGTGCAACACCTGCAACTGCTGCAACGCCTTCAACACCTGTGTTTGTGTTGGGCTTTGT